>ERZ772960.115-NODE-115-length-76481-cov-5.435938_pt1 | contig 76481 bp, 63 predicted proteins | sample MGYA00580678_ERZ772960 | MGnify/ENA primary metagenome ERZ772960 (study PRJEB29015, sample SAMEA2737930) | human oral metagenome | biome: human oral; feature: human-associated habitat; material: dental | place: China | collected 2059 ...
TTAAAAGATGCAGAGAAATCAAAGTTTCTTTGCATCACCGTACACATCTTATTATCGTTGATTGAAAATATCATCTTGGCGGCAAAGGTAAGGCTTTCTTTTCAAACTGCCAAACTTTCAGTGGATAAAATCTCTTCGTTCTCTTATTCCAAACCACGAAATGAAAAAGAAACCAGAGGAAATCATTGTAGGGTTTCGGGTTATTTGCTACCTTTGCCAACGAGAAACAAACCCACCGATACCGTTGAACGATACGATAACGAGAAACAAGAAAGACGCGGAATTCGACTTGCTGTTCACCCGTATGAAAGCACACGACGACCGGAATGCTTTTCGCAGCCTGTTCGAAGCGTTCTTCGCACCCTTGTGTGTGTTTTCCGGTCGCTTTATCCCCGACACTGATGCGGTAAAAGACATTGTGGAAGACGTGTTTGTCGCGCTGTGGGAGCACCGTGATGAGATAGAACTGGCAACCTCGGTCAGGGCATACCTTCAGACTGCTACAAGGAACCGATGCTTGAACGTGCTCAAGCATGACGCTGTTCAGCAACGCTACGTGGAATATGTCAATTTGCAATCGGCTGTGACGAAAGATACCGATGAGCTTCTTGTGTACGAGGAATTGCAAGAGCAATTGAACAAGATTATAGATACCCTCCCCGATACTTACAGAATTGCTTTCGTGTTGGGCCAGCTGCAGGAAGAGAAGACCTCGGCCATTGCGAAAAGGCTTCAGGTTTCAGAACGAACGGTAGAACGCTTGAAACTTAAAGCCCGACAGATTATCTGCCATGAGATAGGTAAGCGCTATTCGCTTCTCCTATTGTATGTTTTGTATGTTGCCTTGGAATTGCTTTAAAATACTTATTTTAGGGTATTGCCGCTTTTCCAATCTCTTACTATTTTTGGGTCGTAAACTTCTACTTGCTTCTCTCAACTTGTGGAGAAACAGCGAGTCTTAATGAAATGTATATGATAAAGACGCTCAAACGCTTGGGAGCTTACATGGGAGGGCGCAGACTTCTGCTGCCTTGCTCCATCGGGTTGTCGGCGGTCAACGGACTGCTGTCGCTCGTTCCCTTTGTCTTCTTGTGGCTTGTAGTGCGCACGTTGCTCATGGCAGACGGCAATCTTTCCGATACACCTTTGTGGAATTATGCCATTGCTGCGTTGGTAGTGTCCGTAGCCAACGTGTTGCTATACTTTGCAGCACTCATGTGCTCGCATCTTGCTGCCTTCCGTGTTGAGACCAATATGCGACGCAGTGCCATGGAACGCCTGATGCGTATGCCGCTGGGCTACTTTGACACCCGTAACACAGGCCAAATGAGGAAGGTCATCGATGAAGACTCCGGACAAACGCACACCTTTGTGGCGCACATTCTGCCCGATGTAGCAGGGAGTATCGTCGCCCCTCTCGGTGTCCTTATCCTCTTGTTTACGGTTGACTGGCAGCTTGGTCTTGCTTCGATGTTGCCGATTGTTAGTGCCTTCGGTATCATGGGCTATATGATGAACCCGAAGAACAACGATTTCCAACGAATGTATCTCGACGCACAGGAGAAGATGAGTGCAGAGGCAGTGGAATACGTACGTGGCATTCCCGTGGTGAAAGTCTTTCAACAAACAGTCTTCTCATTCAAAAGGTTCTACGACAGCATCATCAGCTATCGCGACCTCGTCAGCCGCTATACCCTCCTGTGGCGCATACCCATGTCGGCCTACACCGTTGCTATCAACGCCTTTGCTTTCTTCCTCGTGCCCACAGGAATTATTCTGATAAGCCACGGCGAGCACCCGGCAATGGTCATAGCCGACCTTTTCCTCTATGTCGTGATAGCACCTGTTATAGCTGCCAATATAATGAAGGCCATGTATCTCAGTCAGAATCTCTTCTTGGCGAATGAGGCTGTAGACCGTTTGGAGAAACTTACCGCTACGCCTCCGCTGCCCGAACCTGCAGTGCCGGCCAAACCCACGGGGTTTGACATTAGGCTGAACGATGTCTCTTTCCGCTATGAGGGAGCTGCGAAGGATGCCGTGAGCCATATCAACCTAACTATTCCCGAAGGTAAGACGGTGGCCCTCGTCGGTGCCTCTGGAAGTGGAAAGACTACGATCGCACGACTTATCCCACGCTTCCGCGACGTGACGGAAGGTAGTGTGACCATCGGTGGAACCGACGTACGCCGAATGGACAAGGCCGATTTGATGCGCAGCGTGTCGTTTGTCTTTCAGAACACGCGCCTCTTCAAGACTTCCCTCTTGGAGAATGTGCGCTATGGAAGTCAGGAAGCGACGCTTGAGGAAGTGAACCGCGCCATAGACCTCTCGCAAAGTCGTGACATTATCGATCGCTTACCACAGGGACTGGATACCGTCATCGGGGCCGAAGGAACCTATCTGTCGGGTGGCGAACAGCAGCGCATCGCCCTTGCCCGTGCCATATTAAAAAATGCTCCTGTCGTGGTGCTCGACGAGGCAACCGCCTTTGCCGACCCCGAGAACGAACATCTCATACGCATGGCTCTCGCTAACCTCACCCATGGTAAGACCGTCCTCATGATTGCCCACCGACTGACCACCGTAGTAGACGCCGATAACATCGTTGTCGTCGATGGTGGAAGCATTGTCGAGCAGGGCACGCACGAGGAACTGCTAGCGCGAAAGGCCACCTATAATAATATGTGGAACGAATACCAAAGGGCGATAGCGTGGAAACTATAACCAACCATCAAAGATACAACTATGATCAGATACTTTCAAAACCGTTTCGCTCTTTCTGAGAAAGGAGCGAAGGACCTGCGGAGGGGCATCATCTTCTCCACGTTACTCAACCTTGCGTTGATGTTGCCACCCACTTACCTCTTCTTCTTTCTCATGGAATACCTTGACGCCCAGCCCGGCCTGCAACCCCATGCACTGTGGGTTTATCTGCTATTAGCCGGCGGCTTGGCCGTCGTGATGTTTATCGTGGCCCGATGGCAGTATGATAGTACCTATACCACCGTTTATACCGAGAGCGCACGACGCCGCATCAACATGGCTGAGAAGTTGCGCCGGCTACCGTTGGCCTTCTTCGATGAGCGTAATCTCTCCGACCTCACATCGACTGTAATGGAGGATTGCACACAGCTCGAACAAACTTTTTCACATGCTGTTCCACAGCTCTTTGCCTCTGTGTTAAGCATGATTGTCATTGCCGTCAGCCTGTTTTGTTACGATTGGAGATTGGCGACCGCGCTCTTTTGGGTAGTACCGATGGCGCTTGCTATGCTGTTGCTGTCGAAACGCCGACTCAATAAGGTCTTCAATAGCCATTATCTCACGAAACGCGGTGTCACCGAACAGATACAAGAAGGATTGGAATGCGTACAGGAAATCCGTGCTTACGGTGGGGAACAGGCCTACTGTCAAAGCTTCGACCACAGACTGAAAGGCTACGAGCGCGAACTCATTCATGGAGAATTGGTGGCGGGCGTCTGCCTAAATCTCTCGGCCATGCTGTTGAAGTTGGGCCTGCCCACCGTTATTCTCTTGGGAGCTTTCCTGTTTCAGCGCGGCGACGTTTCCCTTTTCGTTTACATGGCGTTCCTCCTTGTCTCGGCCATGGTTTACAATCCGGTGCAAGAGGTGTTCGCTCATCTGGCCATTCTCTCGTTCCTCGACGTGCGCATCAACCGCATGAAGGAAATCGAGGCAATGCCCACACAAGAAGGTAACGAGGAAGCTTCGATGAAACGATACGACATTGAGTTTCGCAACGTTAGCTTTGCCTATGAAAGCGACAAGCAGGTGTTGCACAACGTCTCTTTTACGGCCCGGCAGGGCGAGGTGACTGCCCTTGTGGGACCATCGGGCGGTGGAAAGAGCACTGCTGCCAAGCTTGCCGCACGCTTCCGTGATATTGATGCAGGGGAGATACTGCTCGGTGGTTGCAACATCGCGACCGTCGATCCCGAGGAATTGCTAAAGAACTACGCCATCGTTTTCCAAGACGTGCTACTTTTCAATGCTTCCATTGCCGATAACATTCGCATTGGCCGGCGCGAAGCAACCGACGACGAGGTACGACGCGTAGCACGGTTGGCACAGTGTGACGATTTCATCTGTCGCATGCCGCAAGGCTACGACACAGTCATCGGGGAAAACGGAGAGACACTCTCTGGCGGTGAGCGTCAGCGTATCTCCATCGCGCGTGCACTCTTGAAGAATGCACCCATCATCCTTCTTGACGAGGCCACCGCCGGCCTTGACGCAGAGAACGAAACGAAGATACAGGCCGGTATTTCCGAGCTTGTGCGCGACAAGACCGTCATCGTTATTGCCCATCGCATGCGTACCGTTCGCAATGCCGACCACATCGTGGTGCTCAAAAATGGTACTGTTGCCGAGCAGGGCACGCCCGATGAACTGATGGCGCAGAAAGGCGAGTTCGCCCACATGGTGGGGTTGCAACAAGGAAAAGCCTAACACCCATCCCAGTCCCTGCTATTGTGACAGGAGTGGCAGGAACCTTGAAGAGGTGACGGAACGAAGCAAAAGTTGTTTCCGTTGGTCCGTCGCCCTTTCGGGGTTTTCACCGACATATCTTTTAACGTTTGACTGCCAGAGTACGGCACTCCTATACTTTTCTTAACGTTTAGCTGTTAGAGTACGGTACTCCTATACTTTTCTTAACGTTTGACTGTCAGAGTACGGTACTCCTATACTTTTCTTAACGTTTGACTGCCAGGGTGTGGCACTCCTATACTTTCCTTAACGTTTTACAGTCAGAGTGCCGCACTCCTATACTTTTCTTAACGTTTTACGGTCAGAGTGTGACACTCCTATGCATCTTTTGCCTTTTTAACCCCTGTCGGGGCTCCCGCTGATATGTATTTTACCCCCTTGGCTTCCGGCGGAGGTCCCACTATGTATTTTTTGTTTCTCGAAGTCTCGGCGGAGGCCCCGAGGCTCTTTTTTGATTTTCCCCCATTGGATTTATCCCGAACTCGCGTAAATTTAGTGTGCCGAAACAAATTCGTTCAAGAAGCGGGTGTCGTTTTCGGAAAACATGCGGAGGTCGCTGACACGGTATTTCAGGTTGGTTATTCGCTCTACGCCCATACCGAAGGCATAACCTGTGTATTCGTTACTGTTGATGCCGCAGGCTTCGAGCACGTTCGGGTCGACCATACCGCAACCGAGGATTTCGACCCAGCCGGTGTGTTTGCAGAAGCCACAACCTTCGCCACCGCAGATGTGGCAAGAAATGTCCATTTCGGCACTGGGTTCGGTGAAAGGGAAGTAGCTTGGGCGTAGGCGTATCTTAGTTTCGGGGCCGAACATCTCGCGGGCGAACGTGAGCAGTACTTGTTTCAGATCGGTAAAGCTGACGTTCTTGTCGACATACAGGCCTTCTACCTGATGAAAGAAGCAGTGGGCACGGGCGCTGATAGCCTCGTTGCGATAGACGCGCCCCGGACAAAGAATGCGAAACGGCGGCTTGTGGGTTTCCATGAAGTGCGACTGGTCGCCGGAAGTGTGGGAACGCAGTAGAATGTTCTTTGTTACGTCGTCAGGATTGCTTTGTTCGATGAAGAACGTGTCTTGCATGTCGCGTGCAGGGTGATCGGCAGCAAAGTTGAGCATGGTGAACACGTGCTTGTCGTCATCGATTTCCGGACCGTCGGCCAACACAAACCCCATGCGTTGGAAGATGTCGATGATTTCGTTTTTGACGATGGTCAGAGGGTGGCGTGCGCCCAACGGGATGGGGTAGGCCGTGCGAGTGAGGTCAAGGTCGTCGGTTTGGGTCTCGACTTGCGTAAGGCATTCTCTGAGGCTGTTGATTTTATCAGTGGCAGCCTGCTTCAGTTCGTTGATTTTAATGCCGATATTCTTCTTTTGATCTGCGGCCACGTTGCGGAAGTCGGCCATTAGTGCGTTTATCTCACCTTTTTTACTGAGATATTTGAGGCGTAATTGCTCTACTTCATCTGCATTCTTGGCCGTCAGACTGCCTACTTCCTGCAGGAGAGTTTCTATTTTTTCTAAAAGCATATTTTTATCTTTTCGTTAGATGGTTGCAAAGATAAGGATTTTAATCGAGAACAAATAAGTGAAAATAATAATTTTGCTGTAGGTTCGTATTTTTCCGAAGGTTTATTGGGCCAATCAAAATTTAATTGTAATTTTGCAATGTGCTTGAGCGTGTATTATCACCTTGGCAAAAGAATATGAAAAAGTTTGCTATAATTCTTGTTTTCTCTATCATCTTTGTGACTGCATTCGTTTCGACAACAGGTTGTACGGACAAGAGACCAACGCCTTCAGACAGTGTGGGCGTGGACTCGATACAGTCGGATTCGACTGCGGCCGACACGTTGGAAACACTGATAACGGAGCAGCCGATGCCAAAGTCAGCCGATGAACTATTTGATGATTTCTTCTTCAACTTCGCAGCAAACAGGAAACTGCAACGTAAACGCATTCATTTTCCGTTGCCAATCTATCGGGATGGAAAGGTTGAGAAGACAATTCGGAAAGGCGAATGGAAGACAGACAACTTCTTCATGCGACAGGATTTTTATACGTTGATATTTGATAATGCCAAGCAGATGCAGGTTGTCAAGGACACAACCATCGGACATGTCGTTGTGGAGAAAATCTACTTCAAGACAAAGACCGTCAAACAATATCTTTTTAACAGAGTCAATGGTGAGTGGTTGCTGACTTCTATCAATTTCAAGCACATGTATCAGAATAGTAATGCTTCGTTTCTTGCGTTTTATCAAAGGTTTGCGGCAGACTCGGCTTTCCAGATTCAGAGTGTGAACGACCCGCTGAAGTTTGTCGGCCCTGATCCGGATAATGATTTCGCTACGACATCGGGAACGCTATTGCCTGAACAATGGTCTTCTTTTGCACCGGAATTGCCTCGCGACTTGATTTATAACATCATTTATGGGCAAAAGTATGTGACCAGCGATCAAAAGATATTCGTTATTCGCGGTATTGCCAATGGCTTGGAAACGGAGTTGACGTTCAAGCGTCGTGGTGGAAAGTGGAAATTGACAAAACTATCTATGTAGCGGGAAAGGCTTCGTGCGATGAAAGATTTGAAAGATTATAGGCTTCTGAAGCATAATACATTCGGTATTGATGTGTCGTGCAAGCGTTTCTTGGAATATGCCTCTGTCGATGAAGCCATGGAATTGACTGCGTCTTTGACGGAGGAAGATGACCCTCTACTAATCATCGGTGAAGGAAGTAATCTGCTGTTAAAGGGGGATTATCCGGGAACCGTGATTCATTCGGCCGTTCATGGTATTGAAGTGCAGCCAACCACCGATGGATATTGGTTGTTGCGTTGCGGCTCGGGTGAGCTTTTCGACGATGTCGTGGCTTATGCCGTAGCGCACGGGTATTATGGAATGGAAAATCTTTCGCTAATTCCGGGCGAAGTGGGAGCAAGTGCGGTTCAGAATATCGGTGCATACGGTGTTGAGGCTAAAGACTTTATCGTCGAAGTGGAGGCTGTCGAAATTGTAACCGGAAGGATTGTGAAGTTTACGAACACCGAATGTGAATATGGTTATCGTCAAAGCAAGTTCAAACATGATTGGAAAGAACGCTTCCTGATGACCCATGTTACCTATCGACTGTCAAGCACATTCAATCCAAAATTAAGTTATGGCAACATTTGTTCCAAACTTGCGGAAAAGCATATTAAAGACCCGACAGCCGAGGAATTACGAAATGTAATTATTGAAATCAGACAAGAGAAACTTCCCGACCCGAAGATTATCGGTAATGCCGGTAGTTTTTTCATGAATCCCATTGTCGATGAAGCTAAATATAAGGAGCTGTCGGTCGTTTACCCACAGATGCCATTTTACCGTATATCCGAGAATGCATATAAAATTCCGGCAGGTTGGATGATTGAACAGTGTGGTTGGAAAGGCAAAACATTGGGAAAGGCCGGCGTCTATGAGAAGCAAGCATTGGTGTTGGTTAACCTCGGAGGGGCAACGGGAGAAGAAATTATTGCACTTTATCATGCCGTTCAGCATGATGTCAAAGCACGTTTTGGTATAGCAATAAATCCGGAGGTGAACATACGATGAAAGTCGTTTTATTGGGGACAGGCACTTCGCAGGGAGTTCCGGTGTTGGGGTGTGATTGTGAAGTATGTAAAAGTTCCGACCTACATGACCAACGGCTTCGGTCTTCAGCTTTAATAGAAACAGCTTCCACACGTGTGTTGATTGATTGTGGCCCAGATTTCAGGACACAGATGCTGAAACAGCCTTTCCGAAAGATTGATGCTGTGTTGTTGACACATATACACTACGACCATGTAGGAGGTATTGATGACTTGCGACCTTATTGTAGATTCGGGGATATCAATCTCTATGCTGATGCAAGTGTCGTTCAGGGTTTACGCCATAATATGCCTTATTGTTTCCCAACCGAAGGCACATTGTATCCCGGAGTTCCGAGATTGAATTTACATGAGATAAAAGCCCATAAGTCAATATCTATCGGCGATATGGATATTATACCCGTAAGGGTGATGCATGGTCAACTACCTATCCTCGGATTTAAGATAGGGAAATTGGCCTATATTACGGATATGAAGTATATGGAAGAAACGGAATATCCCTATTTAAATGGGATAGAGGTTTTGGTTGTCAATGCTTTGCGATGGAAACGGGAACATCACAGCCATCAGTTGATAGGTGATGCCATCGCTTTTTCCCAAAAAATCGGTGCCAAACGTACGTATCTCATTCATATGACACACGAGATAGGCTTGCATGCAGATGCAAACCGTTTGTTGCCGGAAGGTATCAAATTTGGTTATGATGGAGAAATTATCACGGTCTGAACTTGCGATAGAGTTTCCAGCCTAAAATAACACCATCAAGCACACTGGCTCCGGTGTTGATAATTCCTGAGATACGCTGTGAAGGGCTTGTATTCTTTGTACGGTTCCCTGACGAGTGAAAGAGATCGCCCCAAAGACTCCTTATCTTTTGGTCTTCTTTGAGGATATCATCACGTAATTTTTCTCTACGCAACTTGATATCGTTAAGAGATTTATATTCAGCAACTGTTTCCATGAATTACTTGTTAAAAAAGAGAAGGGCTAAAAAACGAACTAAGGGCCGCTCAATCCATTGGTGCCTGAACAGTATACAAAGCATAAGCATCAATAGGTAGAAACCTCCCACAATACAGAACGCTGCTACGTTGCCCAAGCTCGAACTAAGTGCAAATGCGGCAGCAAAACTCAGATAAATGAGTGCCAGCATCAGCAGGACGACAAAGATTGCGGAGATAGTGATTGCCGTTAGTAATCGAACAATCTTTTCGAACACATCAAGCTTCAGAGATTCGGTCTGAAGCTCAATGTAGTGTTTCGACACCTCAATGAGTTGTCCTATGGTTTCGATATTCTTATCGTTAGAAAACATACAATCAATCTGTTACTGTTTCCGGTGCAGCATCTTTGATGTCGTCAACCAAATCTTCCACATCCTTTCGTGTGAGTTTGATGTTATGCCTCTTGCAGAAATCATCAACAGCATCTGTGATTTTACTACGTGTGTCTGTTCCCTTTTCCGGGGCCATCAGCAATCCAAGAACAGCACCGGCTATTGTTCCGCCGATAAAAGCTCCAATGTAACCTAAAGTTTTCATACGCTCAATATTTAATTGTTAGACATAATAATATAATACATTGATCAATACGGACCAATATTAAGGCAAATATAATAAATGTTTTGTAAGTATGCAATGAAATCTATTCCCTTTTTGTTATTTTTTATGTATTTCTTTGATTTAACAAACTTTATGCGCGTTCTTCGCTATTTATTGTGATATATTTTGTACTTTCGCAACAATAAAATTTAAGTCTAATTTCAATAAATAGGAGAATTATGAAAAAAACTTTGGTATTATGTATAGGTCTTTGTTCAGTTTTTGTTTTCACGGGTTGTAAGTCAAGTGAAAGTGCATATAAGAAAGCTTACGAAAAAGCTCAGGCTCAAGCGAACACACAGCAAGCCGAAGAACCACAAACGACTGCTCCCGTTGTGACTCCTTTGGAACAAAAACCGGTAACCGAAACAACCGTTATGGATAACACGGATAATGCCGTTGTTCGTCAAGAAAACTTCTCGGTTATAGGTGGTCCTAATGTCAGAAGTTTTGGTGTGGTAGTTGGATCGTTCTCATTGAAAGCTAATGCAGAGGGACTTCAGAATACACTGAAGAGTGCAGGTTACGATGCCTCTATCATCTATAACAGCGAGCGTAACATGTATCGTGTTGTGGCAACTTCATTTGATAACAAGAACGATGCTGTCAGAAGTCGCGACGCTTTGCGCTCAAAATATGCTGACGCTTGGTTGCTTTTTAAGAAGTAGACCAAGTAGTAGATATTCTCTGGAAGCGAGAGGCATATCTATATGGCGCGTATATTGGCCATAGATTACGGTAAAAAGCGTACGGGCCTGGCTGTGACCGATCCATTAAAGATTATAGCAAATGGATTGGCCACAGTTTCTACAGCGGGATTGATTGATTATCTAAAGGATTATATCGCGAAAGAACAAGTAGAGCGTATTGTGATTGGGAGACCTCTGCAATTGAATGGAAGTCCGAGTGAGAATCTTGCAAGAGTAGAACAATTTGTCAATCGTTGGCGTAAGGTGATGCCGGAGGTACCTATCGATTATTTTGATGAACGCTTTACATCGTCATTGGCACATCAGGTTATTTTAGATAGTGGCGTTAAAAAGAAGGTACGCAGGGAGAACAAAGGATTGGTAGACGAAATCTCTGCAACGATCATACTGCAAGACTATATGCAGTACAGAACCTCGGTACTTAAATAAGAAGAAGATTACAGAATGATATTACCTATATATATATATGGACAGCCTGTCTTGCGAAAAGTGGCGAAGGATATAACTCCGGACTATCCCAATCTCAAGGAACTTATCGCAGATATGTTTGAATCATTGACGGCGAGTAATGGTATTGGATTGGCTGCCCCACAAATAGGCAAGGACATTCGGTTGGTCGTTATTGATTTAGATGTCTTGAGTGATGATCTCCCCGAGTATAAAGGCTTCCGAAAAGCGTTTATCAATGCACACATCATAGAATTTGATGAATCTTCTCCCAAGGAAACAATGGAAGAAGGTTGTCTTTCGTTACCCGGACTCTCTGAGCGTGTGACGCGTCCGACACGTATCCATGTGAAGTATCAAGATGAAGATTTTGTCGAACATGACGAGTGGGTCGAAGGTTATTTAGCACGCGTCATGCAACATGAGTTCGACCATTTGGATGGAAAGATGTTCATCGACCACCTCCCACCTTTCCGCAAACAGATGATTGTCGGCAAACTGAAAGCCATGTTGAAAGGAAAGGTCAGCTGTGCTTATCGCACGAAAGTCGTGTGCAAGTAGTTTCCGACAATGTTGAGGCGCCTACTAATTCTAATCACCTTTTCTTTTACTGTGCATGCTGTAGGCCTTGCACAGTACAATACACAGCGTTTGCTTGACGTAAGTGCGACGGCCTTAGACAATAAAGACTTTGTGGTCGTTATCCAATATTGCAACAACATCATTTCCAACCGCCCCAATCTCTACAAGGCATGGTTTTATCGGGGCGTAGCCAAGCATTGCTTAGGCGATTATACGGGGGCCGAAGAGGACTACAATCAGGCTGTAAAACTCAATCCTTATGTGCACGAACTCTTTCGTGAACGGGCCAATAACCGAATGTCTCTGAAGACATACGACCTTGCTACCGAAGATTACAGTCGTGCCATTGCGCTGTCTCCCGACAATAAGGAATATTGGTTCAACCGGGCCTTGTCGCGCTATTATCAAAAGGACGTGAAACAGACTCGCCAAGACCTGCAATACATTCTGAAGCGATGGCCCACTTTGCCCAACACCTATGCCTTGATGACCGAAACCTATCTGAATGCCAACGACACACTGAATGCGCGTCGATGGGTGGAGAAGACATTGAAAGTCAATCCCTACGATGGCAACTCTTGGTCGATATTGGGCCGTCTTTGTCTGCGAAGGAATAATTGGAACAAGGCCGAACAGGCTTTCAGTCAGGCCATACACTATACGCCCAACGTGGTCAACAACTACACCTATCGGGCGATGTGCCGGGTAAACCTGAACCGCTTGGGGCAGGCGATGGACGACTTTGACAAGGCCATCGAAATGGACCCCAACAGTTTCCTTGCCCACTACAACCGCGGACTGTTGGGTGTTACCGTAGGCGACGACAACAAGGCCATCAGAGACTTCAGCTTTGTCTTGCGCTTGGAACCCAACAACCTTCAGGCCTTATACAACCGTGCCCTGCTGCTTGACAGGGTGGGAAACTATACCGAGGCCATAGCCGATTATTCCCGCGTCATCAATAAGTTTCCCAACTTTTGGGCAGGCCTGTTGAACCGTGCCAAGTGCTATCGCCATTTGGGCATGACGGCCAAGGCCGAGCTCGACGAGTTCCGTGTGCTCAAGGCACAGATGAACAAGCATCTGGGCATTCAGCAACGCTGGAGCAAGGAGAAGTTGCGTCAAGTAAGGAAGATGAACGACTTCGACATCGAGAAATACGACCGTTGGATTGTCCTTGGCGAAGAAGTTTCGACTCCACAGTATTCAAGCAATATCCGGGGATATATCCAGAACCGCCGGGTGTCTACCGATTACATGCCGATGTATTTCCTGTCCTATCAATCCTACACTAACGGGGTGAACGATTATCAGGTGTCGAGTAAAGAGGTCGATGGGTTCAACGAACGGCAGGCACCCTTGCACAAGCTCTACATCACTTGCCGTACGGTTCCGGCCAACGAGCAGCAAGCCAAGCAATATTTCCGTTTGATAGAGCGTCTTTCCGAGCGCATCAATAAGTTCTCCGACCCGAAAGCACTGCCTTCACTGTTGTTGCAGCGGGCCGTGGCCTATACGGCAACCTACGATTACGCGGACGCCTTGAACGACCTTTCTGCCTGCATCGAGCAAGACTCCACCCTCTCCATGGCCTATTGGCAGCGGGCGGCCTGCCTCATCCTGTCCGCCAATAACGAAAATACCACAGTATCGGATGAGTTGGTCATCAAGAAAGCCATCGATGATTTGAAAAAGGCGATGGCGCTCAATGCCGATAATCCCTACCTGCACTACGATTTAGGCAACGCCTATGCCTTGCAGAAAGATTATGCCCGTGCGATAGTCTGCTACGACAAGGCCCTAAAGCTCGATAGCCGTATCGCCGAGGCCTATTACAACCGTGGCCTCGTCAAGATAGCCCTACAGCAACAGACCGAAGGGCTCAAAGACCTTGGCAAGGCAGGCGAACTCGGCCTCTACGATGCCTATGGAGTGATAAAGCAGGTCGAGAAGTGAGGCCCTGAAAGCCACCCCGTCCCTCCCCAAGGGAGACACCCACCCCGACCCTCCCCAAGGGAGGGAGGCGAAGCTTGCGGGCAAATTATAATTATGAATTATGAATTATAAATTAAAAAAGAACAGGCCTTGCGGATAGTTATTCGCAAGGCCTGTTTTTTATGTAGGAGGGAGGGTGTACTTAAAGCCCCTGAGGAGTTATACTTAAAGATGTCGAGGACTTATACTTAAGGTCCTTAAGAAGTTATACTTAAAGGTGTCGAGGACTTATACTTAAAGTCCTTGAGGAGTTATACTTAAAGATGTTGAGGACTTATACTTAGTGTCCTTTAGGATAGATAGTATGTGTAGGGTTGGATAGATAGTATCTATACAAGAGGATAGATAGTATGTATAGAAGGCTATAGATACTATATATAGAAGAGGATAGATAGTATCTATACGACAGGAGGCCTATTGGAGGTAGGATAGGACTTCCAGTGGAAGTCGAGGAGGATGTCCAGTGGAGGTAGGATAGGACTTCCAGTGGAGGTAGGAGAGGGGGCTGGGGGAGAGGCTTTTGGGAGAGTTGAGTTTGGTGTTACTCTTTGCTATTACGATTGGATTTGGCTTCCACGGCTTTGCGCTTGAGCATGTCGAGGCGGTCGAAAGCCTGTTGGCGAGTGTGGTTGATTTGGAAACGATAGACGGCACAGGTGGCGAAGAAGTAGAGGGCGGCCTGTATCCAAAGGGCAATGAGTTCGGGGCGGATATCGTGAAGATTGCCGCCCATGCTACTGAGGCGCAGGAAGCCGCGCACGCCAAAGGTTGATGGGAACACACTGGCCACGTATTGCCAGATGGCGGGCATATTGGTCTGCGGCCACGAGATGCCGGTCATGAAGAGTAGCGGCAGAGAGGTGAAGACGACAAGGAGCATCACGTTCTCCCGGTATCTCACAAGGGCCGAGAGGGCCATTCCGAAGAAGATGACGGTGAGGAGGAAGGGCGTCAGCAGGGCAACAAGTTCTGGTCCGCCTGCCATGGTAGTGAAGCGGAAGAAGTGGGGCACGCAGCGTGTGAGGTAGGCTGCCATAAGGGCGAAGACCATGAAATAACACAGGGCCTTTCCGAAGACAATACGGAAGACGCCGACGTAGTGCTTGCTGATGGGAATGAGTTCGCGGTAGCGGTTGTTCTCGCGTGCTGTTCCGGCGGCAAGTCCGATGCCGAGCAGGAGGGTTTGCTGTAGAATAAGGATGAGCACGCCGGGGATAATGGCGTTGCCATAGCCGCCCGTGGTGTTGAAGAGGGGCACTTCTTCAACATCGAGCGGCTGGGTGGTCAGCTCTTCGTCGCGGTCGGTGTAGTTGGTCGACCGGGCTATTTGTATGCCGGCGTTGATGTCGGTGGCTACGGATTGGGCAGTCTGATAGATGGCCTTGTAGGTGAGCATGAGGCTCATGTCGCAGTAGACGCCGATGTGGGCCTGTTCTCCCCGATTAAGTTTATGGCTGAAGTCGCTCGGGAAGTAGAGCACGCCGCGCACCACTTGTTTGGCCACGAGGTCTCGGGCTTCGTCGATGTTGTCGCAGAAGTAGGCCGTCTTTGTCTCCGGACTTGCATCAAAGGCGCGGATGAAACGGCGGGAGGTTTGACTGTGGCTTTGGTCGACGATGGCCACGGGCACGTCGCGGACGACCTCGTTGTTGTAGATCCACGAGTAGAGCAGCGGGTAGGCTATGGGGACGAGTATGAAGAAGATGAGCACGCCTTCGTCGGTGACGGTGGAGCGCATTTCCTTGGCCCAGATATAGCACATGTCTTTGAGGCCGTTGACGATTTTCTGTAGCAAACTGTGTTTCTCCATTAGGGAATGTAAACGTATAAGAGCATGGAACGCTTGATGTTCCACAACGTGAAGAGGGGCAGCAGGCTGAAGCACACGAGGGCGGCGATGTTGAACCATGCGTCGGCGAGTGGGAAGCCATTGAAGATGCCGATTTGATAGATCATGTAGTAGTGGCGCAAGGGGAAGAGCTGTGCGACTCCCTCAAGGAAGGGACTCATGGCAAAGGCGGGATAGGTGGCGCCGCTGGTTGAGAAGCTGATCATGGCCCAAAGCGAACAGACACTCATCGACATGCGGAGGCTGGGCATGAGTCCGAAGGCAAAGATGCCGAAGCCTTGGGCTGAGGTGACGGCGAGAAGCCCCAGCAGGAGGATGGGGAAGATGCCGCCGGGATGGGGGAATTCCAACACGTAGTAGATGTAGAACTCAAAGGCATAGAAGATTGTGAGAAAGAGCATCAGCTGTGGCAGAAGTTTGCCAAGCAGGGCGACCCATGTTTTGTTGTCGGCCATGGCCATCCACTCTCTTGAGCGTTTGAACTTGAGTTCTGTCCCGATGGAATAAGGCGTGATGAGGAAGACGAATAGCATCAGAAGTCCGGGCACCATTGCAGTGGTGAGGTAAACGTTGTAGTTGGCCCACGGGTTTCCGATCATATGAAGGTCGAGGGCTATCGGTTGCAGGAAGGTGCGTATCTCGTTACCGGTCTTCCCCACGGCGGCGAGCTTTTGTTGGCCGACGGCTGCCGAACCTAACGCGGCCACGGTTTTAAGGTCTCGGTAGAGCATGGACCCAGCGACGAGGGTGACGTTGCTGTAGTAGAAGGATATCTTGGGTTGGCTTGCAGTGGCAAGTCCTGTTGTTGTGCCTCGAGGAATGTAGAGAAAGGCGTAGATTTTGTTTTCTTGTATAGCCTTCCGGGCTTGGTTCACGTTATCGTAGGTGGCGGCGACCTTAGTGGTTTGGAAAGCGTCGAGCCGGCGAATCATGGCCCGGGTTGTTGTGGTGTTGTCAAGGTCGACTACTCCGACGGGCATGTCGGTCGGTACGCCGGCCTGCATCATCGAGGTGAAGAACCAGATGATGAAGATGGGGAACAACACCATACAGAACCAGTAGATGGGGTTCTTGATGATGATGCCGCATTCGCGAAGGGCAATCCTGTATATCTGTCGGAGGATGTGCATTTATTTCTTGATCAAACTCATACCGGGACGCAATCCGTCGAGCTTGTCGAGGGGGCGTGCTTTCACTTCAAAGGTTTTAAGATCGTATGCTCCGGTGGTCTTGGTGGCCTTCCACACGGCGTAGCTTCCTTGATCCTTGATGTAGAAGACTTTCATTCTTATTGTTTTGTTGAAGGCTGGGACGAAGGCCTTGAACGTGTCTCCGAGTTTCATGCCGTTGAGCCTGTCTTCGCGAATGTTGAAGGAGCCCCACTGGTCGTCCAAGAGGGATATGCTCATGATGGGCGAGCCGAGTCCTACGAGTTCGCCGACCTTCGGATAGACGTCACTGACTTCTCCCTCCACTTGTGCCACTTGGACGGTTTCTTTCAACAGGGAGTTGACGACATCTACGGCGCCCTTTGCTGCTTGTGCGTTGTTGGCAACGATTCGCTTCTCTTGTGTCCTTGCTCCGTTCTTTGCCATTTCATATTGGCTTTCAGCGGCTTTGACTTGCGCCTCTGAAGCCTTGAAGGCAGCGAAAGCCTCGTCACGCTTCTGTCCGCTGATGACGCCTTCGTTGTAGAGGTTCTGCATGCGGTTGTAGGTCTTCCGCGTTATCTCGGCGGCGGCCTTCGCCTGCTGCACCAGTTCGAAAGCCCCTTGTATCTGTTCCTTTCGTGCCCCGGCATCGGTGAGGTCCTGCAAAGCTTGGGCTGCAGCTCCTGTTGCTTGGACGACTTTCTTCTGTGCGTCGATTTCGGGGATTTCGAGAATAGCCAAAGTGTCTCCTATGTGTACGAAGTCGCCTTCTTTCACGCGAAGCTCAACGATGCGGCCGGGCAACTTGCACGATACCCGGTATTCAGAAACCTCGACTTCGCCCTGAATGGTGTCGTCTCCTCTGTCGAGCGTGAGGAAGCCGATGAGTCCGACAACGACAATGACGAGAACGAAGCCGATGATGGCAAGTAGAATGTTGTTATGCTGTGATTTTGCTGACATGATAGGTTTGTTTCCTTTAGATGTTAATAAACTAATACGCCGAGGGCCTTTTGCAGGTTCACTTGTGCCAGTTTAACCTCGACTTCCGCGTCAATCTGTTGGCTTTGGGCCTGCTGCCATGCTGTCTGTGCTGCCATAACGTCTGTCGTCTCCATGACTCCTTCTTTGAAGCCGATGTTGGCACACCGCAGGTTCTCTTCTGCACTCTTGATGTTCTTGCGGGCCATCATCAGGCGTTTGTGGGCCTCTTTCACCTTGAACCGGCTTTGCGTAACCTGAAGATCGATTTTTTCTTGCGCGTCTGAGAGTTCCATTCGGGCCATGCTCGTGGCAACCTTCGATGCTCTTATTTTATAGGCACCGTCGAACCAGTTCCACACGGGGACATGCACGATGACGCCCACGTTCCATGTTCCGGCGAACTTGCGCTCGAAGCTATTGAAAAGGTTGGGATTGCTGATAAGGTAGCCGCCTGTGAGCATGACATGGGGCAGGTAGGCGGCACGGACGAGTCGGGTTACCTGTTGGCTGATGTCGACCATGTTCTGCAGCGTTCGAAGTTCGGGACGGTTGTTGTTGGCCGATGATTTGTCTGCAACGTCGGTCGACAGCTCTTCAAGGTTGACGTTCAATTGATTTCTGTCTTCATCGGCCAAGACGATGTCTTGCTCCATCGGGAGTCCGCAGAGTTGACAGAGTAGCATCTTTGCCAAGGCAAGGCCGTCTTCGACCTGTGTCACCTGCATCTCGGCTTCGTTAACCTTGACATCTACCTTCAAACCTGCGGCCCGTGTGGTTATCCCTTGACGGATCATCTTCTTCACGTCGCTGTCCAACTTCTTCACCAAGTTGAGATAGCTGTTCGCAAGCACTTGTTTCTGCTTCAGAGAAACGACGAGCCAGTAAGCTTGGTCAATACTGTAGAGCGTTGCCTGTGTCTTTGTGTCGGCATCGTTGGCCGCTAACTGCTCGTTGATGGTTGCAATAGTATTGATGGCCGTTATGGCTCCACCCATGTAGATGGGCTGCCGAACCATGATGGCTCCACCCCAAATGTGATGGGTGTTGGTCTCCAAAGCCTTGGTGATGGATTGTCCTATTTCATTGCCGGTTGCCGCCATGGGAGCACCGACTTGGTTTACCATGCTATTGATTTGTTGTGCAACGGCGGGAGTGATGATGCCTTGCCGCACAAGTCCGGTAATCATGCCGGTGAGGCTTCCGCCCGCTGTAGTTGCAAGGTTGGTGCCCAAGTTGTTGAGAGCGGACTGCTGGTCCTTGCTCAAGAGCGAAATCGATTCACTGAAGTATTGATAGCCCCCCGCCGCATCTACTTTCGGCAGATACTTCGTTCTGGCAGCCTTTCGGATATTCAGTGCCATCTCCTGCTTCAACTTGGAGACATTGATCTGTTTGTTGTTGTGCAAAGCCAATGCGCGACAACTGTCGAGGGTCAGAACCTTCTGGGCCGCGATAGGAAGACCAACGCTACAAAGGGTTAGTATGAAAAATATCTTCTTCATCTCTTATGACTGATGTCTTATTTTAGCGTAAAGCTTCGGGAACCGATCATGTTACCGTCGGCAAAGATGCTGACGTTATAAGTGCCTTCCATTAATGCTTGGTTAACATTCCAATACAAGGTGACGGGGATTTCCTGCCCTCCGTATTCAATGGTCTTCTGCATAGAACTTGCAAGAGTTTTGTTTTCATATTGGAACGACCCTCCGCCTGCAAGTAGTGTGCCCGCTGGCGAAGTGATACGCACGTAAATGGTCTTCGTGCCGTTTCCCGCCGTGACATTCTTGGTAATAGTGAAGTTTAGTTGCAAGGCTGTACATTTCTTTATCTTATTCGTTGTCTTGCCATGTTTGTCCTTTGCCTGCAGACTAATGCCTGTAGCATCAAGTTGTGAAGCAATGGCAACCTTTTCAGAGAGTGTAGCCTTCTCACTACTCAAACCTTCTATCTGACGGGTAGCCTCGGCATATTGTCCTTTGATTTGTGTGTTTTCTGCAGTCAAATTCTGGTTCAGTCTGTTGAGCGAATCAATTTCAATGATATAACTTCTCAGAACTTCTCTTACCGTAGCCAATTCTTTTTTGAGTCGTGCTATCTCTGCAGCATCGGTGGTTTTGACGTTTCTAAGTTCAGCCAACAGACGTTGTGTGCGCTCTTGCTCCGCCGTTAGTTGGGCAATGATAGAATCATTGCTGATTTTCGTCTTCATCTCACTATATTGGTTGGCAAACTGCTGATATTCGTTTTCCATTTCCTTTTTGTCGAGTTCAGCCAACTCTTGCATCGCCTTGTTTTCTTTCTTCTGGTTATCCAGCGTGACCCACAGATAAATAACTCCGGCCACAAGGAACAATGCAATGATAATCATTGGAATCAATAGCTTCTTATTCATATTGCTGTTTAGCTTCTAACGTTGATTAACAACGCAAATTTACCTATTAAATCTTAATTGGCAAAGGTTTTTTAATGTGTAAACTTTAATAGTATGCTTTTTTAGCATTTTTACCGAAAAAAAGGACAACATTAAAATATTTTTCTTAATTTTGTCGCCCCAAACAATAGCGAACAAATAAGATGAAGACAAGAGGGTTCTTTAAGAAAGCATTCTACCTCTATTATGATGGCTTCCGACAGATGACTTTGGGGAGAACATTATGGTTGATTATCCTGATTAAACTGTTTGTCATCTTTGCGGTGTTGAAGTTGTTCTTCTTTCCTGATTTTATCGGGACTCGAGCAAAGGTTGGAGGTGAAGCCGACTTTGTCAATTCGCAGTTAGAACAACGTATGCCTTGAAAGCATCGCCTTCACAGCTTGATTTACGAAACATACATTTAATAAATACTCAAAATTTACACTATGATGCATCAAATATTGGATGTCAGTGCAGCCACAATAGACTGGTCACGGGCACAATTTGCATTGACTGCCATTTATCATTGGCTGTTTGTTCCATTGACGTTGGGACTGGCTGTGATTATGGGAATTGTCGAAACCTGTTATTACCGTACACGGAAGCAGTTCTGGAAAGACGCTTCCATGTATTGGCAAAAACTCTTTGGGATAAACTTTGCTATGGGAGTTGCTACGGGTATTATCCTTGAATTCGAGTTCGGGACCAACTGGAGCAATTATTCGTGGTTCGTGGGCGACATCTTCGGAGCGCCACTTGCTATAGAAGGAATCCTTGCCTTTTTCATGGAAAGTACTTTTGTAGCTGTAATGTTTTTCGGGTGGAAAAAAGTATCGGCCGGATTCCATTTGGCTTCAACATGGCTCACAGGTATCGGGGCGACCCTCTCGGCCTGGTGGATATTAGTGGCCAATGCATGGATGCAATATCCAATTGGGCAGGAGTTTAATCCCGATACCATGCGTTTCGAAATGAATTCCTTTTGGGAGGTAGCCGTTTCTCCTTTTGCCGTAAACAAGTTCTGTCACACCATTACTTCCTCGTGGATTATCGGGGCAATCTTCGTTGTCGGAGTGAGTAGTTGGTATCTCTTGAAAGGTCGCGAAAGGCAGTTGGCTGTCAACAGCATGAAGATTGCTACGGTTGTCGGTCTTTGTGCTTCACTCTTGGCAGCGTTCACCGGTGACGGTTCTGCTTATCAAGTGGCAAAGGTTCAGCCGATGAAACTCGCAGCCATGGAGGCACTCTACAACGGAGGCCACTCACAGCCTCTGACTGCTGTTGCTTGGGTATCGCCCTTCGGGCAGCCTGACTATCAAAATGGACAGGAACCACCTTTCAAGATAGGTATTCCCAAGGCACTCTCTTTCTTGGCCACACGCGACTTCGACGGCTATGTGCCCGGTGTGAACGACATTATCGCCGGTTACACGAAGGCAGACGGGACCAGAGAGCCTTCCGTGACCGAGAAGATGCAGCGCGGACGTAAGGCAATCTTGGCATTGCAGCAATACCGTACGGGGAAGAAAGACGTGACCACACGTAAGACCTTGGCAGACAATATCCGATACTTCGGCTATGGCTACGTGAAGTCGGCCGACCAAATCGTGCCGAATATCCCCATTAGCTTCTGGGCATTCCGCGTCATGGTGGGACTGGGTTGCCTCTTCATTCTCTTTTTCCTTGTTGCCGGCCACATCACATGGCGCAAGGACATCACGCATCGTCGTTGGCACTGGCTCCACATTGCAGCCATTGTGCTTGTGCCTTTGGCTTATGTGGCCAGTGAAGCAGGCTGGATTGTAGCAGAAATGGGGCGTCAGCCATGGACCATTCAAGACATGCTGCCCACATGGGTTGCTGTGAGCGACCTTCGTTCGGGCAGCATCATGCTGACATTCTTCCTGTTCCTCGTGCTCTTCACGACCATGCTTGCCGTCGAAATCAACATTCTTTTGAAACAAATCAAGAAGGGGATGGAGGCCCCGAACGTATGACATACACATTCTTACAGCATTATTGGTGGTTGCTCGTTTCCGTGTTGGGTGCCTTGTTAGTGTTCCTCATGTTTGTGCAGGGGGCAAACTCTTTACTCTTCAGTCTGGGGCATACGCCCGAAGAGCGCCGCTTGGTTATCAACTCCACCGGTCGCAAGTGGGAGTTCACCTTCACCACACTTGTTACCTTCGGTGGCGCATTCTTCGCCTCGTTCCCGTTGTTCTACAGCACAAGCTTCGGCGGAGCCTACTGGTTGTGGATGATTATTCTTTTTACGTTTGTGTTGCAGGCCGTGAGTTATGAGTTCCAGAACAAGCTCGGCAATCTGCTTGGCCCGCGCACCTTCCAATGCTTCCTTGTCATCAACGGAATCCTTGGCCCGTTGCTCTTGGGCGGAGCTGTCGCCACGTTCTTCAACGGCAGCAACTTCCTCGTCAACAAGATGAACATCACCGACACGCTGCAGCCCGTCATCAGCCGTTGGGCCAACGCAAGCAACGGGCTCGACGCGCTGCTCGACCCATGGAACCTTGTCTTCGGTCTGTCGGTCATGTTCTTGGCCCGCGTCTTGGGGCTGTTCTATATCATCAACAACGTGGCCGACGAAGCCATCAACACCCGTGCCCGCCGCCACCTTATATATAATGTGGTGCCTTTCCTCGTGCTGTTCCTCTCGTTCCTTGTGCGCACGCTATTGAAAGATGGCTTTGCCTACAATCCCGAAACAGGCACGATCTTCATGGAACCGATGAAATACCTGCACAACATGACCGTGATGTGGTATGTTTCGCTCGTCTTCCTCACGGGCGTTGTTCTGTTGCTCTTCGCCGTCGCGCGAACAATGATGAAGCCCGATTATCTTCGCGGCATCTGGCCTGCAGGCATCGGCGTCGTTCTCACGGTGATAGCCCTCCTGCTCCTCGCCGGCTGGAACAACACGGCCTATTATCCTTCTACGGCCGACCTACAGAGCAGCCTGACCATCGTGAACAGTTGCAGCAGCAAGTTCACCCTGAGTGCGATGTCCGTCGTCTCGTTGCTGATACCCTTTGTCTTGGCCTACATCTTCTACGCTTGGCGCGCCATCGATAGTAAGAAGATCGACCGTGAGGAAATCGAAAACGACGAAGCATATTAAGAATACCTAACATACATATAAATGAAATAGACCTTGCAAACTAAAGTGTTCGCAAGGTCTATTTTCCTTTATTGCCCGCAAGTTCGTAGCCTCCCTTTTTTTGATGGGCTGGGGAGGCCTCCGTGGCGGGACTTTATCTAAAGTAGGACTACACGTGATGTAAAGTAGGACTACATCTCGTCTAAAGTAGGAGTAGATTGCGTCTGCCTTACGACGAGCTTGCCTATTCTTCTTATACTATAAGGGGGGATAATGAATTAATGATATTATTTGAACATCGTTGCCCCATCTTCGTTCATCGCATAGCCTCTTGACCTTGACTCTATTATCTTAATTTCATTCTCAAAGATTTCAAGGGGAACCGCACCCATATAGTCATAGGCATCTTTATTAGTATTTGTCCAATAGAATCCTTTTGTGCCCACGTCTTCCAATGTGCCATGATAATAGGTGCCAAGGAAAGGTAAGGCAAAGTAGTTATCGCGGTCAGAATAGGTAAGCGGAGTTTTAGATGTTGGAAAGGAGATTGTTTTCGGAAAGGTACCTGTACCTACCTCATTGAATGTATAGTAAATGTCCAATTTGTCAGTAGACAATTTCGTCTTTCCATAAGCATTAACCGTAGTGTTCCAATGTCCTTCGGTCTGTAATACGGTGCTCTTTTTCATTAACACACGTCCTTTGTAAAGATGCCCCATCACTGTAAAGAGTTCTTCGTCGTAAGTAGGGTTGCCGTATCGCATATACCATGTCATATCTCCAAAATAAGGCATATTTTTCGTTGGAGGTTCTTCGGCATAGCCAAGTGTTAGTGAATAACTTCTCCCTCCATACTCAAATTGATGCGGAGGAGTATGATCACCATAACCTCCTGCATAATGCTCGTCATGTCCACCGTTTACTTTAGGTTGTACACTTTCAAAGCCATCCCAATAATGTTTCTTTGCATCAAATTGATAATATATACTGCTATGATTGGCAATGTCAAGGTTAGCAGTAATAGGACTCACCGTGTTAGCGACAAATGCGCCGGAGAAGTATTTGGTAACCGTGCCTTCAATGGTACCGGATGGATTGTCTACGGTATTCCGCAACCAGTAGCGTATCACAAGGTTGTGTGTACCTGGAGCTATCACGGCATAAGCGGCATTGAGGGATTGATTGGTAGAGGTGTTGTTCACCTCGAAACCGCTACCTGTAGTCAGTGTGATGGTTTTACTACTGCCCGTTCCCGTAAGGCCGGTCATACCGAGTGTGTAGGTTCCGGCAATGTTGTCTTCAGATATGATTTCTATCTTAAAGATTTTACTACGTTGGATATAAGGGTTGGAAGACCGGGGTAGCAGACAGATGTAGGCTGCATGATGGTCGAGATTGAATTGATAAGTACCGTCGAGCTGCTGATGCGCTGTGGCCGTCCCACAGTCACCTGCAGCACCGAGATGCTGTGTGTTGTTGGGTGCAGTTTGTGTCTGTGTGGTGGCAATGATTACTTCATTGTATTTCGTGGCATTCTTGCCCGGATAGTACAGCGCAACAGTAGGCGTGAAGTAATCCTTTCCCATTTGGAACTTAGCAGTTGGCGATGTTGTCGTTATCTGAGCCTCACCGTTCGCATTGTCAGCAGTCCAAATCTTGTCGCCTTTCTCCCAGAAATAGTCCACGGTAGTGCTACTCGGCAGAACGACATTGAGCGATGTGCGAGTGCCAGACTTAGCACCAGCGTTGGGCGCAATACCTCCCACGAAAGTCGTTCCCTGCAGGGGCTCCTGCTTTCCCTGTGTGTTTCCGTCTGTCGCTTCATTGTTGGTGCAGCCTACTGACAGCAGGACTGACATTACAAGCATCAAGAATTTCTTTATTGTCTTCATTGTTCTTTCTTTTTGGTTTATTCGTCCCACGGATTGTAAGTCGTGGAGGCTTCGCTGTTTTCTGTTTCTTCTTCAAAGTCGTCTTCGTCGAACCATGCCCGCTTGGCATCTCCACCACCGCCACCTACGTGGCCTTGGTTATGTCCGCCGTTCATCGTTGAAGTGTTTACCAACATGTTGTCCGTTTCTGTTTTTATCACCGCTATGCACGGATATACATAAGGGCGTTTCTTATTCTCCATTTTGTCCATATTTATTGTTTTATCTTTTTTGCGCTGTTGGTATGTAGGGACGCACGGTTCGTGCGTCCGTTCCAAATGGTATGTTTACTCGTTCACTCATTTACTTGTCCACCGCATTGAGCGGACGCACGAGCCGTACGTCCCTACATGCAAAAGCTGTTCATCTTTGCTCATTATGAGACACGAGTTATGGAACAAAGGAAACTCCGCGGAAGTCCTTTGTCTATATGGGTTACGAGGCTTGCCTCGCGCGCGTACGCGTAAGTATTTATAGGTCGCTCGCCTGTGTGTGTGTGTGTGTGTTAGCAAATTATTTGGATTAACCAAATAATAAGCGTTAAAAGATGCAGAGAAATCAAAGTTTCTTTGCATCACCGTACACATCTTATTATCGTTGATTAAAAATATCATCTTGCCGGCAAAGGTAAGGCTTTATTTTGAAACAACCAAAGAATTGAGCAATGAATTTATGAAAACAGGTCGAGCTTGTTCTTGCGAGCTTCTTCCAAGGACAGGAGTTTCTGTTGCTCTTGGTTGTAGCCTTCGCGCAGGTCGGCATACTTCGCATTCAGGTCGTTGGTCAGCGTTTGTCGCTCGGCGTCGTTCAGCAGTTTGGCCGCAATCAGTGTGTTCTGTGAGGCATCTTTCATCCAAACCACAGGGCCGCCGTAGACGGGGGCTATTTTCAAGGCCACATGGAGCTGGCTTGTCGTAGCACCACCAATCATAATCGGAATGTCAAGCCCTGCTTTCTTCATCTCCTTAGCCACGTTGACCATCTCTTCCAGCGACGGGGTTATCAGTCCGCTAAGGCCTATCATGTCGGCCTTTTCAGCGATGGCTTTTCTCACGATCTGCTCCGCGGGCACCATTACGCCGAGGTCTATCACGTCATAGTTATTGCAGGCCATCACCACGCCCACGATGTTCTTCCCGATGTCGTGCACATCGCCCTTCACCGTGGCTAAGACAATCTTGCCGGCTTTATAGGAATCTCCGGTCTTCTCGGCCTCGATGTGGGGTTGGAGAATGGCCACGGCCTGCTTCATGGTGCGTGCCGTCTTCACCACCTGCGGCAAGAACATCTTTCCTTCGCCAAAGAGCTCGCCCACCTCGTTCATTCCGTCCATCAGCGGTCCCTCGATGATGTTCACGGCATGGGGATATTGCCGCAAGGCTTCGGCAAGGTCTTCTTCCATGTAGTTGCCGATGCCTTTCCTCAATGCGTAAGCCAGCCGCTTGTCCACAGGTTGTTCTCGCCAAGCTTCGTGTTGTTCTGCATTACTGCTCCCAACGGAGGTCCCGTTTGCCTTGGCTTCCTCCGCTTCGGCTTTGATGCGGCCAGCCAATTCGATGAGTTCTTCGGCCGCACTCGGCTTTCTGTTCAAGACAACGTCTTCGATGATGCGCAGCCGGTCGGCAGGAATATCGGCATAGGTCACCTTTGTTGCCGGGTTCACGATACCGAAGTCCATTCCCTCGTGTATGGCATGGTAGAGGAACACGGCGTGCATGGCCTCGCGGATATAGTCGTTTCCGCGGAAAGAGAACGAGAGATTGCTGACACCACCGCTGATGTGTGCTCCCGGCAGATGCTGCTTTATCCACGCCGTGGCCTTGATGAAGTCGACAGCGTAGTTGTCGTGCTCCTCGATACCGGTCGCAATGGAAAGTATGTTCGGGTCGAAGATGATGTCGAGTGGGTTGAAGCCCACCTTATCGACAAGGATACGGTAGGCCCTTTCTGCAATTTCTATCTTGCGTTCGTAGGTCGTAGCCTGTCCTGTTTCGTCGAAACACATCACCACGATGGCTGCCCCATATCGCTTGGCATCGCGGGCATGACTGACGAACTCGGCCTCTCCGTTCTTCAACGAGATGGAGTTGATGATGCACTTTCCCTGCATACACTTCAGTCCGGCCGTGATAACGTCCCACTTACTGGAGTCAATCATGACCGGGACTTTGGCGACATCGGGCTCGGAGGCAATCAGATTGAGAAAGTTCACCATCTCCGTTCGGGCATCGAGCAGGCCGTCGTCCATGTTGACATCAATCACCAAGGCCCCGTCGGTCACTTGTTTTCGGGCGATGGTCAGGGCCTCTTCGTAGTTCTTTTCTTTGATCAGGCGCAGGAACTTCTTACTTCCTGCCACGTTGCAACGCTCACCGACGTTCACGAAACGCACTTCCTTGCTGACCTCTAACAACTCAAGTCCGCTCAACCACATGCTTTCGGGCTTCTCAATCGGTTGACGGGGCAGCTTTCCTTCGGCCATTTCGGTGTATCGCCGTATGAATTCATCGGTCGTTCCACAGCAACCTCCCACGATGTTCACCAAGCCTTCGTCCATGAATTCGGCGATTTGCGGCGACATGCTCTCGGCAGTTTCGTCATATTGACCCATGGAATTAGGGAGCCCCGCATTGGGATAAGCGGATATATAATAAGGTGATTTCTTGCCGAGTTCTTTCAGATAAGGTTTCATCTGACGTGCTCCGAAAGAACAGTTCAGGCCCACGGAGAAGACGGGATAGCTGCTGATGCTGCCCAAGAAGGCCTCTAATGTCTGCCCACTCAATGTCCTACCGGCCAAATCGCTGACGGTGACGCTCAACATGATGGGCAGGTCAAGCCCACGTTGCTCCATCAGCGAAACAGCAACGTCTATCGCGACCTTGGCATTCAAGGTATCAAAAATCGTTTCAATGAGCAAGGCGTCGACTCCGCCGTCTAATAGTCCCCTTATCTGCTCTTCATAGGCCGCAAAAAGCGCGTCGTATGTCAGGTCGCGTGCTGCAGGATCGCTCACATCGGGACTCATCGAGCAAGTCTTGTTCGTTGGTCCTACGGCCCCGGCCACAAAGCGTGGCTTCTCTTCCGTGGTGAATTCGTCGGCGGCTTGACGGGCCAAGCGAGCCCCTTTATAGGAAAGTTCATAGCAAATGTCCTGCAATCCATAGTCAGCCTGCGAGATGCTTTGTGCCGAAAAGGTGTTGGTTTCGATGATATCTGCCCCGGCTGCCAAGTAGCGTCGGTGAATATCAAGGACTACATCGGGCTGTGTCAGGCAAAGCAAGTCATTGTTTCCTTTCATTTGCCGACCGTCTTCCTGCTTGAAGCGCAGCCCCCGAAAGTCGCTTTCTGACAGCTGATAAGACTGAACCATCGTGCCCATGGCACCGTCTAATATCAATATTCTCTCCTTAACGAGCTCTCGTAGTCCTTTCATATTCAAGCAATGGTATATAAAAAGCGCTTCTAACGGCTTAGAAGTGCTTCATTGCGCGGTCCATTTCACGCTTGTCTTGTTTCTCACGCAGGGTCTGACGCTTGTCAAACTCCTTCTTTCCTTTCGCCAAAGCGATATCAACCTTGGCCCGTCCATGATGGTCTATGAAAATCAATGTCGGCACAATCGTGAAGCCCACTTGCTTGGCATCCTCCTCTAATTTGCGGAGTTCGCGCTTGGTCAGCAGCAGTTTGCGGTCGCGTTTGGCTTCGTGATTGCTGTATGAACCATAGAAATAGGGGCTGATATTCATGCCCTTCACCCACAGTTCGCCTTTGTAGAACACGCAGAATGCGTCCACCAGCGAGGCTTTTCCGTTGCGAATGCTCTTGATTTCGGTTCCCGTCAGCACGATACCGGCCGTATAAGTGTCGATAAAGAGATATTCAAACGACGCTTTCTTGTTCCTTATCCTGACAGGACTCTTCTTTCTGCGTTCTTGTTCCTCCTTATTCATGCGTTATCGTTGCAAAATTCTCAATGTGTTCATCAATGTAATGGGCAATCTTACCGGTGAACTGCTCTTCATTCTCTATGAACTTATCGTCGAATTCGTCGAATTCGGGATACTTCTCAAACATGGCCATGAACTCATCATCGGTGCAATCGCGTTCGATTTCCTCGTGGTATTTTGCGTAAAGGCGATGACTCTTGTTGATGATTTGGTAAAGTTCCTGAATGCCCCATTGGCGGAATGCCTTGCCCGTTGGGTTCTTATAGATGAAAGCTCCCAGTCCGTTGTGGATCAGTTGCACGAAACCGCCGTCCATCACCTCTTCGTGGAGATAGTGATAGGCCAAAAGCGTGATTTGATCGGCATTCAATTCGGCCATATTATGGCTGTTCAGACTGCCGCCGATGGCCGCTGTTATCGCATCGACGAACACACCTACGAATGCGTCCATGCCCTTTTCGGCCGCTTGTTGCAGTAGCCGGTCGTTGATTTTTACTTCTTTCATCATCTGTTTATGGTTGCAAAAATAGCAAATTTAACCGAAAACACAAAGTTCTTCCTTTTTTTTATTACTTTTGCAGCCATGAAACTATCGGTCATCATTCCCGTATTCAACACCGAAGACACACTGTCAAGATGTCTCGACTCGGTCATTGAGCAACAGATTGCAGGCATGGAGATTGTCTTGGTTGACGATGGTTCGACGGACAACAGCCCGAACATTTGCAGCATCTACGCCAAAGAGCATGCGAACATCAGCCTTTTGCATCAGCCCAACAAGGGATTGAGCGAGGCCCGCAATGCCGGACTGCGGATTGCCCGCGGGGATTATGTGACGTTTGTTGATAGTGATGACGATTTGACCCCCGGCACTTACCGCCCCTTGATGGCAAAGCTGACGGCCCGACCCGACATCGATTTCTTGGAATATCCGGTCGAAAGGCGAGGCGGAACAACGCCTTTCCGACTGCAATTGACTGACCGTGTGTATACCGATTGGCAGACTTATTGGTTGAAAACGCAGGCCTATACGCACGCCTATGCATGGAACAAGATTTTCAGAAAGGCACTGTTCGAACAAGAAATGTTCAAGCCGGGCATCGTGTTTGAGGACTTGGAACTGATGTCGCGGCTGTTATTCCGCTGCCATTGCATCGTGACTTCCGCGCAAGGTTGCTATCACTATCGGTTCAATCCGCATGGACTGACGGCTTCAGCGGGTGCCCTGCAAATGGAAGCCATGCTCCGTTCGCATCGTGAAATCATGAAACGGTGTTGCGATGCCGACTATTTCGGACACGTGCTCAACATTCAATTAGATGTCTACAGGCAGGGAGGACCCCTCTTGCTGGCTGGCGGAATGCCTTATAAAGGCGGCCTGAAGCCGACATTGTACCGTCTTTTCGGACTTAAGAGCCTGTGCATTGTTCACAAATGGTTTTGGAAAATCAGGAGAATATGGACCTCGGAAGGATGCAAGGTCTGCGCCTCCGCCCAACGTAGAATAAGAGAAAGCGTGAGCGAGTAGCCGAGTTGATGGTCCGTCTGAGTGAACGCACGAGCCGTGCGTCCCTATATGGCTTCTCAATATTCTGCAAATGCGGGACCCTTTTCTGTGGAAAAGGTGGAAAGGGGCGTTGTGATAGTTTAACAAAGTTTTCTGAAAAGCGGACAAAACAAAAAGATATCGATTACCGATAAACGCCATTTCGCCTTCTTGTTTCAATCATTTTACGCCTCAAAGTAGGTCATATCGGCTGGCAATATGCCTCATTTCACTGCGCAATATGATAGGTTTTGGCGTGCGAAATAGTATGCGTTTGCAGCTATTTTCAACCATTTTGCATGCCTTTATGTGCTTATCTACAAGAAAAGGGAACGCATTCTCATGCATTCCCCGACACAAAGATAATGATTTTTGCAGCCGAAAGCAAATCCGTTATGAATTTAATTGACAAGAATAGCTCCAAATATAGCGGCCATGAATGATGAATATCAGCTTGCCATTCGCTTTATCCTTTGCGACTTTTGCTGCGGGTTGGTTTCTGAACGACAAAATAAACGGCGTTATTCTTGGTTGGTGAGGGATTTATGCGTAAATTTGTTGGGATTAAAAATGATGATGCTTCGCCCACAAAATACACCAGACAGGCCTTTGGTCAGTTTCATTATCACGACGTTCAACACCGAACCGACGATGCTTCGCTGCTGTATCGACAGCATACGCAGCCTGTCGTTCGGCGGTGAAAGGCGTGAAATCATTGTCATAGACGACGGAAGCGACCGGCCGGCCATCAACGAATTGCTCGATATCAGCGACGATATCATCTATCTGCGGCAGCGCAATCAGGGCATAAGTGTGGCGCGTAACCGTGGAACGGACATGGCAAGCGGCTGCTATATCCAATTTGTCGACAGCGATGACAGCCTGCTTCGCCCGGCATACGAGCATTGTTTGGACGTGGCACGCCGGCTTCAGCCAGACATGGTCGGCTTTGCTTTCACGCATCGGCAGTGCGCCTCCGTACAGGAAGACGTGAACGGACCGTTCGATGGCGCGGATTACATGCTTCGGCACAGCATCAAGGGAGCCGCTTGGGGCTATCTGTTCAAGAAAGAGTTGTTGAACGGGCTGCGTTTCCGGCCCGACTTCGACCGCTATGCCGAGGACGAAGAATTCACGGCCCTGCTGGTTCTCCGTGCCAAACGACTCTTTACGACCTCGGCAAAGGCTTATTTCTATCGGCAGCACCCGCACTCTGTCATTCATCATTTGGGCAAACGGGACCTCGTTAAAAGGCAGGTGAATACCGAACGGGCCGTCCGTCATTTGCAGGAAGGGCTCGCTTCTTTGCCAAACCCTGAGCGGCTGGCACTGCAACGCCGCATTGCGCAACTTTCAATGGACTATCTTTACAACACGGCACGCCTGACGCACAGCCTTATGCGGCTGAACAAGGCTTGTGAAAGGCTTAGGGCACACGAACTGTTCCCACTCCCCGAGCAGGAATATACGCGAAAATACGCGCTGTTCCGCCGATTGTGCAACACGAAGTGGGGACGTGGAATCATCATTGCAGCGACTTTCAGATGAGAATACTCTTGTTGGGCGAATACAGTAACGTGCATGCAACCTTGGCAAAAGGGCTGCGTAGGCTGGGACATCGGGTGACGGTGGTCTCCAACGGAGACTTCTGGAAAGACTATCCGCGGGACATCGATGTCAGCAGGCACGGAACGTTCGGGGGATTGCGGCTGTATCTGCGCCTGCTTTCGCTGCTGCCGAGGCTCAGGGGCTATGACATCGTGCAACTCATCAACCCGATGTTCTTCGAAATCAAGGCCGAACGGCTCTACTTCTTCTATCATTATCTGAGGCGACACAACCGCCGCGTCGTCCTTGGTGGCTTCGGCATGGACTATTATTGGGTGCACGAGTGCATCACGCGCTTTCCGTTGCGCTACAGCGACTTCAATTTCGGCACCGAAATCCGCCAAGACCGCGAGGCACAAAAGTACATTCGGGAGTGGATTGCTACACCGAAGGGCGACTTGTGCCGGTATATTGCAAACGACTGCGACAAAATCATCACCGGACTCTACGAATATTGGGCCTGCTACCAGCCTGTTTTCCCTGACAAAACGGCTTATTGTCCTTTCCCGATCGTGCCGCGTGACAATCCGCCGCGCCCGTTCGACGGCACATTGCGCCTCTTCCTCGGCATCAATCGCGAGCGAAGTGCCTACAAAGGTACGGACATCATGCTGAAAGCGGCGCAAAGAATAGCGGCCGAATACCCCGGAAAGGTAGACCTTAAACTGGCAGAAAGCCTCCCTTTCGCAGCCTACACGCAATGCATGGACCATGCAGATGCTATCCTCGACCAGCTCTACAGCTACACGCCCGCCATGAACGCCTTGGAAGCAATGGCTCGCGGACTGATTTGCATCGGTGGGGGAGAGGAGGAACATTACGCGTTGTTGCAGGAAGAAACGCTACGACCAATCGTCAACGTCAGGCCGAGCGAGGCCGACGTCTGCCGGGCTTTGCGGCGATTGCTGGCCCGTCCCGAACGTATCGACGTGCTGAAGCGGGAAAGCATGCTTTACGTCCGGCGGCATCACGACTACCTGAAAGTCGCACGACGCTATATCGAAATCTATGAAGCCCTTCTTCGACATTAAAATCCTCCACACGACCGACGTGCACGGCTGCTTCTTCCCCTTCGACTTCATCGAACGGAAGCCCTGCAGCGGCTCCATGGCGCGCGTCTCCTCCTACGTCAAAAGGCTACGCAAGAAGTATGGCAGGCGACTGCTACTCGTCGACGGCGGCGATGTGCTGCAAGGACAGCCCGCCTGCTACTACTCCAACTACGTAGACCCGTCATTGCCCAACGTCGCCGCCGAGGTATTGAACTACATGCGCTACGACGTTCAGACGATAGGCAACCACGACATCGAGACAGGCCGTGCCGTTTACGACAAATACGTGGGCGAGATCCACTGCGAAGTCCTTGCGGCCAACGTTGTCGACACGGCCACATTGCAGTCCCGTTTCAAGCCTTATGCCATTCGCGAAGTCCACGGAACGCGCATAGCCTTCATCGGAATGCTCACCCCGACAATCCCTTATTGGCTCCACGAAACGCTGTGGCAGGGCATGACATTCCTCGACATCGTCGCAACGACACGCAAATGGGTCGCCCACGTCCGCCAAACGGAGCAGGCTGACGTCGTCGTCGGCCTCTTCCATTCGGGCTTCGAAGGCGGCATCGCAGGCAACACGGGAAACGAGAACGCCGCGCTCGAGACGGCAAGAAGCGTCGCCGGCATCGATCTCATACTCTGCGGGCACGACCATCGTCTGCGAAAAGCAACCGTATCCGCAGGCGAAAAGCACGTCGACGTCGTCAACCCCTCGAGCAACGCCCATTACCTGAGCGAAAGCACGCTCCACATGGCACGCGACGCGCACGGCCGCTCACGCCTGACCAGCATCGACACGCAGCTCGTCTGCATTGACAACGAACCCGTCGACGCAGACTTCATGCGCCGTTTCGCCCCCACCATAACGCAAGTGCGCCGCTACGCCGACCGCGAAATAGGAAGCCTCGCCCGCACACTCCGCACCCGCGACTGCTTCTTCGGCCCCGCACCCTTCAACAGCCTCATACACGACATACAACTCGACTACACCAAGGCCGACATCTCGCTCAACGCGCCCCTGAAGTTCGACGTCTGCATTCCCAAAGGCCCCGTCCGCGTCAGCGACCTCTTCAACCTCTACACCTACGAGAACCAACTTTACGTCCTCCGCATGACGGGCCGAGAAATCCGCTTGCTGCTCGAACTGAGCTACGACCAATGGATTGCCACCATGCGCTCGCCCCGAGACCACATCATGCTCATGCAGCAAACGCCCAACGGACAGTGGCACTGGCGCAACCTCGCCTTCAACTTCGACACCGCCGCCGGCATCGACTACGAAGTCAACGTCGCCCGCCCCCACGGCAGCCGGATAAACATTCTCCGCCTCTCTTCCGGCCGTCCATTCGCCGACGAAGCCCACTACCGCGTGGCCATGAACAGCTACCGCGGCAACGGTGGCGGCGAACTGCTCACGCGCGGTGCCGGCATTCCCTTAGCCGAAATCCCGAGCCGCATCGAAAGCATCAGTCCCGAAGACCAGCGAACCATCATCATGGCCTACATCGAACGCCTTCACACAATCCCTGCCACGACCCACCACAACTGGCGCTTCGTCCCCGAGTCTCTGGTCCTCCCGGCCTTAGCGCGCGACCGCCGCCTGCTCTTCCCGCCATCCTGACCCCCGTTTCCCCTTTCCTTTCTTATCAGAACGGGAGAAAAAGAACCGCTCTCCCGTATGTTCCAAAATTTACGTCCCTATCTTCTGTGATTTACTCCCGGACGGAAACGTATTTACATCCGTATGTCCCGTGATTTACATCCGTATCTAATCGGATTATCTCCACGGTGATAAGACCTTATCTCCATGGTGATAAAACCTTATCACCATGGTGATAAAACCTTATCACCATGGTGATAAACATTTATCTCCATGGAGATAATCCGATTAGATACGGATGTAAATGGTAAAAGATACGGATGTAAATACGTTTCCGTCCGGGAGTAAATCATAAAAGATACGGTTGCAAATCACAGAAGAAGCCTGTCTGAGAAAATTTATATACCTATTTAAATAGGTTCATATCCTCATGTAAAAGCGCTTTCATACCTATTTTAAAACGTTTGCAACGGCTTGTTCTGAAAAAAAATCCGGTGAAAAAGGGTGAGTATTCAAAATACTTTATTACTTTTGCCTTTGATTTATCAAAAGAAAGGAACGAAAATGAAGAAGTTATTAACGATTGCATTCATGCTTACGACCATTCTCACGGCGGCCTACGGCCAGAAACAGGCAGAGATAAAGTTCGATAAAGTGACGCAAGACCTTGGGACGTTCTCCGAGAGCAATCCCGTTCAGGAGGCTACGTTCGTGTTCACCAATGTGGGCGACGCGCCGTTGGTCATCAATCAGGCTATCGCCAGCTGCGGTTGCACCGTTCCCACCTACACCAAGACGCCCGTTCAGCCGGGACAGAAGGGACAGGTGAAGGTGACGTATAACGGCGAGGGCAAGTTTCCCGGCCATTTCAAGAAGAGCGTCACCGTGCGCACGAATGCCAAGACCGAGATGACGAGACTCTATGTGGAGGGCGTGATGACGGAGAAGAAGAAATAATGATCTTCTATTTCTCGGGAACAGGAAACTCGAAGTGGGCGGCCTTGCGGCTGGCCCGGGCAACGGGAGAGACGGCGCGTTTCATCCCGGCCGTAATGAAAGACCAATGCGCTTATACCTTGAAGACGGCTGAGCGCATTGGCTTTGTTTTTCCGGTGCATGGCTGGCGTCCGCCGCTCATTGTCCGCAGGTTTGTTCGCGGGTTGAAGTTCGACGCCGTCGACTTGCGGTCGCATTATTGCTATGCACTTTGTACGGCGGGCGACGATATCGGACTGACGATGGACTGCCTGAACGAAGACCTTGCATGCGTGGGGCTGCAGACCGATGCGGCTTTCTCGCTGAAAATGCCCAACAGCTACGTGGGCCTCCCTTTCATGGACACGGACGGTAAGGCTGCCGAAGCAGAGAAGTTGCGGCAGGCTGCGCTGCAGCTGCAGGACTATGCGGAGCGGATTGTGCGTCGGGAGAAAGGCGCTTCGCCCGTCCATCTGAGCCATTGGCCGCGTACGAACAGCCGCTTCTTGGGGGCCGTGTTTGCCAAGTGGCTCGTCACGGACAAGCCTTTCAGGGTGGACGAAGCCCGTTGCGTGAAATGTGGGATATGCGCGAACGTGTGCCCCGTGGGCAACGTTGAAGGCGGCTACAGGCTCCGTCCCCGCTGGAAGCACGACGGCTCGTGTGTCAGTTGCTTCGCCTGCTATCACCATTGCCCGCACCATGCCATCGAATATGGCTGGGCAACGCGCCGTAAAGGACAATATTTCTTGAGATAAAACTTCACACAATAACACTAAAACAATACGATATGAAGAAAATACTACTTCTTGTTGGTTTGCTGGCAGTCGCGTTTGCGGCATCGGCAGACGATAACAGCGAGCTGCTTGTCAGAAGAAACGACGGAAAGATGGTGCCCGTTCCCGCATGGGGAAGCCCGGAAGCCCAACTGATTACGCCGCGCAAGCATCCCGATAACTTTCAAGAGCCGACGCATACAAGGGCCGTCAATCCTTCTGTGCACTATACGCCGCATACGGGTTCGCCCCATATCCTCGTCATTCTTGCCAACTTCAAGGACCGAAAGTTCCGCGTGGAGAACCCGAAAGCCGCGTTCAACGACTTCTTTAATGCCCCGGGTGCCATTGTCAACCGCGGCAACGGCAACGACAAGAACCACGGAAGCGTGGCCCAATACTTCAAGGCTTGCAGCCGGGGTGTCTTTACGCCGGTCTTCGATGTCTATGGTCCTGTTGACCTTCCGCAGAACATGGAATACTACGGCGGAAATAATGCAAACTCTAATAATGATGAGAGGCCGGCAGAATTGGCACGCGACGCCGTTAACTTGGTGAAGACTTCGATTACAAATCCTGCGCTTTACGACTCGAACAACGACGGATACGTCGACTGTGTCTATGTTGTCTATGCCGGTTTGGGGCAGAACAACGGTGGCGGTGCCAAGACGGTGTGGGCTTGTGCGAGCAGGTTTACGGACCCTTCTCTGAAATTAGGGGACAAAATATTGGGAAGGTTCAGCATCGGGGCAGAACTCTTTCCTGCTTATACTGATGCAACCAAGACAAAAATGCAAATCAACAGCATCGGTGTCACCTGCCATGAGTTCTCCCACACCATGGGATTGCCCGACATTTATCCGACAACCAGCTCTGCATATGTGCATAATCAGGAGATGGAACTTTGGGATTTGATGGACGGCGGCGAGTATGCCGGAGACGGCGGCTTCGTTCCTATGCCCTATACCGCATGGGAAAGGCAGCAGATGAACTGGCCCCTTAACATTCAACCGCTGACGAAAAACGCCAATATAACAATGGACAAGACGGCCAATGAGGGCGGTGTGGTTTACAAAATGGCCAATCCTAATGATGCCAACGAATACTTCTTGCTGGAGAATATCAAGAAGAACGGTTGGTATGGCGGTGCACCCAACGGCGGACTGTTGGTGTATAAGGTTGTTGACTACGACCCCGTTGACTTCTTCTCTCACCCGAATAACACGGCAGGCGAGCCGGGTATGGCCATTGTTCCGGCCGATGGGCTCTGCTTCTCTTCCTATCTGAAAAAGCGTTATGACAAGTCTAATCCAAAACATAAGGAACTTAATGCGCAAGAGGAACAGAAATATCAGACGCAACTCGAGGGCGATGTGTTCCCGGGGACTGGAAGCGTGAATAAACTGAATGATATGATGGGCCTACCCAACTTCTGTTGGTACACGGAAGGAGCCATTAATGAACGCTCTTCCTACAATACGAACTTTTTCAAAGTGAATCAGGCGCTCGAAAACATCAATGTTGCGGCCGACGGCAAGATAACCTTAAAGTATATTGCCGACTATAAGAAGCATACCACGGGCATTGATGCCATTCAAATGGATAATGTTCAGACCGATAACAGGATATTCTCGCTCGACGGAAGATATATGGGAACAGACAAATCGCGTCTTTCAAAGGGCGTGTATATCGTCAATCACAAGAAAATCGTCGTGCAGTAAAAGCATAAAAAGATAAGATTTTCGTAGCTTTATCAATGAATATAATTAACGTTTTTCAATGTTTTTATTGAAAAAAGGCGCAAAATGTTTGGTAATTCAAAAAAATATCTTATCTTTGCATACGTTATCCTGAAAACAATCTTTTTACCTTAAAGGACTAATACCTATTGAAGATTTGGAGCGGTTACCTGTGAAGGTCATCGCTTTTTTTTCGTTTAGCAAGTAGGGGACATACGGTTTGCGCGTCCTTTTAAGTGGAAATGAAAGCAAATTTGCGTGGCCGTAGGAGTGGATATATGTGCCGTGTGTCCCTACAGCCGTTTAAGTGAAACGCAACATAAGTTCTATTGATAATCAATCACTTGTACCTTGCATTTCAATTCCAGCCATTTTACCGTGCAATCTCAGCCATATTAAGCGGTAAAATGGGTCATATTGCGCGGTGAAATGGCTGAGATTAGAACGTGCTATGGCTGATGTGAAAAACCGTTTGGGCGAATGTAGGGACGCACACTCCGTGCGTCTGCTCAAACGAACATGCTTTTATGTTTCTATTCCTATGGAGCAGGCGCACGAGCCGTGCGTCTCTACAAATCCATCACAACCCTATTGTGTGGCAATAGGACCGAGAAAGACTTTCACCTTAAATCTTATTGATGTCCACATAGCCGTGCATGACGGCATAGATGGTGAGGGCACTGACGCTTCTCATGCCGAGTTTGTCGACAATGTTCTTGCGGTGGCTGATGACCGTGGTGAGACCGATGTTGAGTTGGTCGGCTATTTCCTTGTTGATGTAGCCTTGTGCAATCAGTGAAAGCACTTCGATCTCGCGGTCACTGAGCAGTTTGGCTTTCAAAGCCTTTGGCATGGCGGGCAGATTTCGCCCACCTGCGTGCCCATGTTGCTCTAATTGCAGGATAGACTTCACCAATTGCTCTTCCGAAGTGTTGATGCAAATGCTCTTAAAGCCGGTGAGTTGTGCGTTGGGGTTGGTGGATGTCGTGAGAACGAAGGTCTTGTTTTTGTGAGCAAGAAAGAAGTTTCGTTGCTCAAGCACGACTTTCAGTGCGACAAAATAGTGCATGAAGCTGTCGGGACCGGCTGCTTCCATCTCGCAGAACGTGCAGAATGTGTTGATATCCGCAATAGGCATCACGTTCAAAAGGATTGTTTTCAGTCCCATCATGGCCAACATATTGTTGTCGATGATGGCAATCTTGGGCCTGTCGCCCATATGTTTGCCCATAGTATGAGCCTGCATCGGATTTATTTTGTTCTCTTCCATATTGCTTTCTTTATAAGAATGGGGCCAATAGGTGGCTGAGTCGGCCGCGGAGTCGCTGCCATGGCGTGCGCCATTGCCTCCATTGCTTTTCGGTTAAGTAGAAACAATCTTTCTTCTCGCCGTCGAAGAGGTCGTCTAACTGCTGTGTGGTGCACCGATCAAGGATAACAGCGTTCTCTTCATAGTCCCAACTGAGGCTTCGGGCATTGAGATTGGCACTCCCGACGGTGCATACGCGCCCGTCTACCATGATGATTTTCGTGTGATGAAAGCCTGCTGTGTACATCCATACATGGCAACCGGCTTTCATAAGTCGGTGAGCATTGTAGAAACCGCAGTCGGGTGTCAGTGGAATATCGCTCCTTGTGCTCAGCATGATTTCCACTTTCACGCCTCTTTTTGCAGCTTCTTTCAAGGCTTTCATCAGCTTATGGTTCAGCGTAAAATACGGATTGATGATTTTGATGCTGTCTTTTGCGCGGTTGATGGCCGAGAGATAGAACCTTCGGATAATTTCATTGCTCGTCCTTGGCTCTCGGTTGACGATGCCTACACACTTGTTGTGGGCCGTCGGACACGTGTCTTGCTTAAGTCCTTTGATATAGTCGGCATCGTGTATGCCGCGGAAATATTGTGCACCATGCACGTTTTGGCCGGACACTTTGTTCCATATACGGAGGAAGATTGCCTGTAATTGGTTCACTGCATCGCCCTCGATGCGGCAATGCATATCGTGCCATTCACCCACAACCTTCGTGCCTTTGATGTAGTAGTCGGCCACATTCATACCACCGGTGTAGGCAGTTCGGCCGTCAATGACAACGATTTTGCGGTGGTCTCTCGCAAAAACATGGTTGACCCATGGGAAGGTTATCGGGTCGAACTTATATATTTCGATGCCCGATTCACGGATTTTTTGCAAGTGATGGGCCTTTAATGGTCGGTTATTGGAGGCGTTTCCGAAGGCATCGAACAAGGCCCTCACCTCCACACCTTCCTTGACTTTTTGTTCCAACAGGCGGAACAAGAGGCCTGCAATGGAGTCGTTGCGGAAGTTGAAATACTCTAAATGAATGCTTTTCCGGGCTTGTCGGATAGCCTTGAACATGTCGTCGAACTTCTCTTGTCCACTCATGAGCAGTGTCACGGCATTGTTATTGGTGAACGTGACGCCATGACTTCTCAAGTCTTTTGCTATTAATGAGTCGGAAGTTTGGGCAGCACAAAGCGTCGTGCAGCCAATCCATAGCCCGATAAAAAGTATAAGTTGTTTCAATCTCTCAAATCTCTTGTTTTCTGTTCACACCATGCAAGCGTAGTGATCTACTACACCTAAGAGGCGTTTCTCCTCGTCTACGACCAATACCGTGTGTATCTTGTGTTGGTTCATGATGCGTTGTATCTCGCTGATCTTGGTGCTTGGCAACACAAGTTTCGGCGTTCTTGTCATAATATCGCTTACTGTATGGTCGAAGAATTTGGCTTGCCAGCGTTCCATGGCACGGCGAATGTCACCGTCGGTAATGAGTCCTATCACCTGATGGTCGTCGGTCAGGGACACACCGAGGCCGAGTTGACCTTTGCTGACACGGATAATCGCTTCGCCCAAGTGCATCTCTTGCGGGATAATAGGCAGGTCGTTGGTACGCATCACGTCGGCCGCGGTAGTCAAAAGCCGCTTTCCAAGCTCGCCACCCGGGTGGAACTGCGCGAAGTCCTGTGGACGGAAGTCGCGCATCTGCATCAAAGCAATCGCCAAAGCATCGCCCATAGCCAGCGCAGCGGTTGTGCTGCTTGTCGGAGCAAGGTTTAATGGGCAGGCTTCTTTCCTGACATAGACCCTTATATGGGCGTTGCTGTATTTGGCTAACAAGGAATTGGGGTTCCCGGTCATAGAGATGATGGGTATATTCATGTGGAGCACCATTGGAATGAAGCGCAACAACTCATCGGTCTGCCCCGAATTGCTCAATGCCAGCACCACATCATCGGCTGTCATCACGCCCAAATCGCCATGATAGACGTCCAATGGATTGATGAAAAAGGCCGGTGTGCCCGTCGAAGCAAGTGTGGCTGCAATCTTAGCCCCGATGTTTCCGCTCTTGCCTACGCCTGTCACGATGATTTTCCCATGACAGTTATACATGATTTCGACGGCTTTCGTGAAGTTTTCATCAAGCTGTGGCAGGAGTTCCAAGATGGCTTGAGCCTCTTCTTTCAATGCCTGTCCGCCCCAATCGCAAACCTTTTCGAGCCTTCTTTCTATCGTTTTGTCCATTTCTACAGTAGTTTCTCAATGAGTTGTTCCAGTTTTCCGAGTTCAAGCATGTTCGGTCCGTCGCTCAATCCCTTGTCGGGATCAGGGTGCACTTCAAAGAAATAGCCCGTTGCTCCAAAGGCCTTGGCTGCCAAAGCCATGGCTGGAACGAACTTGCGGTCGCCGGATGTCGAGCCGTTTCCTGCTCCCGGACGCTGCACACTGTGCGTGCAATCCATGATAACCGTGGGGACTATCGCTTTCATGTCAGCGATATTGCGGAAGTCGACCACCAAATTATTGTAGCCAAAGCAGTTACCCCGTTCCGTGAGCCACACTTCCTTGGCACCGCTTTCCATGGCTTTCTCGACCGGATACTTCATATCTGTCCCGCTAAGAAACTGTGCTTTCTTGATGTTGACCACCTTTCCCGTCTTTGCAGCAGCTATTAATAAGTCGGTCTGTCGACAAAGAAAGGCCGGTATCTGAAGCACATCGCACACCTTGCCTGCTGCTTCTGCCTGATAACTTTCATGGATATCCGTGAGGATTTTCAGTCCGTATTTCTGCTTTATGTCGGCAAGCATCTGCAAACCTTTGTCCAATCCGGGGCCACGGAAGGCGTGGACGGACGTGCGGTTGGCCTTGTCGAACGAAGATTTGAAGATGATATCAATGCCGAATCTTTGGTTTAGCCTTGCCAATTCTTGGGCAACAGCATCCAATAAGGCTGCCGATTCAATGACACATGGGCCTGCAATAAATAAGGGTTGCATAATATTATCGTTTCTTGACACTTACTTGGAGATGCAAAGTTACGCAAAAAGGGAGAAAAGTGCAAACATTTCTCTCTTTTTATGCGGCTGCCAAGCTTTCGTTTCCACTTATTCTGAGGCTTCGGCAGTAGCCTTCTCGACTTGTTCGGGCGTAGCATGAATGATGCGTACGTCGCGTTGTGGGAACGGAATCTCTATGCTGTGTTTGTTTAATGTGTCGTAAACACATTCGAGAATACGACCATCATCGATGCCTTGTGTCATGACAGAAACCCACACTAATATCTTTAATGTGATGGAACTGTCGCCAAATTCCTTCAAAATAATCTTCACGTCGCGGCCCGGCTCCGTGATTTTAAGGTCGACGATGGCGTCGTGCAGCAGTTGTTTCACTTTCTTGATGTCGCTTCCATAGGCCACGCCGACTTCCAAAGCGTCGAGTTCGTAACCGTGGTTCTTGGTCATGTTCTTATAGTTTTTCGTGAACAACTGACTGTTTTGGAAGGCAATCACCGACCCGTCCACCGCTTCAACGATGGTTGATGTGTAGTTGATGGAGCTAACCCGGCCGCGCATGCCGTCGCAAATGATGTAATCACCGATCTTAACTCGGCCAGCCATGAGTGATATTCCATAGTAAATGTTCTCCAAAATGTCCTTCATAGCGAAGCCTATACCCGTTGAAAGACCACCCGAAATGACCACAAGCCAAGTATTATCTATGTGGAAAACGGCCAGCGACACCATCAACCAAATGCCCCAAACGGCCACTTGAATGACGTTCTTTGCCATCGTATAGCGACTTGCGGCAGTGCTAAGGTCGGATTGTTCGAAGTGTATTTTGAGCAGTGCTTTCAGCGTTCGGTTGACATATGCAAAGATAAAGTAGAACGCAATGACCTCCGCTACAGAGAGAATGCTGGCAGCGAACCATTTAGTATTGATGTATTGCTCGCGGTAGATGTCCCATATCTTATCGCTTAAATTGAACACATCGGCCGCCCAATAGAGGGCCAAGAGGAACGAGATCACGGCAAGCACGGGCAATACCACCTGATAAACGAGGTGGAAGAACCATGTCTTCGTGATTTCCTTGTCGGCATAGCCCCGCTTTATAGCCCATTTCTTAATCCAACCACGCAAACATGTGATCGTCAGTATGCAGGTTAGCTGCATGATCCACCAAATCAGCAACTGCACACTGAGCAATGTATAGCCCAACCACGCGCAAATCAGCGAGCCGACAAAGACAGTGAGCGACACATAAGTATAGGTTACGTCGCTCTTGGGAATGCTTTTGTTGTCGTGACGTATGGCGAACCATTGCCAAACTGTGCAAACCAAGAGGATTGGAGACAGCACAATGTTGACCAGATTGTCGGGAACGAGAATGATGCGGAATGAAATCACGATGAACCCCATGGCCATCAGCGGCAGATAGATGCGGAATGCGCTCTTGATTTGGTTGCCGGTGAGGCGCAACAGCAATGAAATGAGGATTACTCCCAGCAACCATGTGTAGCTGACAAGCAGTCCGCTGGCCATGATAATGAAGTTTTGGTCGGAAAAGACAATGCGTATCAGGCCCAGAATAAGTGCCAACGTGACCACCGACGAGGTCATGATGATGCAAGTGCGCCGGGTCATGAAGGCAGGTGTGCGAAACCTTTTCGGAATAAGGAACCGAACGGCTATGATATTCAGCAGTCCTGCGAGGAGTGCATAGAAGCCGATGAGGGCAAAAAGACCGATGATATACTGCGAATCCCATTGCGAGCGCACCTTGGTCTTCACGAAATACTTGGTCGAAATGGTCTCTTCGGTATCCTGAATGTTGGCACGTAGCCGGGCAAGGATATGGAAATAGTTCTCTCCGGTGTTGCTGAAGATGTGGCTTTGTATGTCCTTGTAGCGTTTGTTTGCATAGTCGTTGAGCGATTTCAGCTGGGCTTCGATGGCTTGATAGTAGCCGATGTAGTCTTTGAACTGGTTGATGTTGTCGTTGAGGGTGTGGCGAATATTCACGGCAAGTGTCAGACATACGCTCTTGTCTGTTTGTGCTTTCCGGTTCAATGCCATGACGTTCATCGTGCTCAATGAGTTGATCAGGTAGTCATAACGGGCTATTTCGGCATTGTTTTTCTCAATGAGAAGGCGGAAAGGTTGCACGTTTTGCTTGAAGTCGGCATATTGTTCAGTGGCCTCATGGCAGGCATATGCCAAGTCAAAAACATATTCTGGCTTCTGCGAATAGAGCATCAATGCGTTCTGATTGCTCTTGCCCATGATGTTGAAAAGCTTGTCGCGCACGGCCGATTGCTGCTCTCTCATGTAGCCCGATTGGCGTTCCAGCTCGGCATGATAGTTGGTTAACTCGGTGCGAAGGATAGATAATGTACTCTCAATGTTTTGTTCTTTCAGCACAGCATGCGTGGGCGAAAGGGCGAATATGGCGAGTAGGAAGAATAAGATTGACCTCTTGTTCATGTCGTTTTTATCGGTTTATTGCGCTTACAAAAGTAATAAAAAGTATAGATACGACTGGTTTCGGCTGCCGTAATTTTGAAATATTTATCATTTTCGGCCCTTGTTTTCGCTTTTTATTCCTACTTTTGTCTGGCAAAACAAGCAATATGAGATTGATAGCAGACAGTGGAAGCACGAAGACCGACTGGCTTTTGGCCGAAGGCAGCGTCATTTCCGCTTGGAAGACGCAGGGCATCAACCCTTGTCACCAGCAACCGGCAGCGATACGGCATATCCTTCAAACCGAGTTATTGCCTTTTTTGAAGGGTAAAACGACTCCCGAACTGCGGCTTTCCTTTTACGGAAGCGGCTGTACGGCAGGCCTTGTCCCCGATATGAAGGCCCTATTGGCAGATGTTTTCCATCTGCCTGATGGTCAAATAGAGGTGGCCGGCGACCTCTTGGCGGCTGCCCGTGCGGTCTGTGGTCACGAAGAAGGTATCGCTTGCATACTCGGAACGGGGGCCAATAGCTGTGTTTATGACGGGCAAAACATCGTGAATAACACTCCACCCTTGGGCTATATCCTCGGCGATGAGGGTAGTGGTGCAGCGCTTGGAAAGCGTTTTTTGAATGGCATTTTCAAGGGGAGTCTGCCCCCATTTGTCCGTGATTTGTATCTGAAAGAGACCGAACAATCCTACGAAGACATCATTCATAGGGTCTATAGTGAGCCACTTGCCAACCGCTATTTGGCTTCCGTGGCCCTGTTCATCGGCCGGCATCAAGACGAAAAATGCCTGCAACAGTTGGTTAAAGACAACTTTTCTGATTTCATTCGGCGCAACATTCAACCCTACGAACAACGGCTTCCCATTGGCTTTGTCGGCAGCATTGCCCATGCGTTTGCCCCGCTTCTGATTGAAGTATGCCACGAATCGGGTTACGAAGTGAGCCGTATCGAGAAGCGTCCCATAGAGGGTTTGTTGCAACGTTACTATGTTGACGGACGTTGAACGTTGCGGTCAGTCAATAAGAAGACTTGATGAGAAAGGTGGAAAAGCCTTTGTCAGGAAACGACACTGCATCAAAAAAATAGAAGGTCTGTCTCTTTGCTCCCGAAGAGAGGGTGAATGAGTCTGCAAATAGATAGGAATTTTCTCTTTCAAAGGGGGAGTGGAGGTTTAAAACACAGCATCTTAGGCGTTGTTTTGCTTCGGAATAAATCTTACAAAAAGGGCTTTGTATTTTGCGTGTAGCAAAATGGGGAGTGAATTCTGCGAATTCGCGCGTTTTATGGAGTGTTTTGTAAGTTGTTGACCATGAGAAGGTTGCGTTGACTGATGGAGTTTCCTTTGCATTTTTCCTTTTAATAGTGAGTGGTTTGTGCATCAAAAGTGGGTGAGTTATGCTTTTCGAGTGGCTTGTTTCTGCTATTTTGTTGTACAATTTGGGCCGTTCTACGTTGCAAAATGAGGCATTCTGCGTGCCAGAATCGGTCGTTTTGCAATGCAACCCGACTTGAATGGCAGGAAAACTGCCTTGATTTTGTCCGTGAATTTCATTTTCATTGTTTTTCATTTTCTATTTGCCGGTCTTCAAAGATGTGCTTTTTTGTGATATAAAATTTACAAAATGGCACAGCGGTTCCTTTCTTTTTTGTAGGAATAAGTGGCTTGTTTGTCTGCTTATTCCGGCCTTTTAAAGATGTGTGTACACGATATGTTGATAGCATAGGGCTTGAGCAGGCGCACGAACTGCGTGTCTCTACAAATACAAATAAATCTAAATTTGGCGATTTTAAGGCTCGTAACGGCTTTTATATCAAAAAAAAGTAGTAAATTAGCACCCTTGAAAAACGATGGAAAATGGCTTAGGACGAAAATAAACGGCCTTTGGGACGGTTTTGCTTCACAGCTTTTCTGTGGTTGAACAAAATAAATCATTATCAAGAATATCAATGGACGAAAATCAGACAATTGACAATGACAGAATCTTAAAGATTAACATTGAGGAAGAAATGAAGTCTTCGTATATCGACTATTCCATGTCGGTTATCGTGGCACGTGCGCTTCCTGATGTTCGTGATGGGTTCAAACCGGTGCACCGTCGCATTCTTTATGGAATGTTAGGCATCGGTAATACCAGTGATAAACCCTATAAGAAGTGTGCCCGCGTCGTGGGTGAGGTGCTCGGTAAGTATCATCCTCATGGCGATTCCTCGGTTTATGGTGCGCTTGTCCGCATGGGACAGGACTGGAATATGCGCTATACGTTGGTTGATGGGCAGGGAAACTTCGGTTCTATCGACGGCGATTCGCCGGCCGCCATGCGTTATACGGAGTGCCGACTCAGCAAGATGGGCGAGCACGTAATGGACGATTTGGAGAAGGAAACCGTAGACATGGCCAACAACTTCGACGACACTTTGGTCGAGCCGAGCGTCATGCCGACGAAGATTCCCAACTTGTTGGTGAACGGAGGTAACGGTATTGCCGTGGGAATGGCAACGAACATACCGACACATAACCTGTGTGAAGTGATCGATGGTTGCTGTGCTTACATCGATAACCCCGACATTGCGCTCGACGATTTGATGCAGTATATCAAGGCTCCCGACTTCCCTACGGGTGCATATATATATGGTATACAAGGCGTACGTCAGGCATATGAGACGGGAAGAGGACGCATCGTGATGCGTGCCAAGGCTGAGATTGAAAGCGGAGAGAGCCACGATAAGATTGTCGTAACGGAGATTCCGTATGGCGTCAACAAGCAGATGCTGATCGAATATATCGCCGAACTCGTGAAAGAAGGCAAGATCGACGGTATCAGTAACGCGAATGATGAGTCGGGACGACAAGGAATGCGCATTGTCATCGACGTGAAACGCGATGCCAATGCCAATGTCATTCTGAACAAACTCTTCAAGATGACGGCCCTGCAAAGCTCGTTCTCGGTGAATTGTATTGCCCTTGTGAAGGGCCGTCCACGCCTGTTGAGCCTGAAAGAATGTGTGAAGTATTTCGTGGAGCACAGGCATGATGTGACCATTCGCCGCACGAAATACGACTTGAAAAAGGCGCAGGAGCGTGCCCATATTCTCGAAGGTCTGATTATTGCTTGCGACAATATCGACGAAGTTGTGCATATTATTCGTGGCAGTAAGACCCCGGTTGAGGCCCAGCGCAACTTGGAAACGCGTTTCAAACTCGACGAATTGCAGAGTAAGGCCATTGTCGATATGCGCCTGAGTCAGCTGACCGGCCTGCGTATGGACCAGCTCCATGCTGAGTATGAAGAGCTGGAACGCCAGATAGCTTACTTCCAACAGATACTCGATGACCCTGAACTTTGCAAGAAAGTGATGAAGGATGAGCTGAATGAAGTAAAGGAAAAGTATGGCGATGTACGCCGAACTGAAATCAAATATTCAAGTGAAGAGTTCAATCCCGAGGACTTCTATCCCAACGATCCGGTTGTAATTACGGTGAGTCACATGGGATATATCAAGCGAACACCGCTGAGCGAGTTCCGCGAACAGGCCCGTGGTGGGGTGGGAGCTAAGGCAGCCCGTCACCGCGAACAGGACTTTACGGAGTTCATCTATCCTGCAACCATGCATCAGACGATGCTCTTCTTCACGAAGAAAGGGCGTTGCTACTGGCTCAAATGCTATGAGATTCCAGAGGGAGATCGCAACAGTAAGGGGCGTGCCATTCAGAATATGCTCAATATAGAGAGCGATGATGCCATCAATGCTATACTGAGATTGACGACATTGAACGATGAAACTTTCAACAACAGTCACTATGTTATCTTCGCAACCAAGCACGGAACGGTGAAGAAAACCAGCCTCGAAGCCTACAGTCGTCCGCGTGCCAACGGTGTAATTGCAATAAATATTGCAGACGAAGATGAGGTGGTAGACGTTCGCTTGACCAATGGAAAGAACGAGTTGATCATGGCAAATCGCAACGGAAGAGCCGTGAGATTTGACGAGAATACCATTCGAACAATGGGCCGAACAGCCACAGGTGTGCGCGGAATGCGGCTTGATGGAGGCGACGATGAGGTTGTGGGTATGATCACGGTCAACGATGCCGGGGCCGAAACCGTAATGGTTGTGAGCGAGCAAGGCTATGGAAAACGAAGTCAGGTTGAGGACTATCGCATTACGAACCGCGGCGGTAAGGGTGTCAAGACGCTGGCTATCACCGACAAAACCGGTCGACTGGTGAGCATCAAGAACGTGACCGATGAGAACGATTTGATGATTATCAACAAGAGCGGCGTGGTCATTCGCTTGGCAGTTGCCGATGTTCGTGTCATGGGACGCGCCACCCAAGGTGTGCGCCTCATCAATCTGGCTAAGAAGAACGACGCCATTGCCAGCGTTTGCAAGGTGATGAGTTCGGAGTTGGAGGCCACCGTTGAAGAGGAAAGTCGTGCACAATGGGCCAATAAGTCTGAAGAAATCAAGAGAGACACCCAGGGTGAAGGCAATAACGTGGCTGAAGACGCACCGCTCGCAGACCCAGAAGACAATGAAACAGAATAACAAACCTTTTAATACATAACAGAAAATGAAAAAGTTAATGCTTGCAGCCGTGATGCTACTCAGTACATCTGCTGCTTTTGCCGGTGACAGTGAGCCTTTGAAGGCCATTCTGAAGGCTAAGACATATGCCGAGGCCCAAGACTTGATAAAAGCCAATTTGGATCAGCTTGCCAATGATGCAGAGAAGGCCAAAGCCTACAATAAACTTGTAGACCTCGCCATGGAAAAGGTATCGAGGGAGCAGGGAACGATTACTTCCAACCAAATGGCCAAACAGTTCGGACAGGGTAAGGAAGTACCTTATGACACGTTGGGTTTCAACAAAGCTATCTATGATGCCATCAGCAATGCGTTCCTTTGCAACGAATATGACCAGAAGCCGAACGAGAAAGGCAAAGTAAAACCTAAATATGAGAGCAACAACGCCACTCGTCTTTACGGTTTGCGTCCTAATTTGATTAATGCCGGTCAGACTGCTGCCCAGCATAACAATCAAACTGAAGCCTTGAAGTTCTTTGGGATGTATGTGGAAAGTGCAAAAAATCCATTGTTCAACAGCGTTGACAAGGGTAAGAGTCCCGATACCTACCTTGGAGAGGTGGCCCGTGTTGCTGGTGTTTATGCTTTCCAAGCAAATAATATGGAACTTGCCAACAAGTATGTGGACGTTGCCCTGCAGGACACTGCGGTTTATAAAGACGCATTGAACCTCAAACTCTACATCATGCAGCAGGGTCTGAAGACCAAGGAAGACTCCGTGCAGTATGTGAATAAGCTGAAAGACCTCTATGCAAAGAATACCAATAACGACCAGATTTTCTCCACATTGGTTACGATGTACGGCAGTCTGAAGATGATTTCGGAGCAAGACAAAATGCTGAACGATAAGTTGGCTGCTGATCCCACGAATGCTTTGGCATGGGCTTTGAAAGGTCAGATCTACATGAATGAGAACAAACCTAAGGAAGCCGTGGACTGTTTTAAGAAGTCCGTAGCGAAGGATGGTAAGAATGTTATCGTCTTGACCTACCTTGGTTTCTGTCTCAATGCACAGGCTGGGGCTATCAACGGCAACAAGGACGAGCAGCAGAAGCTGTATAAAGAGAGCGAAGGGTTCCTTGAACAGGCCCGCAGTCTCGATCCCAATCGTGAGAAAGCAAATTGGAGTTATCCGCTTTATGCCGTGTACTACAGTCTCTATGGTGCTGCTGACAGCCGCACCAAAGAGATGGAAGCGTTGACGAAGTAATATCTTTTATAAGGGATAGCATGCAGTCTTTGGCTGCATGCTGTCCTTTTTCTTTATTTTTCCTTATGAAGCGTTGTGTCATCTTATCCTTTTTGTTACTCTGCACACTGTTTTCTCCGCCGTGTGTGGGGCAGAATGCAAGGCGCACAGCCAAGACGATGAACGCCGAAATCGATGGATTGTTGCAGGAACTCCCTGCTGTCAAGCATGATACCACGGCTTATTATAAAGGTGTTGTGCAGTTGATGAAAGACGCAGTGATATGCGATTATTTCGATTCCAAACCCGATAAGAAGGGAAAGAGCAGTCCCCGCTATCGCATGACCAATGGGAAAAGGCTCTCACCTTACCTCTCTGTGTTGGTAGATGCGGGGATGTATGAGTACAGCCGAAGGAAAAATGAAGAGGCAATGGAGATATTCAAACTCTATTTGGACTGCGTTGAGCGGCCTCTTTTCCAAGGGAAAGACAATAACATGGGGCTGGTGGCCTATTATGTCAGCCTACTTTCCTATGGAAAAGAGGATTTTGCAGAAGCGGAACGCTATGCCGATGTGGCCTTGAAAGACTCCAATTATGCTAAAGATGCGGCTGAAATAAAAATCAATTGCATGAAGACGCATCTCGAATCACAGCAGGACTCCGCAAGATATATCACGGCTTTGGTTGAGCTACACGATATGGCACCCACCAACGACGTGTATTTCAAAATGTTGATAGACTATTTTTCGGGATTGAAAGACAGGACGCAGTTGGCCGAATTTGCTGCAGAAGAAATCAAGAAACGGCCCGACAACAAGCGTGCATGGGCCTTGAAAGGCGAAATCAGCATGCAGAATAAGGAATGGGACGAGGCCATAGAGTGCTTTAGACAGGCTGTAGCGATTGATAGCAGCTATGTGCAGGCGGTCTATGATGTGGGCATTTGTTATGTCTCGAAAGCCGAAGAACTGCGTGACAGCTTGGAGGACGACCGGCATAAATTGACCAAGAGCGACGCCAACCGGATAAAAGTGCTGTATCAGGAGGCAAGAGATTGGTTACTCAGAACCGCTGGTCTTGATGAGAACCGGCAGTTGATTGAATGGAAGAAGATACTTGATCAAGTGAATAAGGTATTAGGATTGTAGAGGAATGAAGAGAGTTATCATTAGTATTTTAATTTGTTTTCCACTCGTTGGCATGGGACAGAAGAAGATTATCGCCCAAGCCAAAGACTATATCAAAAGCGGAAAGAACTTGGATAAAGCCGAGGTATTGATGGCAGACCTGCTGAAAGACTCTGTTTCAAGAAAGAACGAGCAGGTGTGGCTGTTGCTTTTTGAGGCCCAACAGAAGCAATATGAGCAAGGAAATGAAAAACTCTACCTGAAAGAGAAGTATGATACAGCGGCCCTGTTCCTTATGGGCAGGCGTATGTTTGCAACGCTCGAGGGGCTTGATTCGCTGGAAATGATTCCCGATGCGAAGGGAAGAGTGAGGCTAAAGAATCGCGAACATAGTGCAGAAGTGCTGAACCAATATCGTCCGAATCTGTTCAACGGCGGTGTGTTCTTTCTGAAAAAGCAAGACTTTGCGCATGCCTTTGATTTCTTCGACACTTATATTGCTTGTGCTTCAAAGCCGATGTTTGCCCGCTTCCGATATGGCGAGTGGGACAAACTGATGCCACAGGCGGCTTATTGGGCCACGTATTGCGGTTATAAAATGCGGCAACCGCAACTGACTTTGCGCCATGTTTATTTGGCATTGAAGGACACTGCCCGCGAAGTTTACCTGCTGCAGTATCTGGCTGAGACCTATAAACTGGAGAAAGACACGGCAAGATATGTACAGACGCTACGCGAAGGTTTCGAGAAATTTCCTACATCGCCTTTCTTTTTCCCGCATCTGATAAGCTATTACGGCCAAGAGAATGCATACGAAAAGGCATTGGAGACTTGTAACCGGGCTTTGCAGGTGGATTCTACCAATAGGATATTCCGTTTTGCCAAGGGCTCGTTGCTGCTCACAATGGGCTGCTATCAGGAGAGTTTAGACATCAATAAGGCGCTAATAGCTGACAACGACACCTTGCCCGACGTTTATCTGAACGCGGGATTAGCCCTCTTTAATCAGGCCATAGAGCTGGACAAGAACGTGCAGGTGAGCCAGAAAGCGCGCAACCGGATATTGGATTTCTACCGCAATGCCTTGCCCTATCTTGAGAAATACCGCGCTTTAGCCCCGCAACAAAAGGAGAAATGGGCCCTGCCGCTCTATACTATTTATCTCAATCTGAATATGGGTAAGCAGTTTGATGAAATAGACAAGTTGCTATGAAGACAGAAAACATCATCGCGAAGCTGGGCATCCAGCTCAACGAAATGCAGCAGAAAGTAATCGAAGGTATGCTACACGGCAAGGAAAACCTGATGGTCCTTTCTCCGACAGGCTCTGGAAAAACGTTGGCTTATCTGCTGCCTTTGACCGAATTATTGGACGTCCGGTCTGATGAAGTGCAGGCCGTCGTCGTCGTTCCCGGGCGCGAATTAGCCTTGCAGTCGGCCACGGTGTTGAAGAACATGGGCAGTGGTTTGCGTGGAATGGCCTGCTATGGTGGGCGATCCACGATGGAAGAGCACCGCAAACTGCGCGAGGTAAAGCCGCAGATTGTCTTTGCCACGCCGGGAAGATTGAACGATCATCTCGATAAAGCGAATATATTGGCTGGCAGTATTCGCTATCTTATTCTCGATGAGTTCGACAAATGCTTAGAGATGGGCTTCCATGAAGAGATGAAAGCTTTGTTGGATAAGCTCCCGAAAGAGGTGCGCAGCGTGCTCCTTTCTGCCACTCCTGCCGAAGAGTTGGGCGACGCACACGTCGTTGAAAAGCATTTCCGACGGCTCGACTTCCTGCCTATTGAGGCGCAAGTCCCTGAGCGTGTATATATATATAAGGTGAAAAGTCCGCAAAAGGATAAGCTCGAAACGTTGGAAAAGCTGTTACTCTCGTTCGGCGAGCAGCGCAGCATTGTGTTCCTGAACCACAGGGAAGCCGTGGAGCGGACAGCGGAATTCCTGAGCGTAGCGGGCTTTGGCGTGAGCGTGTATCATGGCGGTATGGAGCAGAAGCAGCGTGAAGCAGCACTTTATAAGTATGCCAATGGCAGCACAAACATTCTTGTCAGCACCGATTTAGCGTCGCGTGGCTTGGATATCCCAGACATTGACAATATCGTCCACTATCATCTTCCCGAGAGCGAAGACGGCTATATCCATCGCGTCGGGCGCACTGCGCGGTGGGATAAGAGCGGGCGGGCGTTCTTTATCTTGAACGATAGCGAGGCCATTCCGGCCTATGTCGATGCTAAGGTCGAAGACTTTGTTATCCCGGACGAACTTCCTCGGCCGGCACAGCCGAAGAACGTGACGCTGTATATCGGGAAAGGCAAGCGCGACAAGGTGAGCAAGGGAGATATTGTCGGTTTCCTTTGTAAGAAAGGTGGCCTGCATGCTGACGAGATTGGGCGCATCGACGTCAACGAACGCTATTCCTATGTGGCCGTGAGTCGCCGAAAGGCGGGGCAGGTGCTGGCGCTTACCAAGGGCGAGAAGCTCAAAGGTATCAAGACTGTCGTTGAGGAAGTGCGCTAAGGAGCGGCGAACGCATGGAATTCCAAGGAAAGTAAAGAATTTTCATGCTTATTTAGGACCAAAAAATCGCTTTTATAACTTATTGATAATCAGTAGTATATAGCGTGCTAAAATTCGCTTATAAGAGAATTCAAATTGTCTTATAAGGGAATTTAAATTGTCTTATAAGAGAATTTGAAAAGAATACGCAGCAAATTTGAATTCTCTGCTATATTGTAAAGATTTATTCAATGTTTCATTTCGGCTGTCGTCGTGAGCCGACAGAGCCGGACGCAGATCTTGTTTTCTGTGACGTGTCGGACATGTGTGCTGACATAATGAAAGAATTATGCTTAAAATAATGAATTCGTGACAAATAATTTGCTTATATGAAAATAAAAGTGTAAATTCGCAAGCGTGGAATTCAGACACAAGATGCTATAAACAACTTAAAAAAATATCCAAATGAAGAAGTATAACTTTAATGCGGGCCCATCAATGCTCCCTCGCGAGGTGATCGAGAACACCGCTAAGCAATTATTGGATTTCAACGGCAGCGGGCTTTCGCTGATGGAAATCAGTCATCGCGCCAAGGACTTTCAGCCCGTTGTTGATGAGTGTGTGGCCTTGTTCAAGGAGTTGCTCGATATTCCTGCAGGCTATTCGGTCATCTTTTTGGGCGGCGGCGCGTCGTTGCAGTTCATGCAAATACCCGCCAACTTCCTTGTTAAGAAGGCGGCTTACGTGAATTCGGGCGTGTGGGCCAAGAAGGCCATGAAAGAAGCCAAGCTCTTCGGCGAGGTCGTCGAGGTGGCTTCGTCTGCCGATGCCGGCTATACTTCCTATCCGAAAGGCTTCGAGGCGAACGTCCCGGCTGATGCCGACTATCTGCATGTTTGTACCAACAACACGATTTACGGTACCGAGTGCCGCAAGGACTTTGATGCGAAAGTTCCGTTGATAGCCGACATGAGCTCGGATATTATGAGTAGGCCGGTAGATGTGGCCAAATACAATGCCATCTACGCCGGAGCACAGAAGAACCTCGCCATGGCTGGCGTGACGGTTATCATCGTGAAGGACGATGCCTTGGGCAAAGCACCGCGCGAACTGCCCACGATGCTTGATTACCGCACGCATGTAGAGAAGGGTTCTATGTTCAATACGCCTCCCGTTGTGCCCATTTATTCGATGTTGGAGAACCTGCGTTGGCTGAAAAAGAACGGAGGTGTGGAGGCTGCCGACAAGCGGGCACATGAGCGCGCAGCGGCTCTTTATGCCGAAATCGACCGCAATAAGCTTTTTAAAGGTACGGTTGAAGAGGCTTCACGCTCGGTGATGAACCTCTGTTTCGTGATGAACGAGGACTATGCGGAACTTGAAAAGCCGTTCTTGGACTTTGCTACCGAGCGCGGAATAGTAGGCATCAAAGGGCATCGCTCCGTGGGTGGCTTCCGTGCAAGCTGCTATAACGCACAGACCATGGAGGGTGTGAACGCGCTCATTCAGGCAATGAAAGACTTTGAAGCTAAACATTAAAAGACGAAATGACGATGAAAGTATTAGTCGCTACAGAGAAACCTTTTGCTGCCGAGGCTGTAGAAGGAATCAAAAAAGAAGTAGAAGCTGCGGGACACGAGTTGGTTCTGCTTGAAAAATATACAGAGAAAGCGCAGTTGCTCGCTGCCGTTAAGGATGCAGACGCTTTGATTGTCCGCTCAGACAAGGTGGATTCCGAGGTGTTTGATGCTGCAAAGCAGTTGAAAATCGTGGTTCGTGCCGGTGCAGGCTATGATAATATCGACCTTGCCGCTGCCACTGCACATCATATCGTGGTGGAAAACACACCGGGACAAAACTCGAATGCCGTTGCCGAACTGGTGTTCGGATTGCTTGTGTTTGCCGTTCGCAACTTCTATAATGGCAAGTCGGGCAGTGAACTAAAGGGGAAACGTCTCGGCATTCTGGCCTTTGGAAACGTCGGACGCAACGTGGCTCGTATCGCAAAAGGCTTCGGGATGGAAGTCTGTGCCTATGATGCTTTCTGCCCGACCGCTGCAATTGAGACCGCTGGTGTACGGGCCTGCGCAAGTGTGGACGAGCTTTTCCGGAGCAGTGATATCGTTAGTTTGCACATTCCGGCAACGCCTGAAACCCTCAAGAGCATCGACTATCGCACGGTGAATCTGCTGCCCAAGGGCGGTATTCTTATCAATACGGCCCGCAAAGAAGTTATCAACGAACCCGAATTGCTGAAACTTCTTGCCGAAAGAACCGATTTGAAATACATCACAGACATTAAACCTGATGCCGATATTGACTTCCAACAGTTTGAAGGCCGCTATTTTTCTACGCCCAAAAAGATGGGTGCACAGACTGCCGAAGCCAATATCAATGCCGGTATTGCGGCAGCCAAGCAGATTAATGCATTCTTTGCCGACGGTTGCACGACGTATCAAGTGAACAAATAAAACCGGCTATTCGGAACCTTCCAAGCCACCTGTCTTGTCACAGTCGGCTTGGAAGTTTTTTGTTTCAGCCTGTTTAATCCCTTTTTTATCATGCCGAAAATCAAACCTTTCAGGGGATTGCGCCCCCCAAAAGCACTCGTCGAGGCGGTCGAGTGCCGACCTTACGACGTGTTGAGCTCTGAAGAGGCACGCGAGGAGGCCGGAACCAATGAGAAAAGCCTGTATCATATCATCAAACCCGAAATCAATTTCCCCGTTGGAATCAGTGAGTACGACCCTCGTGTCTATGAAAGTGCTACCGAGAACTTTGCGAAATTCCAACGCAACGGCTGGCTCGTGCAGGACGAAAAGGAGCAGTATTACCTCTATGCACAGACGATGAACGGCAAGACGCAATACGGTCTTGTCGTCGGAGCAAGCGTAGATGATTACATGAATGGGGTTATCAAGAAGCACGAACTGACGCGGCGTGACAAAGAGGAAGACCGAATGAAGCATGTGAGGGCCTGCAATGCCAATATAGAACCCGTCTTTTTTGCCTATCCCGACAATGAAGTTCTGAACAAACTGATTGCGCGTTACGCCCAAACCACACCTGAATATGATTTCATTGCGCCGATAGACGGCTTTCGTCATCGCTTTTGGGTCATCGGTAATGATGTGGATATAGCAACAATCACGGCCGAATTTGCCCGTATGCCCGCCCTTTATATTGCCGACGGACACCACCGTTCGGCCGCAGCCGCATTGGTAGGGGCAGAGAAAGCCAAGCAAAATCCGCAGCATACCGGCACAGAAGCCTACAATTACTTCATGGCCGTGTGCTTCCCGGCCGGCCAGTTGACCATCTTGGATTACAACCGTGTGGTGAAAGACCTCAATGGATTGTCATCAGAAGCGTTTCTGCATGCACTCGAAAAGCACTTTTTGGTGGTGCCGAAAGGGGCCGAAGACTATCGCCCACGCCAGCTTCATGAGTTCTCACTCTATATAGATAAGCAGTGGTACAGCCTGAAAGCGAAGCCCGGAACCTATGATGACAGCGACCCCATTGGTGTCTTGGACGTAGACATCTCCAGCAGATTGATCCTCGATGAACTGCTCGGTATTAAGGATTTGCGGTCAGACAAGCGCATCGACTTCGTGGGTGGACTGCGCGGTTTGCAGGAACTTCGCCGCCGAGTAGACAGCGGTGAGATGCGAATGGCATTGGCACTCTATCCCGTCAGCATGCAACAAATCATGGATATTGCCGACAGTGGGAAGATCATGCCGCCCAAAGCCACGTGGTTTGAGCCTAAACTGCGCAGCGGTTTGGTCATACATCAATTGCAATAATGGCGGAAGATCAGTATAAAACCATTTCTGAACACGGCTTCGGCGAGGGATTTTACAGCGAGAAACGAAGTAAATTCCTCGCTTTTGCGCATCATGTTACGTCTGTAGACGAGGTGAAAATCCTTCTTGCTTCCTACAGAAAGAAGTATTATGATGCCCGTCATTGCTGCTATGCCTACGTACTTGGCCCCGAACGGTCGGTATTTCGTGCCAATGATGACGGCGAACCGAGTTCCACAGCAGGCAAACCTATCTTGGGACAAATCAACAGTTGCGGGCTTACCGACGTCCTTATCGTCGTCGTTCGCTATTATGGTGGCGTGAATTTAGGCACAGGTGGGTTGATAATTGCTTATAAAACGGCAGCGTCTGATGCCCTTGCACATGCCACAATAGAGCTGCGGCAAGTGGAAGAAATCGTTACGTTTGATTTCAGTTATCCAATGATGAACGAGGTGATGCACATTGTGAAAGAGATGCAGGCACGCATCATCAGTCAGCAATTTGACAATACATGCAGCATTACTTTGTGCATTCGAAAGGGCGAAGCCGACCAGTTGAGGAGCCGATTGAACAAGCTTTCGTTCCAATAACAAATGTATAATGTCTGTTAAATCGCTGTTTTCCGTTTGCATATCATGTGTATCTTTCATCTTTTTTCATTACTTTTGCAAAGCATTTCAGGAAGATTGGCAGAGTGACCGAATGCGCTGGACTCGAAATCCGGTATACGCTTTCCGCGTATCGGGGGTTTGAATCCCTCATCTTCCGCTTCTTGGGTGAGTGTTATCGTTGTGGGGGCTTGTCTCCTGCAACGATTTTCCATTTTAAAGGCGTTTGATTGCGAGCGGAGTATCAGTGAAATCGGCGATATAGGGACGTGCAGCAATCCACTTATCCACCCGTTTACTTGTCAAACAGTCAACTATAATGTGAGCGGACGCACGAGCCGTTCGTCCCTACATGCATTCGATTGAGCTTCAACGACTTATACCTCGCGTTCCAATCTCAGCTATTTTATCGTATAATATGGCTGAGATTAGCGTGCAATATGGCTGATATTACACACTAATATAGCTGAAACAAGAATGCGATTCTATTTTAATGGTCAGATAGAGGCAGTTTGCTTCAAAAACGAAAGTCGTTTTTCGGACAATAAGTTTTTACAATATCTACTTGTTGCCTTCGCTTTCTTCGGGAGCTTTCCTCGCCTGATGGCGTATCTTCCAACCGCTCCAAAGGCACCAGATGATGCCCATTCCGATGATGAAAATGTAGAGTAGGGTACCCGACCCGAGGAAGGTATAGATGCGTCCCGTGTGGATTTCGAGGCAAACATTGCGCAGCGACATCGGCAACGTTCGCATTTCTGGGGGCATGTTCAGGCCGGGACAGCCGTCATTATAGTCCGCAATGCGTTCGTGTTCGCCAAAATCATTGGTGTAACCTGCTATGGCATGCGTTCCGAAAGGCATACCGTTGTTTGGCAAGGCGGGTGCATGGGTGTAGTAATCGGCAATGATATCGGTCGTTCGGTCCCAAATATACATGCCGCTGAACGAGCCTATCAGCCAATAACCGTTGGCATCTTGCGTCTCGACATTGATGCCCATGACGCTCACGGGAGGCTGAACAGGCACGGATTGCGGGGCAGATTGCAGTGTCTGAAGCACATAAAATCCGTCGGAACTGTAGAGCAACCAGTCGCCTTTCACGGCATCATAGCGGAGCGAACGCAGCCGGTCAGTCCAGCTATTCGGGTTGTCTAAGGTCGAAAAAGGCAGGGGCGGAACCCTTCCCGAGGCAATGGCAAGCAGCGCGGGAGGGCGTAACAGCCAGCCCGTGAGGCAGAGAAAGAGCGTGAAGACAAGGCTTATCTTCCCTATTTTGTCGTGCCATTCGGACAGAAACCGCCTCCATCGGGACTTGTTTTGGCGGGGCAGCAGCCAATAAGCAATGCCCGTGAGGCAGAGGAACAGGAGAACAAGGGCGATGAAGTCGACGAACAAGATGCCGACCGTGCCGAAAATCGCACCGCTATGCAGCAGCCATACCGTGCGAAAGAGTGAAACTTTGCCGTCGGAATGGCTTGCCGGGCGTAGCATGATACGCCGGAACAGGCGGTAGGGTGGGGTGGCGAGATAGACGAACGAGCGGCTTGTGACAATCAACGAGTCGCCTTTAGCGGTGATATCGCATAGCTTTTCGTCCTCATCTTTGGGCAGACTGATGTGCGTCCAGCGTTGCCCCGTACGTTCATAAAGCCCGTATTGGCCCGCGGCGAACAGTCTGTTGCCCGGCAATAGGGCCAAGCCTCGAATGTTTCTGTGGTCTGTGCCCGACGGAAACCCTTGGTTGTCGTCCTTGAAAGTCGTTGCCGTGCTGTCCGTCAGCCATATTCCGTTGTTGCCATAAAGCATGATGTGGTCGTGCCATTTGAGGCTTCCTCGGAGCAAACCTTGGTTCCATTGATGGTATTGATAGCTCGCGGGAAGGTACTTCCTGCTCACGTTGAGGGCGGAAAATAGGGTGGGATGATTGAGAACAAGCCCCGAAAGGCAGAACATCAACAAGAAGAAGCCGAGGACAATGCCCAGCCATTTATGATGTTTGTGCCATGTGGATTTCTTCATGATTGCCGATATACTGTTTCATTGTGCTGCAAATTTACGATATTTTCCCGGCATATCCGCATGCTTCGCCCATGATTTTGCTGTCCGGTATGCCTTATTTCGGTATACAAGACGAGTGGAGGGAGATTGAAATACAGGCCAAATGAAAGCGGATAGAAGCCCGTTTCGGTTTCTATCCGCTTGTCGATGGGGTGCTGAATACTGGGCTTAGACGATGCCCTGCGCCATCATTGCCTTGGCAACTTTCAGGAAACCGGCAACGTTGGCCCCCTTCACATAGTTGATATAGCCATCGGCTTCGGTGCCGTATTTCACGCAGTTGGCATGAATATCGTCCATGATGTTGCGGAGTTTGTTGTCAACTTCTTCACGACTCCACTTCAACCGCTCCGAGTTCTGGCTCATTTCGAGTCCCGAAACGGCCACACCTCCGGCATTGGAAGCCTTACCCGGGCAATAAAGTATCTTGGCATCTTGGAACACTTTGGTTGCTTCGGGCGTGGTAGGCATGTTGGCTCCCTCGGTGACGGCAATCACTCCGTTGGCCACGAGTGCCTTTGCAGCCTCTTCATTGATTTCGTTTTGCGTGGCACATGGCGTGGCGATGTCGGCCTTTTCAAACCAAGGCTTGGCTCCTTCGACGTATTTTACACCGTATTTTTCGGCATATTCTCTGATACGTCCACGCTCCACGTTCTTCAATTCCATGATGTAAGCGAGCTTTTCCTTGTCGATTCCGTCTGGATCGTAGATGTAACCGTCGGAGTCGGAGCATGTAAGCGGCTTCGCACCTAGCTGAAGCAGTTTCTCAATCGTGTATTGTGCCACGTTTCCTGCACCCGAAACGAGTACCGTTTTGCCTTTCAGGTCGATGTTACGTGTCTTGAGCATGTTCTCAAGAAAGTAGACATTGCCGTATCCCGTGGCCTCGGGACGAATCAAAGAACCACCGAACTCTTGGCCTTTACCCGTGAGAATGCCCACGAATTGATGCGTCAGTTTCTTGTATTGTCCGAAGAGATAGCCCACTTCGCGGCCGCCGACACCGATGTCTCCGGCCGGAACATCTTCGTCAGGGCCGATGTGTCGGTAGAGTTCATTCATAAACGCCTGACAGAAACGCATGACTTCTGCGTTGCTTTTTCCACGGGGTGAGAAGTCGGAACCGCCCTTTGCGCCTCCCATGGGGAGCGTTGTCAGCGAGTTCTTGAAGGTCTGTTCGAAGGCAAGGAACTTCAAAATAGAAAGATTCACCGACCGGTGGAAACGGAGTCCGCCTTTATATGGGCCGATAACATTGTTGTGTTGGATACGGTAGCCCATGTTGGTTTGCACGTTGCCTTTGTCGTCTACCCATGTGACACGGAACTCAATGAGTCGGTCGGGAATGCAAAGACGCTCGATAAGATTGCTCTTCTCGAACTCCGGATGCTTGTTATACTCCTCTTCAATGGTGGCGAGTACCTGACTGACAGCCTGGATATACTCCGGCTCATTAGGGAATCTGCTTCTCAGCTTTTCAACAACTTCTGCTGCTTTCATCATCTTTTTCCTTTTAATTGATTAAGTAAATATCGTTCTTTTTATTTGGTTGCAAAGTTACATGTTTTTGATTAAAATGCAAACAAATAGTAAGTTTTTTATTCACAATAGTAGAAAATAGTTAGTTTTTCGTGCTATTGGTGTCTTTTAGATAGTCGTATAGATTACAGATTAACAAGTGTAAAAAAGGAAACGACTCGTTTAAGAGCCGTTAAAGTGTTAAATCAAATAGTTAAAATCGAATAAAGAATTAATGGTTTTCATGTATATTCTTGGTTTTACTTTTATATTTGCAATCAATTACTTGCAGAAGTAAGAAGTTGAAACTTGAAATATAAACTAACAGAATAGGATTATGAAAATGTATGGTAAGTATGTTTTTAGTGCCATGTGCATAGCTGCACTTGGCCTTTCTGCCGGAGCTTTCATCAAAGCGAATGCGACTCCGGCCATCGAATCCGTTGCCGCAGGGCAGCCGGTAGACCTGACTTATGCTGCGGAGAAGGCACTCCCCGCAGTGGTTCATATCAAGTATGTGCAGAATTCCAAGGTGCAAACGGTGGAAGTAGAGGAAGACCCGTTCAGCGACTTCTTCGGTCCGTTCGGCTTCTTCGGCAATCCCGACCGCGGAAACGGCGGAACGCAGAAGCGCAGAGTGCAGACCCCGAAGAAAGAAGCCACGGGAAGCGGCGTAATCATCAGCCCCGACGGCTACATCGTGACCAACAATCATGTGGTGAACGGTGCCGATGAACTGACGGTTACGTTGAACGACAACCGCGAGTTCTCTGCCCGCATCATCGGAACCGACCCCAACACCGACCTTGCACTGATAAAAGTGAATGGCAAGAACCTGCCGACGCTGCCCATCGGCGACAGCGACAACCTGAAAGTGGGTGAATGGGTGCTCGCAGTGGGCAATCCTTACAACCTCAGTTCAACGGTAACGGCAGGCATCGTCAGCGCAAAGGCCCGTTCCATGGGCGGAGAAGGCACCAACGGACCGCAGATATCGAGCTTCATACAAACCGATGCGGCCATCAATCCCGGAAACTCCGGCGGTGCATTGGTCAACGTCAAGGGCGAACTCGTGGGCATCAATGCCATGCTCTACTCGCAGACGGGCTCATACAGCGGCTACGGTTTTGCCATTCCAACCACCATCATGAACAAAGTGGTGGACGACCTCAAGCAATACGGCACCGTGCAGCGTGCTGTGCTGGGCATCAAGGGAGGCGACGTGCTGAACTACATCAACGCACAGAAGGAAGACAACAAGACGGTTGACCTCGGAACGAACGAAGGCGTCTACGTGGCCGAGGTGGTCGAAGGCAGCTCTGCCTCGGCAGCCGGCATCGTCAAGGGCGACGTTATCGTCGAGGCCGACGGCAAGAAAATTACGAAGATGGCCGAACTGCAGGAACTGCTCTCCAAGAAACGGCCGGGCGAGCAAGTCACGCTGACCTATTTCCACAACAAGGCAAAGAAGAGCAAGACCGTCACCTTGAAGAACGCGCAAGGCAACACGAAGGTCATCAAGACGGCCGACCTCGACGTGCTCGGCGCAAGCTTCCGCCCCATAACGGAGCAACAGAAGAAGGAATACGACTTGGGCTTCGGACTCGAGGTGACCAAAGTGGGCAAGGGAGCCATCAAAGACGGCGGCATCGGACAAGGATTCATCATGCAATATGCCAACGACACGCCGCTGAAGAGCATCTCTGACCTGCAGGAGCTCGTGAAGAGCGTATCGACGAGCAAAGATCCCGTGCTGATTATCAAAGGCGTTTGGCCGACGGGAAAACGCGACTATAAGGTAGTTAAAGTATCAGAATAACCGCAGATGATTGATTCGAGGGGGCAGGTAGCGATACCTGCCCTCTTTTGTTGTCGGATAACGTCCATCTCTGTGCGCCCCCGCATAGAGGTTTTCTCTTATTCCCTACGCAGATGCCGCGCCTTTTGCATAGGGAGTTCTTATCGTTTGATAGTAGGATAGCAGGTTTCCCAACGTGTTGGGACTATGTTCCCAACACGTTGGGAAACTGACAGTCCCTATATCAAAGCAGGTCGAACTATACTTTACCGGGCCGTTCCCTTACGGCTTTCTCCTATTCCCAATATAAGTGCTGCGGCTTCGAAAGGGAAAGGCTGTCCGCTCCCTACGTATATGCAAAGTGCTTTGCATAGGGAGTTCTCCTCGCCTGATAGTAGGATAGCTGTTTTCCCACCGTGGCGGGAAACTCGATATCCTTATAGCAAAGCGCATGGAGATACGCTTTGCTGGGCGACTATTGCTTAAGGAAGAGTGAGGATAGTTATGGAAGTGGAACGGGCGGACGGGCTTTGCCGAGCGGCTACAGCTTAAAGCGGTTGTGATGTTTGGCACGTGAGGGCTTCATGTTGCCGAAACCGTCGCCGAAGCCCTTGAAGCTGCCGCCTATAGTGCCGGTGCTTCCGCCATGTGTAAAGCCGCGGTATTGCGCCCAGCGGTCGATGATGCGGTTGACATAGTTGACGGTCTCGCTGCCTCGCATGTAGCCGTATTTGACGACGGGGTCGTTGTAGTAGGCAGGGGTGCTCAGGCGCAACACATACTCCCTGACGTCGCTCCAGCGGTTGGGGTTCCGGCCTTGCTTGCGCGCCAAGGCCATGGCGTCGCGAATGTGGAAGAAGCCTCCGTTGTAGCTTGCCAGCACGTAACAGCACCTTTCGATGGGGTTGCCAACGTCGGCGAACCGGTCTGACAGCTCGCGGATATATTTGGCTGCTGCGGCGATGTTGCGCTCGGGGTTGTACAGGTCTTCGCGAGGAAGCCCTAAGTGGTCGGCCGTCCGGGGCATGATTTGCATCAGTCCGCAGGCTCCGGCCCACGAGTGTGCCTGTGGGTCGAAGGTCGACTCCTGATAGCATTGTGCTGCCATGAGTCGCCAATCCCAGCCGGCAAGTGGGGCATACTGCTTGAAGTGAATGTCCCAGCGCGAGATGATGCCGCCCGAGCGGTCGAGCATCGGTGAGTAGACGTGACGCGTTACGCTGCGTGTGGACAAAAGGAAGGCCTCTTCTTTCTTCAGCTCGGCAATCATGCGGGGGCGGAACCAGCTGTTCAGCGAGTCGGCCAGTTCTTCGTTGTGCTGCCTGACAGCCCATTGTGCGTGCTGTGCTTCCAGCTTTGCGCCGCAGTATTCGATGTGCTTATAGCCACGTGGCAGCGGAAAGGCTATCAGGTCGCCATCGCCGGCAAGCAAGCGGCGCACGAGCTCGAGCGTGTCTCTGCAGACTTCTACACGGAGCGAAACGCCTAACTTCTCGGCGAACTTCTCGGCCAGCATGTATTGCAGTCCCATTCCGCGTCCTCTGTAGTCATAATAGGTCTCTGGCCCCGACATCGTGAGCACGATGAGCTCGCCGTTGCTCTGAATGTCTGTCAGCGTGAAGCCGCCTTGCTTGGGCAAGGAGTCTTCGCTGCCGACTTCCTCTCCCCAAGGCGTCAGCACCTTTTCTTTCTTTCCGTTGCATGATGCCAGCATTGCCACCGTCAGTAGGCCCGCCGTCAACCCAATCAATAAATAGCGCATAAACGTTGATGCTTTCTTATAATATATAAGGAATAAGACCCTATGGGGCACAAAATTACAACATTATTTGCAAATATCTTTAGAAAAGCGTACTTTTGCATCGTATTTTTCATTCAATCACGACGCAACATGTTACGTATTGCTATACAATCAAAGGGTCGCCTCTATGACGACACGATGCATCTGCTGGCCGAGGCCGACATCAAAGTAAATGCCAACAAGCGTAGCCTTTTGGTGCAGGCTTCCAACTTTCCGCTCGAAATCCTTTATCTCAGAGACGATGATATTCCGCAAAGCGTGGCAAGCGGTGTGGCCGATATCGGTATTGTGGGTGAGAACGAGTTCATGGAGCGTGACGAGAACGCTCAAATCATCGATCGGCTCGGCTTCAGCAAGTGTCGTTTGTCTTTAGCCATTCCAAAAGATGTGAGCTATCCGGGGCTCGGTTGGTTCAATGGCCGGAAGATAGCCACCTCTTATCCCGTCATTCTCTCGAAGTTTATGAAGAAGAACGGCATCAATGCCGACATTCATGTCATCACGGGTAGTGTGGAGATTAGTCCGGGTATAGGATTGGCCGACGCCATCTTTGATATTGTCAGTTCGGGCAGTACGTTGGTGAGCAATAACCTGCGCGAAGTGGAAGTGGTTACCAAGAGCGAGGCCGTACTGATAGCTAATTGGCAACTGGACGAAGAGAAGCACAAGATACTTAACGAGATGTTGTTCCGCTTCGGGGCTGTGCGCTCGGCGCAAGACAAGAAGTATGTCATGATGAATGCGCCCAAGAGCAACATCAAAGCCATCGCCGAAGTGCTCCCGGGTATCAAGAGTCCCACGATTATTCCGCTGGCCGATGAAGCATGGTGCTCCATTCATACGGTTCTCGATGAGAAAAGCTTCTGGGAGATTATCGGTAAACTGAAAGAGTTGGGTGCGCAGGGCATCTTGGTTACACCTATTGAAAAGATGATTTTATAAGCATGAATATCATTAAATATCCGGCACGTGCCGAGTGGAGCGACCTTGTGAAGCGTCCGCAACTCGACGTCTCGCAGCTCAATGCTGTCGTGGCAGAAGTGCTGGCCCATGTCAAGGAGCATGGCGACGCGGCCGTGAAAGGCTATGAGCAGCAGTTCGACCATGCTGTTTTGCAAGACCTCGCGGTCAGTAAAGCAGAAATGGATGCGGCCGAGACACTCGTCTCGTCTGAACTGAAGGAAGCCTTGGCATTGGCCCATCGCAATATCGCAAAGTTTCATCGGGCACAGCAGTTTGAAAGCACTAAGGTTGAAACCTCACGCGGTGTCACCTGTTGGCAAAAGAGCGTGCCCATCGAGAAAGTGGGGCTGTATATCCCCGGCGGCACGGCTCCCCTCTTCTCAACGGTGCTGATGTTGGCCACTCCCGCAAAGATTGCAGGCTGTAAGGAGATTGTGCTTTGCACGCCACCCGATAGCCACGGCAGGGTGAACCCCGCCATTCTGATGGCTGCAAAGATTGCCGGCGTTGACAAGATATTCAAGATTGGAGGCGTGCAGGCCATCGGAGCCATGGCCTATGGGACGGAGAGCGTGCCGAAAGTCTATAAGATATTCGGGCCGGGCAACCAGTATGTCATGGCGGCCAAGCAACAGGTGAGCTTGCATGATGTTGCCATCGATATGCCCGCGGGCCCGTCGGAGGTGTGCGTCATCGCCGACGACACGTGCAATCCCGCATACGTTGCGGCCGACCTTCTCTCGCAGGCCGAGCACGGCACCGACTCACAAGTGCTTTTGATTGCTACTTCGGAAGAGGCTTTGCTGGCCATCGAAAGCGAAACCGACAAGCAATTGCAACGGCTGTCCCGCAAGGATATGGCCGAAAAGACGTTGGCACATTCACGGTTCGTCTTGGTGCACGACACTGATGAGGCTATGGCCCTGAGCAATGCCTACGCACCCGAGCATCTCATCCTTGCTGTCGAAGATGCCGAAAACCTTTCAAAACAAGTCACGAATGCGGGCAGTGTCTTTTTGGGAAACTATGCCTGCGAGAGTGCAGGCGATTATGCCAGCGGAACCAACCACACCCTGCCCACGCACGGCCATGCAACGGCATACAGCGGCGTGAATCTCGACAGCTATAATCGCAAGATTACCTTCCAGCACCTGACGCGTGAAGGCGTCCGGAGTATCGGAAAGGCCGTGGTGTGCATGGCAGAGAACGAACAGTTGGAGGCCCATGCCAACGCGATGCGCATCAGAATCAATGACACCAACCCCTAAAGCAGGCCTAAGATGAAAGAAATCAAGGCACTTTGCCGCCCCAATATATGGCGTTTGGCCGCCTACAGCTGTGCCAGAACCGAGTTCTCGGGCCGTTCGGCCACCGTGTTTCTCGATGCGAACGAGAACCCCTTCAATAAGCCGTTCAACAGATATCCCGACCCTTTGCAGCAGGAATTGAAGCAGTTGCTCTCTGCCGTAAAGGGTGTTCCGGCAGAGAATATCTTCCTGGGCAACGGGAGCGACGAGGCCATCGACCTGCCTTATCGCATCTTCTGCGAACCCGGCATCGACAATGTCGTGGCTATCGCACCCACCTACGGCATGTACGAGGTGTGCGCCGATGTCAACAACGTGGAATACCGGCCCGTGTTGCTTGATGCCGATTATCGGATAACGGCAGACAAACTTTTAGGAGCCTGCGATGCGCACACGAAACTGATGTGGATTTGCTCGCCCAACAATCCGACGGGAAACCTGATCGACCGTGAGGCGATAGAGAAAGTGTTGCAAATGTTCCAAGGCATCGTCATCATCGACGAGGCCTATAGCGACTTTGCCAACGCCCGCCCGTTCAGACATGAATTGGCGAGCCACCCCAACCTCATCGTGCTCAACACGATGAGCAAGGCGTGGGGTTGCGCGGCCATCAGACTGGGCATGGCCTTTGCCTCTAAGGATATTATCGGCCTGTTCAACAAGGTGAAATATCCCTACAACGTCAATGCGTTGACCCAGCGACAGGCTATCGATGCACTGAAAGACCCGTTCGCCGTGGACAAATGGGTCTCCATCATCAAGCAAGAGCGCACGCGCGTCATGCAGGCCTTTGCAGACCTTCCCATTTGCAAGAAGGTGTATCCCACGGAAGCCAACTTCTTCCTTGCACGGGTGACCGATGCACAGGGCATCTATGATTATCTCGTCGACCGAGGCATCATTGTGCGCAACCGTACGCGCATCACGCTTTGCGACGATTGCCTGCGCATCACCATCGGGACGAAGTCCGAGAATCAGGAACTGCTGGCCGCGCTAAGAAAGCTGTGAGTGGCTTTCCCGCAGCACTCGGGGCATCTGATATAAGTTCTTAAGGGAAGAATTACTCCAAATCAGTCATAAAAAAGATTGCGCCCCGGGGCGCAATCAATATTTCCTTCGTTTTGGCACTTGCGCGCTGTGCGCAGTTAACACAGCTTAACAGGTGAGACTTGCGCACATTGCGCAGTTAACACAGCTTAACAGGCGAGACTTTCGTACCCCTACAATGTTAACGCAGCTTAACGGGCGGGACTTGCGCACGTTGCGCAGTTAACATAGCTTAACAGGCGGAACTTTCGTACCCCTACGATGTTAACGCAGCTTAACGGGCGAGACTTGCGCACGTTGCGCAGTTAACACATGTTTACGTTTGAGACCTTCGCCCGGGTGCGCAAGCTATATTTTATTCGTTTTGAGGCTTGCGCATGCGGGAAAAGCGAATAATCGGTTTAGATTCGAATGTTATTCGAGTATCTTGACCATGTTGAACGAGCTGATTTTGTCGTTGGGGCTAACTTTTGCGCTGATGCGGAAAGTGCTCTTGCCGCTCTTCGACGCGTCTTCAGACTCTTTCAGCTGGACGGCGGAGAATTTCACGGTGTATTCGTATTCGCCTTCGCCCACTTCTTTCTTGTCGATGGAATAGTCGTTGTTGATGCGCCAGTTCATGTTGGTGATGTCGTCTTTCCACAGTTTGTTGAGGAATGTTGACACGTCGCTTCGGGTGGCGTCCGACTTGCCGAGGAACGAGGTCATGATGCTTTCGCAGGCGCTTGTCAGTGCGGTTTCGTCGCGCGAGTTGATGCTTTGGAAGAAGTGGCGGAAGAGGCTGGCGATCATAGTTTTCTCTTCGGGTTGCACGGTCTTGGCATTCACGTTTTTGATGCCGTCTTTGGCCTCGTCTACGTATTCTCCATTGGGATGGCGCTGCAGGTAGCTGTTGTAGGCATCGGGTGTGTTGGTCGTTGAGGCGGTGATCCAGTCGAGCGAGTCGATCTTGTGCTCAGCCTCGGCTTTGTGGGGAGAGTTGGGATGGTTTGCAAGATAGTCTTCGAAGACCGACTTCGAGTTGCTCACCAAGGCGTTTGTCCAGTCTCTGTCGCTCTGCATGAGCAATGTCAGGTGGGCCTGAATGCTGTCGATGTGCGCTCTCGGGGCATCGGTGAAGGTGTCCAAGTAGGCCTGCAGCACGGCGGGGTCAGACGACTTCATGGCATATTCGTATTCGTCTTGCTCCTTGCCGGCCTGTGCATCGTGATAGAAATAGAATCCTGCGGCGCAGACGACGAGTGCGATGACGAGGCAAATGATGAGCAGGTTCTTCGTGTCTTTTTTCTTTTTTTCGTTGTCGGGCCGTTGCGGTCTGTCGGTTTCCGACGTTGGGGGAACAGGCGGAGGAGTCGTCGTTGCGGGCTTGATTTTCCCTGCTATTTCCACACCACATTTGGGACAAATGGGAGCCTTGTCGCTGACAGGGTTCCCGCATTCCGGACATTTTATTATTGCCATACTGTTGTTGTTATAAAGGTTATTGTCAGTGTTTGAATTTTATTTCACGCAGGCTGTGGCGGTCCATAAACCGGCTTTTGTCCACATAGCCGTTGATGCCGTTGATGCGGCCTTTTCCGGTGTATTGCCACAACGTGTATTCGCGGTCGTCGGCAAGGACGGGCGTGCGGTCGGTGTATTGTGCAATCATCAGCTTGTAGCCGTCGATTTTGCCTTGCAGATAGTTGTTGTAGAAGTTGACGAACGTGTAGAGCAGTGGCCTCTGGTTGTAGGCCTTTTCTACCATGGCGATGAATTTGAACAGCGAGTCGCAGAAAGCTTCGGTGTCGAGGCCGCCCTTTGTCTCGATGTCGATCATCGGGATGAGGTCTTGCTTGGCTGGCTGGCATTGGGTGGTGAAGTTGCGCAGTTGGAGAGCGAGGTCGGTCTTGGGCCGGAAAAAGTGGTATGAGCCAACTTTCAGTCCGTATTTGTGTGCCAGTTCGATGTTGCGCTCGTATTTCCGGTCGATATGGTCGCCGCCCTCGGTGGCTTTCAGATAGACGTAGGCCATCTTGGAGTTCTCGCCCAATGTTTCCCAGAACACGTCTCCCTGATAGTGGCTCAAGTCGATGCCATGCACATGGGTGCACGTGTCTTCACATTGAATGTAGTCCTGCGCCTTCACTGCCGTTGTGGAGAGGAGCGTGAGTAGGAGGGCCGTGTATGTCTTCTTGAAACTCATGGCTGCAAAATTACCCTAAAAAGGCATAATGGCAAAATAAATTAATTTTATTTTGCTTATTCTGCACGTGCATTTGTTATAAAACTCCGGGAAGAAAGTAGGGAAAATCGAATCGGGAAATCAAAATTCTCATATCAAAACTCGCGTTATTCCTCAATTTTCGGAAGACTTTTTGAGAAATTGGACAGCAGATTGCCGATGGTCTCCATGGGGGCATAAGTAAAATAGCTTATGTTTCGGCATAGCAATTTTCGGGTGTTGTGTGGAGGGAGGCCATTATCTTGTCCGGCGTGTTGCGCTTCGTCACGTTCGATGTTGCTGATGGAACGGAGGGTCAGCGGAACGGCATTCCGCTCTATCCGCTTCACGAAAGGAAGTTCTTCTTTGCTGAATCCCAAAAGGCTGGTGAGGACACTTCCTTGAAGCTGTGCCAAGCGCGCGATGTGCAGTTTTGCCAGCCAATGCTCCAGTTTCACGAAGTCGACCTTGTCGCCGCGTGAGCGCAAGTATTGCCCCAGTTGTATAATGCCGCGGACGGGCATTCCATAATTCATCGTTGCATTGACATTGCTGACGATGATGCGCAGGAGATAGATGGTTTCGATGGAAGTGTCGATGGCGTGCGGCTCCTCTCGCTGTATTTTCTTCAATCGCCTGTTCAGTATCGGATTTGATAAGGCAATTTCTCCGGCCGGCATGTCGGCGATATGCTTCATGATTGCCATGAGCTTTCTTATCTTGAACCTTGACATGGGTTCCAACCGTTCTTGGGTTTGGAAGTTGTCAATCCTGAGTTTCGTAAAAAGATTGCGATAGATGATATGCATAGAACGACGGGACAGGTTAGGAGAACTTCTTGGGATACCGCAGCAGAATTGACATCAAGGCCGCTACGCCAATGGCCATCGGATAGTAAAGGTAGGAGAGGATTTGTATAGGGTTCACTCCGGCTAATCCTGCGGCCAGCAGCATTTGGACGCCGTAGGGAATAAGTCCTTGCACGCAGCAGGAGAAAGTGTCCAGTATGCTGGCAGCCTTGCGGTTATCGACACCGTATTTATCTCCTATCTTCTTTGCGATGGAACCTACAGTCAAAATGGCCACCGTGTTATTGGCCGTACAGATGTTGACAAACGAAACAAGCGTTGCGATGGATAATTCGGCTCCACGTTTGCTGTTGATTTTCCGAGTCATCTTATCGATGATATAATCAATGCCACCATTCTCACGGATTATCTCCAGCATTCCGCCAGCCATCATCGCAATAATGACGAGCTCGCCCATGCCGAGGACGCCGTCGCCCATGACCGAGAACCAACTGTAGACATTGTAGTCACCGGTTGCCATGCCGATGATGCCGCACAAGAAGAGCCCCAGTGTAAGCACGGCCATGACGTTCATGCCTGCAATGGCTGTAATCAAAACTATAAGATAGGGGAGCATCTTGACATATTCGACTGGAGGAACCGTGGTTGGGGCACTGATTTCGTTTCCCAAAAAGAAATAGATAATGAGGATAATAAGGGCTGCCGGTGCCACGATGGCGAAGTTCACGCGGAATTTGTCTTTCATAGCACAGCCTTGCGTCTGTGTTGCAACTACCGTTGTATCCGAAATAAACGAAAGATTATCACCGAAATAGGCTCCACCAACAATGACTGCCGTCATCAGAGCTGTGTTGAAGCCTGTGGAGTGGGCTATGCCGGCTGCAATGGGAACCAAGGCCACGACCGTTCCCACACTGGTGCCGATAGACACGGAAATGAAACACGCCGCCAAAAAGAGTCCCGGTAACAGCATGTCCGACGGCAGATAATGAAGCGTGAAGTTTACGGTCGTATCAATGGCTCCCATGCTCTTTGCCGATGCGGCAAACGCACCGGCTAAGACATAAATCCAAAGCATGAGCATCAGATTACCGGCCCCGGCACCCCGGCTGAACATGTCTATCCTTTTCGTTATGGGAAGACCACCCGATATGATGATGGCATAGATACTCGACAGCATGAAAGCGACAGAGAGCGAGAGATTAGGCTCGTTTTTCCCTTTGTCGACGGAATAGATTGTGAACATCACGATGAATACAATCAGCATGAAGAGTGGCGATAGGGCCAGTAATCCTTTCTTATTACTCAATTTCTTTGTTTTATAAAGTTACGCCGTTTTTGAAAATGGCTATCTCTCTGTAGTCGTTGATTTCGTTTCTGACCAAATCGCCGCTTGCCGTAGCGATAATCTTGTCAGTAAAGCGGTTCCTGAGACTGTCCATGTCCGTTCCCTCCACGAGCTCTCCCGCATTGAAGTCAATCCAGTTGCGCTTCGTGTTGTAAAGATTAGAATTGGTGCTTATCTTCATTGTGGGGACGAAAGTGCCGAAAGGCGTACCGCGTCCCGTGGTAAACAGCACCAACTGGCAACCCGACGCAGCCAGCGCCGTGGCGGCGACCAAATCGTTTCCGGGGGCAGACAGCAGGTTCAGTCCGTTGTGTCGCAGGCGTTCTCCATATTCAAGAACACCGCTGACAGGGGAACGTCCACACTTCTGCGTGCATCCCAAAGCTTTATCTTCTAAGGTAGATATTCCGCCGGCCTTGTTTCCGGGAGAAGGATTCTCGCCGACGGGTTCGCCATGACTGAGAAAATAATCTTTGAAATCGTTGATCAGGCTTACGGTCTTCTGAAACAGCTGCGGTGTCTTACAGCGGTTCATAAGAATGGTCTCTGCCCCGAACATTTCCGGAACTTCCGTGAGAATGGTCGTACCACCTTGTGCAACCAGCCAGTCTGAGAATTCGCCGACAAGCGGATTAGCTGTTATGCCACTGAAACCGTCGCTTCCTCCGCATTTCAGACCAACGCGCAGTTTGCTGACGGAAACTTCGCTACGCTTGTCTTGTGCGGCTTTCGCGTAGAGCTGTCGCAGGAGCTTCATTCCTTCTTCCATCTCGTCGCCTTCGACCTTCTGGGTCACAAGAAGCTGAATCCTGTCGGCATCATAATCTCCTAACAGTCGCATGAAGTCTTCGGGTTGATTGTTCTCGCAGCCCAACGACAATACCAGTACAGCACCGGCATTAGGATGCAGACAAATATCGCGAAGTATCTTGCGCGTGTTCTCATGGTCGTCACCCAATTGCGAGCAGCCATAGTTGTGGTGCCAGGCATGCACGGCATCGATGCCTTCGAGCCGAGTCTCTTGTTCCAGTTGCTTTGCCAGACGTTCGGCTATGCCATTCACGCAACCCACTGTCGGGACTATCCAGACTTCATTCCGCACACCCACTTCACCATTCTTCCGGACGTATCCCTTGAAAGTCCTATGCTCATCTTTAATGTCGAGCACCTCTTCCACGGGCTTGTATTCATAGTTCAGCGTGCCCGCAAGATTGGTCCCGATATTGTGCTCGTTGACCCATTCGCCCGCTTCGAGGTTTTCTTTTGCATGGCCGATAGGGTAGCCGTATTTGATGATGTTCTCTCCTTTTGCCGTGTCACGCAGTAAAATCTTATGTCCGGCAGGCGTGTCTTGGTGTACCGTGATACGTCGCCCGCCGATTTCCAGTGTCTCTCCTTTGTCGATAGGGCGAAGGCAGACGACGACCGTGTCGGCCTTGTTGATTTGTAAGTAAGCAGTTTGTTTCATGTTGATTGGTTGTAGTATATTTGTTTATTTTATAGTTGTGTTCGTCGATAAAAGTCGATGTTTTCCTTCATAATGAGCTCGATGGGCATATAGTTCACGGGCTGAACCTCCTTTTTCAGCACGATGGTCCTGAACAGTGCCTCGACGCAGGAATAACCTTGCTGGTAGGCGTGTTGGGCAATCAGAAAGGAGATGCTGCCTTTCTTGAGGCACTCCGCGTTCTTGCCCACCATGTCGTAGCCCATGATGTGAACGTCTGCACGGTTGGTCCTTTGCAGGAACTCGCCCACGAGGTGCGCCTTTGAGCCGAACGTGATGCAATGCCGGGTGAGCGTATGCCGAGTGAAATAGTCTTCGAGGATTTCGGTGTAGGCATCTTTCGTATCGTCGAGCGGTAGATTCACTTCGTTGATGCTCACTTCCGGGTAATGCGTTTCCATGTAATGTCTGAACCCCACTTCGCGGTTCGCCTGTTGCTTGCTGACCACACTCCCGTTCTTCATCTGTTTCATCAGCATGATTTCCTGTGCCCCGGCAGCTTCCATCATCAGGACTCTTGCCGCAAAATATCCGCTGCTGAATGAGTCTTGACCGTAGAACGACAGCGGACGGAGTGCCGGCAGGTAAGAGTCGAGCATAACGAAAGGAATGCCTTGTTCATGCATGGCGTCCGTGAACTCTTGTGTGACTGCAGGCTCGGCCGGCACGATAATCACGCCGTCGGGCCGCAGTGCAAGGCATGCTTTGCTTTCCTGCCTGAACGACGCATCGTCGAAGCGTTCGTAATAAACGAGCCTTACGTCGATGTGGAAGTCGCGCCGCGCCTCCATGGCCTTGTTCGCGCCCTCCTCGATTTCCTCCCAGTAAGCCTCCTGTTCGTGCTTAGGAATGAAAAGATAGAAAGTGTAGGATTTGTTGTGTGCCAGCGCACTTGCATACATGTTGGGCTGGTAGTTCATCTCCTTAAGGGCCTGCTCCACTTTCTCCCGTGCCGGGGCCGACACGTTGGGACGCTTGTGGAGCACTCGGTCTACCGTTCCCACTGAAACGCCCGCCCGTTCAGCAATGTCTTTGATTCTAATCATCTCGTTCATGTTCCTTTTTTATATGTGGGGGTCCCACGGGTGCAGTCTTGTCGCTGCAAAATTAGTAATTAAAGTTGAATTGCACGAAAGTGTGGCCGTTTATTTCATCAAAATGAAATTAGTGTCTCTAACATTTCTTGACCGATTATTTGGCCATTCCGAAATTTTGCCTTACCTTTGCACGCGATGACAATAAATTATCATATATATAAAGGTGTGAGCCTGATGCAAAGAAACTTTGATTTCTCTGCATCTTTTAACGCTTATTATTTGGTTAA
>ERZ772960.116-NODE-116-length-76260-cov-5.620419_pt1 | contig 76260 bp, 51 predicted proteins | sample MGYA00580678_ERZ772960 | MGnify/ENA primary metagenome ERZ772960 (study PRJEB29015, sample SAMEA2737930) | human oral metagenome | biome: human oral; feature: human-associated habitat; material: dental | place: China | collected 2059 ...
TAAATGCAGTGCGTTTTGGTGCTAAACGCAAGGTAAAATGGTGCTAAATGCAGTGTAAAATGCCGCTAAACGCCATTAGAGAAGCATAAATATCCACGGCAATTGCATAAACAAAACCTTATAGAACCATGAAACACATAGCCGAAAAGGGCAAAATAGTGGCTAAAAAGTATGATTTTAGGGTCTAAAAGTGGGTATTGGGGCCTGAAAAAACACGTGCCGTCAACCAAACCAGAAAGGCAAAATGGTGCAAAATGCAGGTTTTGTTCTTGAAAACAGACAAAGCAAGAGGCGTGAAAAGCTAGAAATTGGGTCTATTTACCCGTTTTATGGCCTATATTTTCGCTAGAACGGTGTGAAAAATAGAGTAAGATTGTAAAACAAAAGATAACAATTTAAGCTTTTAAGCTTTTGAGTTAGTGAGTTGATGAGTTGATGAGTTGATGAGCTGGTGACTTAGTCTTCCTAGTTATCCTTGCCTTCCTAGTTATCCTAGTCTTCCTAGTTATCCTAGTCTTTCTAGTTATCCTAGCCTTTCAAGTTATCCTAGTCTTTCAAGTTATCCTAGCCTTCCTAGTTATCCTGGCCTTCCTAGTTATCCTAGCCTTCCTAGTTATCCTGGCCTTCCTAGTTATCCTAGCCTTCCTGTTATCCTAGCCTTTCTAGTTATCCTAGCCTCAACTAGCCCATGCAGCCATCTTTTCACCTTTTCAACTTTTAGGAGTTAAGGAGTTAGGGAGTTAAGCCAAATGTACAGGTGGCGTTAGCCGTTTTTTCACCCTTTCATCTTTTCACCTTTTCACCTTTATAACCCTTTTCACCTTTATAACCTCCATTTCAAAAAAAAGCCTTACCTTTGCATCGTTATTAAGGATAAGGCCTGCCTTTGCAGGCCAGTGCAAACATAAATAAGCATTCGTTCATCGGCTATAATGGCTAAACAGTTTTTCGTTATTTTCGGATGTCTTGCCCTCGGCGAGGTTGTCGTTTGGGCAACAGGCATCAAGCTACCATCGAGCATCATTGGCATGCTGCTCCTCACCTTCTTTCTCAAAACCAAGATTGTAAAGCTAGAATGGGTAGAGAAACTCTCCCAGTTTCTGCTTGCAAACCTCGGTTTCTTCTTCGTGCCCCCTGGCGTGGCCATCATGCTCTACCTCGATGTCATCCAAAAAGAGCTGCTGCCCATTGCTATGGCCACCTTGCTAAGCACCATACTCGTACTGGTAGTAACAGGACACATGCACCAGTTCGTTGTGAAAGCCGAGCGGAAACTGCTAGCCATGCACATGCGCAGGCATAAGAGAAAACAACAAGACCACACACAAGCCGTTGCGTCCACCAACGACGACGAAGTATAACCCCACAGTCACCAATCACTTATAGCGGGCCAACAGGCCCAACATCACATACCCCACACGCAAATGCAACAGCTTTTCTCCAACCAATACATCATCTTGGCCCTCACCTTTGCCGTATTCTATTATTTCCGCCGACTGCAATACCGCACGGGTTGGGTACTGCTCAACCCCATACTCATAGCCATCGTGCTGCTCATAGCCTATCTGAAACTAACGGGCGTATCGTTCGAAACATTCGAACAGAGCGGTCAGCTCATCGACTTTTGGCTCAAACCAGCCGTCGTGGCCTTGGGCGTGCCACTCTATTTACAGTTTGAGGCCATTAAGAAGTTATGGTTCCCCATCGTTCTGTCGCAGTTGGTGGGTTGCCTGGTGGGCATTGTCAGCGTAGTTGTGGTGGCCCAGCTTTTCGGTGCATCTAATGTGGTTATCATCTCCATGGCCAGCAAATCGGTAACTACGCCCATCGCCATGGAAGTAACCCAAGCCCTTGGCGGCATCCCCTCGCTCACGGCAGCCGTAGTGGTAATAACAGGCATCTTGGGCGCCATACTGGGCTTTAAGGCTTTGGCCTTAGGCCACGTCAGCAGTCCCATTGCCAAGGGGCTGTCCATGGGAACGGCTTCGCATGCCGTAGGGGCATCCACGGCTATGGGCATCAGCAACAAGTATGGTGCCTTCGCATCATTGGGAATTACCCTCAACGGCATCTTCACCGCCCTGCTCACACCCACCATCCTTAGGATAATGGGGATTATATAGGGGTTGAGGTGTTAAGGAGTTAAGCCAAATGCTTTGGTGACGTCAAGCTAATAGTACCAGTCAGACTTGTCTGATCTGTCCGACCTGTCCGAAAGCTAGAATGAACTAGGACTTTAGAAACCGCTTAGACACCTTTAAAAGGCGCAGCCATCTTTTCACCCTTTCACCCTTAAAAGCTAAACACCTTGTTTCCACTTGCTGAACACATCGTACCAATGGGTTAAATGCGATGCCTAGGAAAGTGAAAACAAGGTGTTTGGCAAATGATAGCGGGTCGATAACCAACTGTTGTTGCTTAGTTTATTATCGGCCCACTTTATTAATGATGTATTCTTCTTCCGAAAGCAGGCAGCAGCATGCCGTTCGTAAACCCGAACGGTTTTAACGCCTTACGGCACTTATGCTTGTACACGTGTGGCAAATGTGGAAAGGCGATGCGGCTGTTCAGTGCGCTATTCCGCGGCCTTTACTTTACTTCAACGGTTGTTGAAGGTTGGCTTTCGGCATTGTCCTTTTTGCTTACGGCCGTAACAAAGTAAGTTCCAGCTTCGTATAGCGTAACTTCTTGTTGGTATGTAACGGCTATGGTTGTGGCCTCTTTGCCCGCTCCGTTGCTGCGATATACCGCGAAGTAGGCACCATCTGCCCCATTCCATTGCAGCGTTTTGCCGTTGGCGCGCACGTTGGTGGGCGCAGAAGGCGGTGTGGCTTGCTGTTTCCCAAGGTACGGCAGCACGGCAGGATGCTTGTAAACGTCCTTAATCACCGAGAGAATGCCAACCGGATTGTTCAGCAAGTCTTTGGCACTGTAAAGCACGCTGCCCTTTACTTTGTGGAACCTTTGGGCAAAAGCGAACTGGTTAGCCAGTTCGGCGGAACTCTGATAGGCCGCTGCCTTGTCTGAACCAAAACGATAAGTGCCATATCCAACAAAAAGCGCATTGTTATAAGTAAATTGCGACCACCAATGTAGGCGGTGGTTGAAACCAGACTCGGCACTACCCATGAGGAAATAGAGCTGTGGGATGATGGCTTCAGACCAACCCTCGCGCGACCATTTCAGCACATCGGCATACATTGTGTTGTAGTTGTAGTCGGGGTTTCCCGCCGGACTGATGGTGAAAGCCACCTCGGGGCGCGTAGCCTGTATAACATCGTGTATGCCCTTAACGGTTAAGTCCACGTTGTTACGGCGGAAATCTTCTACCGTGATGGTGGGTTTTCCATCCTTATCTTTGGCTACATACTGCTCATATTCTTTCTCATCCTTGATGGTTTCGCCAGAATCGAGCGAGGGATAGAAGTAGTCGTCGATATGCACGCCGTCCACATCGTATTTGGTGATGAGTTCTTTCACAATGTCGAAGATGCGTTGGCGCACCTCGGGCAAAGCGGGATTGTACATCCTAATCGTTTTATAGTCTACCGTCATGGCCTGGGGTATGCGACTGTCTAGCGCAGGGAATGCCGCTGCATCTGCCTTTTTTGTGGCTACGCGATAGGGGTTTAGCCATGCGTGGAAGGCTATTCCGCGCTTGTGGGCCTCGTCTATCATGAAGCGCAGCACGTCGTATCCCGGGTCTTTGTCTGCCTGGCCCGTGAGATATTGGCACCACGGCTCGTAGGCCGACTTATAAAATGCGTCGGCCATGCCCCTTACCTGCACGAACACGGCATTGATGTTGTTTTGTTTAAAGAGGTCCATATAGGCGATATAGCTGGCCTTTTGGGCCTCAGCATCATACTCGCCCTGTGGCCAATCTAGCCCCCACACGGTGGCCATCCATACGCCACGCAATTCTTTCTTGGGCAGGATGGGTTGGTTGGAGAGGTCGGGCTGGTCGTTTTTGTCGTCACAATGACAGGCCACAACCAACAATACGCACAGGGCTAGGGCTACTTTCTTCCACGTTTTCATAATTTTGATGTTTTAAAAGTTTCGCACACGCGGCTTTGAAAAGTTAAAGGAGTTAAGAGGTTATCACTCGCTTGGTTCGTTGGGAGCTAAGACTTTTTTGAGTTGGGAGGTTGATGAGTTGATGAATTGGGGAGTTGATGAGCCTGGGAGCTAATGAGTTTATAAGTTGAGGAGTTGACGGGGTTGACGTGTTTTGTCGTCCATCCCGGAACAAGTCATTTACCTAAACCTTTGTCACTTCAACTTTTTGTTTCATTGTACTATCAACTTATAACTCGTAAGTCCACAAACTCACCAACGTCAGATTAATCATCCTTATCTTGCGCCATAGGCACTTCAACGATGACGAAACCCGATTCGCCTCGCGCAGCGAAGAGATAAAGTTTGGCATCTTTACCTTGTGCATCGCGTTCGATATAGAAGTTGGTGCAAGGCGAGGGGGCACCGTTCCCGGCTCCACCTAAGATGAAGGTGTAAACGGGCTCGTGTTCGCTAGCTGCATCAAAGCGTTCGAGAGCCTCGGCCAAGTTGTTGCCTTTGCTGATGTCGAAGACATAGAGCGTGGGCGTGGCCTTGCTTGCGCTGCCGAAACCGGCGGAACAGGCGATGAGGTAGCGTTTGTTGTTGAACATGAATGCGCGGGCGGCAACGGCCTCTGCTGGCTGGTGCTCGGCGGAAAGACTGAACTTCTTTTCGGCAGCGTTGCCCGAAAGGGTGATGGGCATGGCCAAACCGCTATACAGATAGTCGCCCGTATTTTCGTAACGATAGATGTTCATTGCCACCTTCATCTTCGGGTCGGCAGACAAAATGGTTGGCTCTGACACCGTCTTGTGGTTTGAAACAGTGAGGCGAAGAATGTTCTGCGCCGTGTTTTCGCCAAAGAAGATGTGCCCATCGCCGTTCTTGTCGATGTTGAGCGACATGTTGTCGCCATAGCGTTTGCCCGATTCGGGTATGTCTTGCACAGTGGAACTGAATATCACTTCGGGTTTCGATGTGGGCGTTTCCCAATAATAAATCTTCAAGGGCGAGGGCTTTCCGCCAGCAAGTGTGGCCATATAGATGTGCCCATTGGCCAATGCGCCCATGTTGTAGGGGAACGTTCCGCCCGAAACATCGGTGAGATCAAGCGGTATGCGGTTGATGTTACCCGCTTTGAGGTCGTCTACTTTCAGCAAGTGTGGCTTGTTGTCCGAACGTGTTACCACCAATACATGTTGTCCATCGAAGTCGGCACAGCGTGTACTTAATGTTTTAAAGTCTTCGTAACGATTGTCGCCAGCGAAACTATAAACCTTAGCATCCTTAAAGTCGGCCCCCATGGGCGGAATGCGTTTGCGCACGAACATGAAGTAGTCTTTGTACCTGTTGTGGTTGAGCACACGTATGGTGAGTTTCTTTTGCTCGTCGTCGGGTGTCATCTTGCTGTCTATCTCGGTCTTGTCGAGTTGTGCACCGTCAGATAGTTTCGCTTCAAGTCGCAGTGCGGCGAAGTTGGTTAGTGTGTCTAGCTTGGGGAAGTTCACTTCTTTCTTCTCTTCGTCTATTCTTCCTTCCACCACTTGGTCGCCTTTTGCACCCGCATTCATTATTTTAATACCAAGCAAATCGGTATCGTAGGGCGCATCCATGCTGTCGGGATAGTTGTCGCCACACGAAACAAATGCCGTCGCCATCATCATGGCAATGGCTGCCAGACCTATATTCTTTATCTTGTACATGCCTTCTTTTGTTTAAAGTTTGTTGTTTGTTGAGGGGCTTTTTAAAGGAGTTATGGAGTTAAGGAGTTATGGAGTTAAGCCAAATGCCTAGATGGCGTTAGCCATTTTTTCACCTTTTCACCCTTTCACCTTTTCACTTTTAGGAGTTAAGCCAAATGCTTTTTGGTGTGTAGTTAAGGAGTTATGGAGTTAAGCCAAATGCTTTTGGTTAGTAGTAAAGGAGTAAGTAGTAAAGGAGTTAAGTTAAATGCTTGTGAGCAGCGTAACTATAATCCTTTTTTACTTGCAACCTTTTCTACTTGTAGCCTTGCAACCTTGTTTTCTCGTTATCTCGTCAACTTGTCAACTCGTCAACTTCATTTTCTCTCCCCCTCGTCAACTAAATTAATATCCTTCGGGCCAGCCCTTTGTTTGTGAGAGGTGATAGCCACGTTCGGCGTATTTCTTGATGTCGTTGTAGCCGATGGGCGAGAGATAGGGGTTCACGTTGGGCAGGTTAAGGAAAGGTAATCTGCCAATTGTCTCCTTAGGATAGAAGAAACCCTTCATGTCTTTGGCGTTCCTGCCATTGTAAGTAACAAGCTTGCCTGCCGCATTTTGTACACGATAGGCCCCCACAGTCTTTTCGTTTAGCACGTCGGGCAGTTCTGTTGGGAAGTTCACCCATGCGCCAAGAAGCAAGTCGAGGTTAGCATCGGTATCCATGTAGTTCAGCTTTTTCCATCGGCGCAAGTCGATAATGCGCGAGAACTCGAAAGCAAGTTCCATACGTCTTTCGCGCCTTATCTCCCAAAGCAGCTGCGGCACATCGGCATCTCGCTTGGGGTCGTTGTTCAGTTGGTCGAGTTTCATGGCTGCCGTTTGCTTCACGTGGCGTTGCATCGCTTCCGCATCGAGCGGCCTTTTGCGAATGGCGTTGACGGAGATGTCGATGTCGGCCTGTGTAACAGCCTCCTCTCCCAGCGTGGCTAGCTCGGCTTTTGCCTCAATCCAGTTAAGCAGCACTTCGGCGTAACGCATAACGGGATAGCCCGTAACGTTTTTGTCGCCCTGGAATTCGGGTGCAGGCGTACCTCCTTCGATGTTGAGGTAAGACAAGGCCGAACGTGGAATGAACTTCGTAACATATAGTCCGCAGCTTTTGGCATTCTCCGTTGGCTTGTAATAGAAGGTGGCTTCGAAACGCGGGTCGCGGGTCTTGATGAGGCTGTCGAGCGTGAAGTCCTTAGCGGCTGCCATTGTGGTGGAGTTCCAATCCTTACCATCGTTGCAGATAAACGCCTTGATCAGGTCGAGGTTGGGGCCAAGGTCGGTGGGGTTGCTGGGCAGGCAATAGGATGCCACGCAGTGCGTAACGCCTTGTTCGGCATCGTATTTGCGATAGAGGATGCAGTCTTTCGAGTCGCTCAGGTTCGTGGAGCCGAAGAGCGAACGGAAGTCGGTAGCGATGCCATATTTGCCGCTGTCTATAATCATCTGTGCCGCATCTGTGGCCAGTTTGAAACAAGCTTTGGCGCGTTCGTTGTCTTGATAGTGGTATTTTTGCCAGCTACCTTCGAACAAAGCCCACCTAGACACGAAGGCGGCCACCACGTAACGGTTTACGTTTTGTGCGCCATCGTTTAGGCGAACGTTCTGCATGGCGTACCTGAAATCGGAGAATACCGAGTCCATCACCTCGTTGCGTGGGGTGCGGTCCTTGTAAATTTCGTTTAGTTCGTCGCGATGTATCTCGTGGTTATAGTATGGCACGTCGCCGAACACGTTCACCAAGCGGGCATATTCCAATGCGTGGAAGAAACGTGCGATGCCCAACCAGTGCCGATATTGCTCGTCGGTTAGCTTGTCGGCCATCAGTTGCGTGATGCGGTCTTTCATCACATTGGCTTTCCTCACCCATGCAAAGTTCCATGTTGGCCCGCTGAATTGACTTTCCCAACCGAGCGACAACGTAGTGCTTCCCTTCGAACTGGGCACCGCTTTCGAGAACTGCGGCTGTGTTCCCTTCAACACCACGTCGTCGTTAAAGTTGTAGTTGTTGTTCGGGGTGTATGCCGTAACCCCATACCCCACCCCATATCCGGGGAAGAAATTGGGATAAAAGGCGTTGGCATAGAGCCTCACGTTGTTCTCGCTAACCCAATATTCGGGGTCTTCGGCCGAGGTAAGCGAGGGTCGGTCTAAGACGTCGTTGCACGCTGAGCAAACCAAAGTGCAAACGGCGATAAATGAAAATATTTTTAGTTTCATAGGGATTGCTTTTTAGAATGTGAGCTGTGCGCCAAACGAAAGCGACTTGAACACGGGTGTTCCCGTACCTGTTCGTCCGTTGTTATAGTTTTGCTTAGAGGTGAACATCGAGTAACCGGAGATGGCTTCGGGGTCGATGGGCAGTCCGCGCAGGTTGTCGAAGGTGAAGAAGTTCTCCAACGAGAGATAGAGCCTTGCCCTTGTTAGGCCCACTTTGCTTATCCAATTCTGTTGGAACGAATATCCAAAGTTGATGTTCTTCACGCGGAGGTAGGCCATGTTGAGCAAGTACTTGCTCTGACGCTGCATGCTGAACCCCGTGCTATTGTTGCCTAGGTTCCATGCCCGCGGATAGAAGGCGTCTGTTCTGTCCTCTCGCCAGTAGTCGGTAGCGAAGGTCTTGGGGATTGCTCCTTCCTTGGCATTAAATCCGGGGATGGCCAACTGACCTTCTCCCCATATCTTACGCTTGCCAATTCCCTGGCAGAAGATGGAGAAATCAAAGCCCTTATAGTCTACGCCGATGCGGAAACTATACTCGTAACGCGGCGTAGAGTTGCCTATCACGGCCAAATCGCCGTGGTCGCCGTTGGTTCCTGCACCTCCAGAGATGTATCCGTCGCCGTCAAGGTCTTTGAATTTCACGTCGCCCGGTGCAAAAACCAGCTTGTCGCCGTCTTCGTATTGCACTTGGTAAACGGGGTGGCGAGCCGTCTGCTTGTTGGTAGAGCGCAACGTACCTTTATATATAACGTTTGTGCGGACGATGTTCTTGCCGTCGGCATCGTATTCAAAGTCGTCCTTTTGGAAGAGCCTGTCGGTTACAAGGCCATAGATGTCGCCATAGCGGCGGCCTGTGGAGTATTGGTCGTAAACACTTCGCAGTTCCCACGGCTTTTGATAGTCGGCGCCTTGAACAACCGTCGTGATGGCATCTGCAAGTGTGAAGTTGGCATTAACGCCCAGTCCGTTGGCGAAACGGTGATTGAAGTCTACAGAAACTTCCCAACCTTTGGTTTGCAAATGTCCGAAGTTTCCCTTTGGCGACGATGTTCCGAGGGTTACGGGCAGGTCGTCGCCGGGTACAATCATGTTTTTGGTGTCGCGCTTAAACCAATCGAACGTTACGCCAATCTTGTTGTCGAGGAAACGCAGGTCTACACCTAGGTCAAGCGTTTCGATGCGTTGCCAGGTGATGTTCCTGTCTATTAAGGCGGGCGTTCCGAACAGCGGCACGCGCTTGTTGTTGCCGTCGAGCCACGTGCTAGAACCACTTTCCATCACGGCCCGATAGAGCGTGTTGGCCACAGACTGGTCGCCGATGCTACCCCACGATGCCCTGAACTTACCAAAGCTAAGCACTTTGATGATGGGTTGGGCCAAAGGTTCGTTGGTAAACACCCATCCGGCCGAGAACGAGGGGAAGGTTTGCCAGCGCAGATGCTTGGGGAACTTCGACGAACCGTCGCGCCTTACGTTGGCTTCTAGCAGATAACGGTCGGCGTAGGCATAGTTCAGGCGGCCGAAGAAACCCAGTTGTGCCTCCCAATTGCGGTTTCCGTCGCCGTCATAGGTGCCTCCTGCCAAGTGGAACTGAGGGTTGGTTTGGTCGATAAGCCCGTTGCGCAGGGTTTCGTGTGAAGTCCATTTGCTGGTTACTTGGTTCATACCGGCCATGAATTTAAAGGCATGCTCTTTCTCTGCACCCAGCCTTAGGTTGTACGTGGTGTAGGCGTTGATGGTGTTGTTGTCTGTTGCCCTGCTGGACTGTTGCACATAGCTCGATGCCACATTCGAGTAATAGTCTGCAACGGGAAAACGATATGCAGGTTTTCCGCCTGTGTCTGTGCGGTTTCCGTTTTCGTCTACGTACACGGGATAACCGTTTTCAAGCCACTGAACGGGGTTGTACCACACTTGCCCTGCGCGGTATTGAATGGCCGACTCGTTCGTTTCCTGTGCGTTGTGGTCGTAAGTGTAGTCCAGCTTAAAGTCCCAATCCTTGGTGATGTTTACGGTTACGCCGAGGTTGATGTTGAAATACTTGTTCTGTATGTTGTCGGTGTTGGCCGCACCCAGTTCGTAAGAGGGTTCGTGTAGCGGACTGCCATTGCTGGTTACGCCGATGGGGAACTGCGGGCTCCAGCGGTAAAGGTAGAGCCAGGGGTCGGCAGATGTGGTTCCAACGCCGGGATAACGCTTGTTACGGTCGGAGTAAAGCGAGCTCATGCGCACCGTAACCCACTGGTTAATCTCCGATTGCAGCGACAGCGTTGCGTTGTAGCGGCGGAAGTCGTCTTTCTTTGCCGTGCGCGACATGCCATCCTGGGTGAAGTAACCCAGCCCAATGTTATAAGAGGTGTTGCCCGACTTGCCGTTCACCGACAGGTTGTGCGTCATCGTTGGTGCCCAGTCGCGCACCATCGCTTTTACGCCATCGTAAAGGCGGTAGCCGTATTTCTCTCCGCCAATCACTTCCCAGTCGCGCCCATAAAGCACGGGGTCGTTCCATTTAACGCTGCCTCCGTATTTCTCTTGCCACTCGCGCATGCGCTTGATGCTTTCAGGACTTACGCGCCACATACCGCCGGCAGGCAGGGGCGCGCCGCGGTTTATTTGTGCATCGAGCGTGTATTGCAAGCCGTCGATACCGCCCATCTCCAATTTCCTTGCGGTGCTTTGGAACGAGAAGTTGTTAGAGTAGTTCACCTCTAAGCGGTTGCTCTTGGCGCCGTTCTTCGTGGTGATGAGCACAACACCAAAGGCAGCCTTTGCTCCGTAGATAGAGGCCGAGGCCGCATCTTTAAGCACCGATATGCTTTCCACATCGTTGGGGTTAACCACTTGTATGCTGGGTATCTCCACATTGTCGAGCAAGATGAGCGGCGCATTGCTGCCTTCGATGGAGCCAATCTGTCCGCGTATCTTGATAAGCGGGTCCGAGCCCACCTCGCCAGTGGGTACGCGGATGTTCATGCCAGGCACAACGCCTTGCAGTCCGCGTCCGATGTCGGCAATGGGTCGGCTCGAAAGGCTCTTGTTAACGTCTACACTGGTTACCGAACCCGTAAGGTTGGCTTTCTTTTGTGCGCCATATCCCACAACCACCACTTCGTTAAGTGCCTTGCTATCCTCTTTCAGCACGATGCGCATGTTGGTTGAGGCCCTAAGTGTTTGGGGGAGGAAACCCACATACGACACCACGATTTGGGCGTTGGCAGAGGATAGGCGCAGTTCGAACTCGCCGTTTACGTTGGTTACATAGGCGTTGTTTGTGCCTTTTTCGGTAACACTTACGCCGATAAGCGGTTCGCCGCTGCTGTCTGTCACCACGCCCTTGGCCACCTTGCTTTGCTGTTGCAGGGCTGTCGGGTTAGGCAAAAGGCCGTTGGCGGGCGTGCCGTTGGCAAGTGCCGTAGACGGCATGGCCCCAAGCAAGAGCGCAAGGGACAACATGAGCGTAGTTCGCATGGGTGCGGAACTAAGCGCAAGTCTTTTTCTTTGGAGTCCTTTGTGAAGGTTGTCCGATTGGGTAGATTTCTCGTTCATCTCATTTACATCTATTAAGATTCAACGTTTTTAGTTCTTTGTTGAGCGTGGCATCGCTGCCATTTCCGTCTCCTTTTTCTCGTCATTTGCTGTTTGTTCGCCAGCTAGTTGGAGTTGTATCAGTTGGCCGTTGTAAGCGAACAATACGTTCGGCAGGCCACGTGGCCGTGTTTGCGAGTTAGGCGGACGAAGGCGACAGTTTAAGAATGTTTGGGCATCTGGTGCAGACCAAGGGCATTGAGCCGCGCTTGTTAAATGGTCTGATAGAGGGTGAAAGCGGCCTAGTGTTAGGCTCCATCGCTTTGCGTATGGTGGTTCGTTGGTTGCAGTAAAGGCATTTAGGCGTTACGGTTTGGCCTTTTTGTCGGCATGCCGTTGCCTGCAACCACTTGTATAACGTGGTGTTGGCATTAACTACTGGTGTGCAGTAGGTTATTTGTTGCCATTGGGGATGTTGCTGTTTGGGTTGTATAGGTCATGTGTAGGATATTTTTGTATGATTGATACTTCTTAGAAAGGTTTTACAAATATAAGCTAAATATCAATAGGTTGGTTTGTTTTGATTGATTTTTAAGGCTTGTTTTTACATTGTTAATAGATTTTAAGGTTTAAGATAGGTTTAACTTCTAGTCTGCCTATCAATTGAGAGGCGTTCGTTGTCTTTGTAATGCAATAGCAAGGAGAACAGAACTCGATTGTAAACCAGTATTGATAGGAGTATATTATCTTTGTGATACAAAACCAAGGCAAACAGAACCCGATTGTAAACCAGTATTGATAGGAGTATATTATCTTTGAGATGCAAAACCAAGTCAGCCACTCCTCTCAGGTACGAAGTACTGAACAAAGATACGCTAAAATCAAAATTCAGCCCCATTTGCATGTTGCAAACCGTGACAAGGGTGCAAAAAAGTAATATTTTCAGTAGAAAATTCAACGCCATGAGTGCCAATTTTGTCCCCAATCGCCCAACTTGCCGCAAAAAATCGATTCTCGCGAAGGTTTGTTTTGATGCTAAAAAGGGACAACATGCGAATGCGACAAAATGAATATTTATTTCAAGAGGTAGACATTTGCACCCCTTTTGGGGCCGTTTGTGGCCAAAAATAGTGCAATATGGTGCAAAACACATTGCGTTTTGGTGCTAATTACATTGCGTTTTGGTGCTAATTACAGTGCGTTTTGGTGCTAAATGCAGTGCGTTTTGGTGCAAAACGCAAGGTAAGATGGTGCTAAATACAAGGCAAAAAGCATAAATATCCACTTAAATGGTATAAATAAAACCCTATCGAACTGGTAAAAACATGCCCAAAAGGGACGAAATAGCCATTAAAAAGTGGTTTTTTAGGGGTAAAAAGTGGGTAATTGAGCCTAAAAAATCGCGAGATGTCAACCAAACTAGAAAGGCAAAATGGTGCAAAATGCTGCTATTTTGCCTAAAAACGGACAAAACGAAAGACACGAAAGACGAGAAATGGTAGTGATTTGCCTACTTTATGACCTATTTTTTCGCTAGAACGGAGTGGGAAATAGGCCGCTTTTGTAAAATAAAAGAAATGATTTAAGTTGACGAGTTAACAAGTTAACCAGTTGACGAGAGGACGAGTTAACCAGTTGACGAGAGGACGAGTTAACGGGTTAACAACGCTGATGAATAGGTAAACTTGGGGGTTAAGCAAAAAAGATGTCTCCGCTGATGATAACAAGTAGGGCTAGCTAGTATAACTAGAAAAGCTAGACAAACTAGGAACACTAGGAATAATAGGAAGACTAAGAAAACCGGATAATCTAGGAAAACTAGAAAACCTAGGAAAGTTAGAAATACTAGAAAAGCTAGTAAGCCTAGCAGAACGAGAAACCCTTGCTCCACTAGCTTACTAAACTAAATGCTCGACAACCTGGTTAACTTGTAACTCGTTAACTTGTCCACTCGTTAACTTATTAACTCGTCAACTGGTTAACTTGTTAACCTGGTTAACTTGTTAACTCTCCAACTCGTAACCTCTACCTTATAAAGAGGAGTTCTCGATACTTGGGCAGTGTCCACAGTTCGTCGGCCACGAGCAATTCCAGCTTATCCACTTCGTAGCGAATGGCCTCCATTCTTGGTGCGATATTGTCGTGATAGGCAATTGCCTTTTCTCTTTCGCATTGAATATTGTTAGCCACCTTACGTGCCGCAACCAGTTTTTCCACCTTCGTTTCGATGGTTTGCGTGCGTTGAGCAATCTCTTCGATGATTTTCACGTTGCGCGAAGTAAGTATGCGCGCCTTTTCGCTGGCGAAGATGCCGAACATACTCTGCACATTCTTGGCCAATCGGCTTTGATAATGCGTGGCCACGGGTATGATGTGGTTCATACAGAGGTCGCCCAGCACGCGCGCCTCTATCTGTATCTTCTTGGTGTAGGTTTCCCATTTCACCTCGTTGCGGGCTTGCAACTCGTTACGGCGCATCACATTCAGGCTCTCGAACATCTGCACACTATCCTCGTCGAGATACCTGTCGAACACCAGCGGACAGCTTGTTTCGGTGTCCAACCCGCGACGTTTGGCCTCTTGTACCCACTCTTCCGAATAGCCATTGCCGTCGAACACGATGGGACGGCAGGCCCGTATGTCATCGCGCAACACGCTCACGATGGCGCGTTTAAGGTCAATGCCCTGTTGCACAAGTGTGTCTACGCGTTGTTTAAAGCTGTTGAGTGCCTCGGCAACGGCAGAGTTTAGCACGATGAGAGCCGACGAACAGTTGGCCTCCGAGCCAAGGGCGCGAAACTCAAAGCGGTTTCCCGTAAAGGCAAAGGGCGAAGTGCGGTTGCGGTCGGTGTTGTCGATAAGTAGTTGGGGAATTTGGTCGATGTCTAGTTCCACTCCCTTTTTGCCAGCCACGGCAAAACACTCGTCGTCGTCGGCACGCTCGATTTGTGCCAACAGCGTGCTGAGTTGCGTGCCTAGGAACGAAGAAATAATGGCTGGCGGAGCCTCGTGCCCGCCCAATCGATGGGCATTGGTTGCACTCATTATCGATGCTTTCAGCAATCCGTTGTGGCGATACACGCCCATGAGCGTTTCTACGATGAACACCACAAAGCGCAGGTTGTCGTCGTAACCCTTGCCAGGTGCATGCAACAGCACGCCCGTATCGGTAGACAAGCTCCAATTGTTGTGCTTTCCGCTGCCGTTAACGCCGGCGAAAGGCTTTTCGTGGAGCAGCACGCGGAAACTGTGCTTGCGTGCCACTTTCTTCATGAGCGACATCAATAGCATGTTGTGGTCTACGGCCAGGTTGGCCTCTTCGAATATAGGAGCTAGCTCAAACTGGTTGGGCGCCACCTCGTTGTGGCGCGTTTTGCAAGGTATGCCCAATTCAAGTGCTTGTATTTCTAAGTCTTTCATAAAGGCTTGCACACGCTCCGGTATTGTTCCGAAGTAGTGGTCGTCCATCTGTTGGTTCTTGGCCGAGTCGTGTCCCATGAGCGTTCGGCCTGTTAGCATCAGGTCGGGACGGGCAAAGTAAAGGCTCTCGTCAACCAAAAAATATTCTTGTTCCCAGCCTAGGTTGCAGCTAACCTTCTTCACTTTTGGGTAGAAATATTGGGCCACAGCTGCGGCAGCGGTGTTGACGGCCTGCAACGAACGCAGCAGCGGTGCCTTATAGTCGAGCGATTCGCCCGTGTAAGAAATGAAGATGGTGGGGATGCAAAGCGTGTCGTCGATGATGAAGACGGGCGAAGTGGGGTCCCACGCCGAATATCCGCGAGCCTCGAAGGTGTTGCGTATGCCGCCGTTGGGGAACGAAGACGCGTCGGGTTCTTGCTGAACGAGCAGCTTTCCCGAAAACTCTTCAATCATTCCCCCCTTGCCGTCGGGTTCCACAAAGGCATCGTGTTTTTCTGCCGTGCCCTCTGTCAGGGGCTGAAACCAGTGTGTGTAATGTGTCACCCCGTTTTCGTTGGCCCATTGTTTCATGCCTTTGGCCACGGCATCGGCGATAGAACGGTCTAGGCGCGTGCCGTTGTCGATAACGTCGGTGAGCTTTTCGTAAACGTCGGCGGGTAGGTATTTGTACATCTTCGCTCGGTTGAAGACGTACTTCGCGAAAAACTCGGATGGTCTTTCGGTGGGTGTAATCACTTCCAGCGGTTTCTTCTTGTAGGCTTCTGCCACAACTTCAAATCTCAAGTTTGCCATTGTCGATATGTATTTTCTCTATATAGTTGTGCTGATGACGGGCTAACGGCGGCGGCTTTGGCTGACGCGCTGATGCCCTATGCCTGCAAAAGTACAACTTTTTGCGCAAAAAAGTGACGTGTTGACGGCATAATGATGGGAAAGGAAAGGGGAAAAGGGTGAAAGGGTGAAAGGGTGAAAAGGTGAAAAGGTGAAAAGGTGAAAGGGTGAAAAGGTGAAAAGGTGAAAAGGTGAAAAGGTGAAAAGATAAAAAGTGAAAAGGTGAAAAGACGGCTAACGCCACCTAGGCATTTGGCTTAACTCCTTAACTCCCTAACTCCTTAACTCCTAAAAGTGAAAAGGTGGAAAAATGGCTAACGCCACCTAGGGTACATAAAATGCCCATGCGCGCCTTCCGGTTTGCTCCGAAAGCGGCATGGGCATAAATAAAAATAAACCCCAATCGGTTCATTAGACCGCATATCAAACATTTTAAGTTATGTCCATCGCTTCCTGGTATATTCCGTTCGCTTGTCGACATCTTGCCCGTCTTATCCTTTAAATGTAGCCTGCTACGCCTTCAAGAACAAGACAGACAATAGTTTCAACAATCAAATGAAATCTGCACAGACTTTAATGAACCGATTTGGGGTTAAACGTTATGGACTATTACTATTTCTTCACGAAGACGGGGAAAAAGAAGTCGGCCAAGACGTATTTAAATCCGTTGTTGTTCTTAGGCATGCCTGTTGGCGGCACATTGTCGTGCAACACGAAACAAAAGCGCGTAATGGGCCGTTCTTCCCTCCCTTCAAGGAAACCAGTTGGCCTTACGCTAAGTTTCCCTTCGGCGTTAGGCAATATACGACCAGCTATGGTTGTGTTCGTTGTAAGATACGACCAAAGCCTCTGGTAGTCGGCCACGAGATAGAGCAGCGGCGTGTAATTGTCGAGTTTGCCCCCACATCTGACGCTACCGTCGAGCATGAACGTGGCGGGAATAGACTTCTTTAAACGGAATGGGATGGACACCTTGCCGTGGTTTGCACTGTTTATCCGGATGGAATCCTTGTCGAAAGTGCAGTCCATTTGCTGGCGTGTAAGGCCAGTGGTATCCAATTTTGAAAAGTAAGTCAAAGTCCAACTGCCGTTCATCTGCGTTTCTACATCCCAATTTTGCTGAATGTTGATACGTATGGGAAGCCTTCTGCCCGAGCTGATGTCAACATATCCGTCTCTTTGCTTGTTGCCGTTGTTGGCGGCCACCTTGATGATTACCTTGCCGTTCTCTACTGTGGGCGAAAGCCATTCTCCCTGCTTGTGGGTAGTGACAGATACCCCATCGATGTGTCGGAAACTGATGACAATGCTGGTATCTTTGTTGCTTACCAGGTATTGGGTTCTTTCTCCTATGGTAAATCCGGGCAGCCCTTGTTGGTGAACAGACACGTTAATGCTGTCGGTGCCAACCCAAATGGTGAGGTTAGCTACCCTAGAAGTGAACGACGTGTTTTGCGTTGCCTCAACGGTGACGACGTTTCCGGAGAACGTGCTTTTGCACCAATCGTTGGAAACGGCCGTTTTTGTAATGGGACCTGCGGCCTTTACGGTAACCCTTCCTGTGGAGGGTGCATCCGTGAAGGTGACGCTCGAGCTGTCTATGGTGATTGCCTTGTCGCCAAACGTTCGTCCCACGTTGTCGTCTTGGCTGCAAGCCACTGTTGCAAACAGGGCAACGGCGGCAAGGAATGCTCTGAAAATATTTTTCATATTGATATTCTCTTTACGTTTGTATTATTGCCTTCTTTTAAGTTTGAGCAACTGGTCCAGTCTCTCGTATGCGCGACCGAAGAGGTAAGCATTCGGCACTTTGAGTGCCTTGGCGTTGCCCAAGAAAGACCATTGACTATTGTATACGCCTAAGAACCAGCCAGATGAAGGGTATCCCCATTCCCCTTTGGGGTGGAAAACGTAAGCATTAGCCGCGTTGTCCCACTTCAATGAGAAACAGGCGCTGGGCGAAGTGGTAAGGCGCCCGGCAGAAGTTGAGAAAGTTGTTAACATCAATACGTTGCCATCTGGAAATCTTCCTATTTGTTGCGGCGCAACAATCATCGCCTCCTCTTTACGGTCGAACGTCAGCCTGATATTATATCCAAGCAACGCTCCCTCCATCTCGTAGCCCTTGTAGTCGGCTGTGAGTTTCAAGTCGACATCGAGTTCCACGTTGTAGTCCGTGTTGTTGAGGGAATAGACGGCCTCCAATGTATATTTTCCTGCGGCATTGGCGTATGCCGGAAACCACTTCGGCTGTTCGGCTTTCAGGATTATCTCCTCATTGTTGGCGCCCTTGGCCCGATAGGTTGAGTCGGATGCGTTGAAGGTAAGCTCGCCGAAGGTTGTGCCACCTATTTGCAATGGGCGGTAGGTTCTAACGCCCCTGTCGGTAAAGGCGATGGCAGTGGTTTCCTCCTTTTGGCCGGAGTTGTAAGTCAGTTTCAGTTCCGAAGCATCCAGTTCGCCCTGAACATCAGTGCCATTCACCTTGCCTTTGAAAGACCAAAGCCCAGTGGGGGTGAAGTCTGCGCTGAAACTGTCCACCTTATTAATATACTTGGCTGCGGGCATGTCTAGCTTTCTCAGATACATCACGTTCTTTGTGCGGTAGCCGTGCACTTTTATGAGGTTCTCCGACACACTGTCTACCACGAACTCGAAGTCGCCTTTCAAGGCTTGGAATCTGGCCGACGACGGGTTGGAGAAATAATGCATCAAGGGGTTGTAGGTGTCGAAAGTGATGGCAGGCCCCACTTCGGAGGTCATTTTATAGTAAGACTCGTCTTCACGACTTGCGTCCAGCACGCTCCGCACCTTGCATTTCTCTCTGTCGAACTTTAAGGTGAAGGCGTATCCCCCATAGGCCTGTGTCCGTTCGGGATAGATGTCGAAGGCCCACCCATAGGGTGCATCAACTAGGGTTTTCTGCGTTTTGTCTAGATACTCTTGCAGGCGCAGCGACGATGCGTTGTCGAACACGTCGGCCTGGTCTTTTAGGCACGATTGCAAACCCAGCGTTACGGCGAGCGTCAGCAGTGCCGAAAGTATATGATGAATTTTCTTCATTGTTGTATGCGTTAGGTTTTGTTATAGTGAAATGTTGGTGAGGTCTACCTTTCCCTTTACGATATCGTCTTCTCTCCTAAGGTACACGTCGCGAAGTTTGTCGATGTCGATGTTCCAGGATTCACGCATGTAGTTCCGAACATAGTCTAGTTTGGTTAAGATATTGTCCTTTTGTCCTTTTGCATTGGCAATATCCAGCCAGGCGTTCCACTTTTTCGGAGAGCTGGTAACGTAGATGGAGAACATCTCGGCAAAGTCTTCCACGTCTGAATGTTGGGCATAGGCCGAGATGAAACCATGCTCGTAGCAATAGTTGGTGTTGGCGTATGGGCTCTCGCTCCATTTGTCGGCCACGTACCCTGAGCCTGTAACCAGTTTGAAGTCGGCCGAATAGGGCTTCGTTTGGTTCAGGATGTGGGTGAACTCGTGATAGACGGTCTTGAGGTAATAGGTATTGATATCCTCGGCACTTTGGATGAACTTGTCTATGAAGTTGGTGCCAGCAAGCAATATTTTCTTTCCTCCCTCGGCCGTACCCAGAATAAATGTGCCGTTGTTCTTGTATTCCCAGTTGCCGGTGAGGTAAATCAGTTTGGGGAAATTGGCCTTCGTGAAGTCGGGTCCGGCCACTTCGTCGAATGCTTCGAGGCAAGAATACTTCACGAGGTTGGCCATCTTTATGGCCATTTGGTAGCTTGCGGGCACGGTATAATAGTTCATGTCGCTTTCTATGTCTTCGTATCGATACTTGAAATTGATGTTGTACGTAGACACATAATATCGGTCGAGCCAAAGGTCTAGTGGTGTGGGCGTACGCTTGTCGGCAGTTATTACGCTGTTGGGTGAGAGTTTCTCGTCAGCGCACCCCGCCATCGTCCCTATGCAGATAACAGATGCGAGGATATATAATAATGTATTCTTCTTCATTGCTGTTTTGTTAAGCGTTGGTTTGGTGTTGTCTCACTCATTTGTTGCGTGGGTTCATCGGCACACCGGCATCCCTCACGTCTTGCGGCAGCTGTATGGCTCGCCTTGGATCATCGGGTGCCAAGCTGTCGGTAAGCTCCTGGGGCGTGCCGTTTTCGTTGATGAGGCGCCGCATCACGGTGATGTTGTAGCGTTTGATGTCGAACCATCGTGCGCCCGTTTGGAGCTGTTCGATGCGTTTGAAGCCCAGCACGCATTGCAACATACACTCTTGCAGGCTACCCTCGGTGTCGATGGCGAACTTGGGATGTAGGTGTTTCTTGATGGTGGACTGCAACTTCTTGTCGTCACTGTACGAGTAGTCTATGGGTTTATAGAATGCCTCAATGCTTGTGGGGGTAAGCACCACGTTCGTGTTGACGATGTTCTGCATCCACGTCGTGAGGTCGGCCGCCGCCAAGTCGTATTTCTTAAGCATGATGTAGGCCTCTGCACGGTTGAGCAACGTCTCGTCGGTGGTTAGTATGGGCATAATCGAAGATTGGTAACCTGTGCCCGCCACGGGGTCGGTGTATTGGAAAAGATAGGGTATGCGCCAAGTGATGTCGTAGGTTTCTGTGGCGCCGACCCGGTAGAAGAACGGCCCGTTGTCCCAGTAATTGGCCTCTCCCCAAATGTTTTTGGCCAACATCGTCTCGTTGTTGTCTAGGTAGGGGCCGTGGGCGTATTTCTTACCTCTGGAGTAGTTGTTGAACAACAGGCCCGCTTCCGTATATGCTTTTTGCATAAGCAGGTTGCACTTGTTCTCCGTGTTGACGTACTTTAGGGTGTAGGCCTCGATGTTGCGTGTCATGCTTTGGTAGCTTCGCCAGTCTCTCAACAACGTTTGGGGCGAGCTGCCCAGGCATTCGTTGGCGTATTTCACTGCCTTCTCCCATTCTTCGTGGAAGAGGTAAAAGCGTGTGGCGAAAGCGTAGGCCGCCTTCTTGTTAAAGTGGAACTTGGGCACTTTAAGGTGCGCGTCGCCCACTAAGGGCAGGCCTTCTTCCAAATCCTTAGCTATCTTTTGGTAAACCTCGGCCACCGTTCCACGCGGGTTCACTTGTCCGATGCGCGTGTCGGTGTCGTACATATAGTATATGCCCATGTCCGTGTTGCTGTTGGGCATTCCATAGTTCATGCAAAAGATATTGGCGAGCATGAAGTGGGCATAGGCGCGACAGAGCAAGGCCTCTCCCTTGCACAGTGCGAGCAACTCTGTTTTCGGGCCGCCCAGTTTGTCGATGGCTTTCAGTGCCTCGTTGGCATTGGCGATAGACGCGTAATATGTGCGCCACAGCCTGTCGGGCGAGTCGTTGGTGGTTTGGGTGGCGTCTTTCCAACGGTAGTATTCGTCTAGCGAGACGTCTGTCCTGGGGTTCTGATATTCGTCCACGTTGTCCGACATGTACTCGGCCATCACGAAATACGAGTTCTCAGGGTATGCCGAAACAAGAACCTGCCTCACCTTCTCGGGCGTGTCTATCTGCGTGCGGTTGTCGGGGTTCTCGTTCAAAAAGTCGTTGCAAGAGCCCAACAGTATTGTACCTGTGGCCAGTGCCAAACAGATGATATGTTGTTTTTTCATTGTTGTGTTCCTTTCGAGTGTTTAGAGTCCTACCTTAAGCGTAAGCGTAAATTGTTTGGCCATAGGTACGGCCACACCTCCTGTATTGAAGAACTCCGGATCTTGTCCGTTGAGTTTCTTGTCGGCATAAATTAGGAAGAGGTTCGTGCCTTGTACCTTAACCGATGCCGTTCGCAAACCGAGGTACCCCACCAGTTTCTGAGGGAAATCGTAGTTCAGCGAAAGTTCTTTCATGCGGATAAAGTCGCCCTTGGCGATGCGTGCGTCCGAATAGTTGTAGGCATTATATGCCCTGTACAGATTGGGATTGTCGTAAACCTGACGCAAGGTGGCGATGGTGGGTATGTCGGTGTAAGCCTCGTCTCCAGGCGTGCGCCAGCGGTTGCGGAACTCTTTGGGCATGGCCGAGAGATCTGTATACCTAGACTTGAATGCGGGGTAAAGGCGCACAACGTTACCAAACGAATAGGTGACGAAGACGTTAAGGGTGAACCCCTTGTAGGTGAACACGTTGCCAAGACTACCCGTGTTGGTGGGGTCCGTGGGGCCTTCGTACTTCAAGAATTTCAGTTTCTCCGGGTCCGACTCCTGGAAGTTCACGTTGGTAATGCTGATGTTTCCCTCCTGATCTCGGAACGTTGGCAGGCCATCGCCCGTCAATCCCATGAACGGAACGGAAAACAAGGCACGCGAAGGGTAGCCCTTGCGAGCGTAACCCACACCGCTGATAAAGTTTATCATACGGCTACGGGCTTTCAAGTCGGTAATTTCGTTGTGCACATACGAATAGATGAAGTTGGTTTTCCAGCTGAAGTCTTTCGCCTTCAGGTTCGTCGTAGAAAGGCTCAGCTCCACACCGTTACTCTTCATTGCGGCCACATTACCGTATTTTACGAGAAAACCGTCGGTGCCGTCGGTCGGGATGGGGCCAACCAAATCGTAGTTGTTGCGCTTATACCAGTCTACCGACATGTTGATGCGGTTGTTCAGAAATCCTGCATCCAACCCCAGGTTAAGCTCATGTTTCTTCTCATAGGTGAGGTCGGGGTTGGCCGGGCTCGTCCTTTCAAGTCCTGTTTCGGTGTTGCCGGTTCTATATCGCCATGGCGTATTGGCCTTGATGATGGCGAGGGCGTTGGTAACGGGCGGACGGTCGGCTGTGAGCGAGTACGACGCTTTGAGCGTGAGGTGCGACAACACCTTGCCCAACTTTTGGTCGAACCAGCTTTCTTCGTGGGCGTTCCACGCTCCCGACACGTTCCATGTGGGCAGCCAACGCGACTGGCGCGACAGGCCCAAGCCGTTTGTGCCCTCATAGCGCAGGGTGCCATTGATGGTGTAGCGGCCTTTCCACGAGTAGGTTACGTTTCCGAAGAAAGCCGCACTGCGTGTGTTGGTGTTGCCCAGACCATAATAGTCGTTGCCGCCTTCTTGCATTTTCTTGAAGTTTTGGTAAGCCCAGTTGGCCTCTTCACCCAAGTCGTATTGCAGGCCATAGCCCTTGAACCAGGTGTTGTGCCTAGTGTACGAGTTCGTTTCCATGCCGGCGTAGGTGTTCAGGATGTGGTCTTTGTTGAACACGTCGTTGTAGCTTACCGATGCACGGAAGTCCCAGCCGAACATGCGGTTGTCTGCGCGCGTGATGATACCGCCATAGGGCATCACGCTAAGGGGTAGCGCAAAGATGTTGTCGGGGTCGTGGTAAAGGTAAGAGTTGGCTTGCCTTATAACCGTTGTCTGCATCGCCCTGTAAGCTTCGGCTTGGTTGGAATATTCGGTTACGTGGTGTTCGCGCGATGTACCTGCGTATTTCACTGCGCCCAGCACGCTGATGTCTACCTTGGTGATGGGCTTGTAACTAAGCTTGGCCTGTGCGCGGAAGTCGTTTACGTTTAGGTCCATAAAGTTGTTCTGCAACTCATGGAGAATGTTGAAGGGCGCGTAGTTGCTGGTGTAGAAGGTGTTGCGGTCTAGTGTTCGCGACGTGTTTACGGCATACGAGTAGGGGTTGATGTCGAAGTCGCGGCTCACCTCGCCCGTAACCACGTTGGTGCTGGCAGCTAATGTTCCGGGCGCCTCCTGCTTGCGGTAGTTGCCCGTGCTGATAAGGTTCAGTTGTAATTTTTTGCTAAGCTTGAAGGTGGCGTTGAGATTGGCCGTATAGCGTTGAACGTTGCTTCGGCGTGTCCATCCTGGGTCGAACATGGCGCTTAGCGAGGCATAGTATTGGGCCTTGTCGCTTCCGGCCGAGATGCTTACCGAGTGGTTGTGCATCACGGTGTTGGAGAACAGCTCGTTGAACCAGTCTGTGTTGCGGAACTCGGCATTGCGCAGGTAGGCTGCTTTGGCATCGGGTGTGTTGGCCAATGCAAACTGCCCCGTAACGGGGTTGTATTCACTCAGCATCTGGTACATCTTGCCATATACGCCCGAATTGGAAGCGTTGGCCGTCTCGGCATATTTCAGCCAGCCCTTTTGCTCCATGTCTTGGTACACGTCCATCTGCTCTTGCGAGTTCATCAGGTTAAGTTGTCTGTACGATGGTATCAGGCGCATGGTATATTCGCCCATGTAGTTGATGTGTGCCTGTCCGGCCTTTCCTCTTTTTGTAGTAATGACGATGACGCCGGCCATGGCGCGCGCACCGTAGATGGAGGTGGCCGAACCGTCTTTCAGTATTTGGAAACTCTCAATGTCGTCCGAGTTAAGTCCGGCGATGGCCGATGAGATGAGCGTTTCGGCATCGCCAGAAGAGAGTTGGTCGGCACTGACATCCACCACGTCTTCCATTATCACCCCGTCTACCACCCATAGGGGCTTGCTGTCGCCGTAGATGGAGGTTGCTCCGCGTACGCGTATCTTCGGCGCCGTACCGAATGTTCCGCTTACGTTTTGCACACTGACGCCCGCTGCGCGCCCTTCCAACGAACGGCTCACGTCGGCCATACCGTTAATCTTGGCATCGGCCGCATCGATTTTGGTGGTAGAGCCCGTAAACAGGCGTTTGTCTGTGGTGGTCATACCCGTCACAACCACCTCTTGCAGGGTTTGGTTGGGGTTCATCCGCACGGTCATGCCGTTTTTGGCTTTGAGCGTTTGTGTGGCCATACCCACATAGCTCACGACGATTGTGGTTCCCTCGTTGACGTTGAGGGTGAATGCCCCGTCGACATTGGTAACGGTTCGCACGTTACTGCCTTGCACACTGACGGTGGCGCCGATGATGGGTTCATCGTTTTCTGCCGAGATAACTGTTCCCGTGAGTTTACTTTGGGCCACTACTGTTCCTATAAACAAAAATAGGAAGGCCCAAAAAACGCTAAGTCGCTTTTTTTTCATACTTGGTCCTCATGTTAAGTTAAGCATTAATGAATACGTATCATATCAGTCGCAAAAGTATGAAACATATTTATATAGTGCAAGAAAAACGAAGTGGAAAATACATTTTTTTGCAGAAATATTACAGATAAGGAGTACTATTTGTGTTACAGAACAGAAAAAACGCTAATTTATAAGAATTTACGATGTGGCAGATGTTGTGGTAGCGGGTACGTGTGCAGATAGTGCTGTGACATAGGCCAACAGGCTGCCTATTTAAGCCCAAGCCAGCCATTGGAGCCTGTGCAGATTTTGTTTGTTTGTCGGCATCTTGCCTGTCTTATTCTTGAAGGCGTAGCGGGCAACGTCGAGAGAACAAAATTGGCAAGATGCCCCACAAGCGTACGAAAGACAAACAAGCAGCAATGCAAACAACTTAAAATATCTGCCAAGCGGCCTAATGCCCCCATTTGGGTTAATGCGCCTATAACAGAAGGGTTTGTTGCCTTTGCTATACCGACTCTAGATAAACTTTCCTTTCATATACAACGTTCAGAACTAACCAGCTCAATGGATTATAAACACACGAAGACACAACAACTCACGAATGCGCCAACCCATCAACTCAAAATATCATCAACCCAACAACTCAAAAACATCAACCCACAAACTCAAAACTCATCAACCCACAAACTCAAAAACATCAACTCACAAACTCAAAACTCATCAACCCACAAACTCAAAAACTCATCAACCCACAAACTCAAAAACTCATCAACTCAAAAACTAAAAAATCATCAACCCAAAAAATCACAAGCTCATCAACCCACAAACTTATCAACCCATCAACCCAAAAACTCAAAAAATCATCAACTCAAAAACTAAAAAAATCATCAACCAAAAAAAATCACAAGCTCATCAACCCACAAACTCAAAAACTCAAAAACTTAAATTATTATTTTTTATTTTACAACAACGCTCTATTTTTCGTGCCATTCTAGCGAAAATATGGGTTAAAAAGTAGGGATATAGATACTATTTCCAATCCTCCATCCCTTTTCAGTTGTCTACTTTTAAGAACAAAACCTGCATTTTGCACCTTTTTGCCTTTCTAGTTTGGTTGCCATCTCATAATTTTTAATGCCCAACAACTCGCTTTTTACCCCTAAAAACCCCCTTTTTAATGGTTATTTTACCTCTTCGAGCCATTAAAAACGTGGTTCGTAAAGGTTTTGTTTATACAATTTCAGCGTATGTTTATGCTTTCCGTTTCGCATTTCGCACCATTTCGTACTGCATTTAGCACCAAAACGCATTGCATTTTGCACCAAAACGCACTGCAATTAGCACCAAAACGCACTGCAATTAGCACCAAAACGCACTGCGTTTAGCACCAAAACGCACTACATTTAGCAGCAAATAGCCCAATAACTGGTGCAAATGGCGGTTGCTTTAAATAAAAATTCATTTTGTTGCATGCACAGGCTACTCCCTTTTTGCATCAAAACCAACCCTCGCGAGAATCGAATTTTTGCGGCCAGGCGAGCGGTTGGTGGGCAGAAAGGGCACTCAAAATGTTAAAATTCTTACCTAAAATTAGACAAAACACCTAAATGGGAGGTTAAAAGTAAAGGCAGTTTCATTGTGCGGTTATTTGTTGGCAAGTGGCTAAGTTCATGCCTTTGTAAGGTTACGTACAGGCAAGTTTCCGCTGGTTCGGGATAAATGTCGCTTTACGCGGCATACAAATAAACCGCTATGGCAAACTCACCATAGCGGTCTTATTTGTGCAAAGCGGTCTACTATTGGGGCTTAGCCTGCCCGACCGTTAAAAGATGTAGCCGAAGCCCACATTCAGATAGATGGGGTGCATGGCAAAGGTGATGGTGTGGAAATCGGCATTAAAGATGTTGTTAAAGCCGTAAGTTAGGTCGGCGTTCACCGTGAAATGCTTGAAAGCACGCCACGAACCGCCCATTTGCCAGCCCCAAAGCCAGCGGCGAAGGTCGTTAGAGAAGTTGTAGGCGGCCGTTTGCCCATTGGTGAAACCAACTTTCTCGCCTATGGGCGACCCACTGCGCAGGTATCCTTCGCTCACAAAACCCGAAAACTCGCCGTCCATTCTGTACGATACATACAGGCCTGCACGCAACTTCCAGCTGTCGCCCAGCCTATAAGCCCCTAGTACGGGCAGCGTAACGAACGAACTCTTGTAAACGGTGTTCACATCGCCCGTCCAATACCCCGAAATGCGTTGGCCGCCGTCTATTATCTCCATACCGTAGTTTTTCACTGTGGCGGCTGTTTCCATGCCTTTCTCTTCCAACCGTAGGCCAAGGGTTATGCCCAAGTTCCTGTTGCAATCTAACCATTTGGTCATCATGCCCGCAATACTTCCGTTAAACTTAGGACTATAACTGTTTATCTTCCTTATTCCTTTTGGCAACGGCATCGGACTTGCGCCGCCAATGTTAACGCCAGCGCGCACTTCGTATTCCCATCCGTTTTTTTCGGATTGTATTAGGCTTTCGTTGCGTTCGTTTTGCGCAAAAACAGCTGTGGCAGGTGCAAAGGCCACGAGCGCAAGGGCCAATAGTATGTGTTTACTTTTCATCATTAAGCTTTATTCGTGAAACAATTGCATCTCGTCTACCCACAAGGTGCTGCCAACGGCACCGCGGAAGAAGGCTCCGCCCTGGCTGGAAGACATCACGATGGCCAAGTTGTACTTGCCGTTGCGTAGCTTTTCGGGGTCGAGCGTGCGCCCGCCAACAGTCTCGAACGTCATGGCGAAGTGTGTCCACTGGTCTGTTGCCTTGCGTTCCTTTATCTGTGCCATCATTACAATGTTGGGATGCGTCTTAATGTTGGTTCCGTCTAGGTAAGGAACATCTTTCGTGCTTTCGTACATCACGGCGTAAATGTCGAAGGTGTCGCGTTCATTTGGCAATACCGTGTTGGTCTTGTCGGTAAAGTCTTTTCCTGGTTGGTATTTGTAAAAGCCTGATATGGCGATGGGCTTGTGGCGATATGGTAGGCCGAAATGGGTGGATTTGGCCATGTTTATGATGTTGATTTGGAAATCGCCCAAAAACAAATTGCCTGCTGCGAGTGGCGCGCCGAAACCAATACCGATGGGTCCGGTGCTTCTTGTTACCAGCTTTGCACACTTCCCCACGTACCCTTCGTCGTCTTGCATGGTGGGATAATCCTTTGGCGAGGCGTCGGCGTTGGTTATCATGAAACCTGCATTTCCGCTGTTCCACTCAATTTTCGAACCGTCAGCAAGCTGTTCGTAGAGCTTTTCGAACTTTTTAAATTCCTCGCCCGTGTCCTCGTTCTTATAAACGTAATAGCCTAAGCCCTCGAAGTGGTATTCGGTAGGCACGTCGTTAGAGATGAAAGTAACGGTGTATGTCTTCTTCCACTGCCCGTCTTGCGAAGTAACTACATACGTTTGCGGCGTAGTAAAGTCTCTTTCCGTTCCGCTGGCAGGCGATATTGTCGCCCCAGGTGTAAGTTCGAAGCGTGGGGCTAGTTTGCTGCGGTCTTCCCATCCGTTGATATAGAGTTTCACTTCGTCGTTAGTTATCACCGGTTCGCGTATCAGCAAATTGCCGTCAAGGTGAAAGGCAGTGATGTCTGCCTCGGTGTTCAGCGCTTCTTCGCGTATGCAAGCCGTAGAAATCGTCGCTAACGCGAGTGCGGCGACTAGGGCTTTAAATGGTTTTAGAAATCTCATACATACTAAATTTATTAATGTGTCGCGGCGTAGAGCAGTGCATCGCTCCACGCAACGTCGCTTGCCAAAAGACAAAACGCACTGCAAAAATACGACAAATATTTTAAACGGCCGTGATTTTCAGTGGGATTATGTCTGTGGCTCAGCGTATTTCGAAGATACACAGACAGAAATAGAACGATGAAACATTGGAAAATAGGAAAGGATTGCTTATCTTTGTTCCAAATAAACAATGGAATTATGCAAGTTATAACAATGCGAGAATTTAACGCCAATCAGAAAAAATACTTTGAGTTGGCGGAGAACGAAGTGGTTTATGTTGCTTGGAAGGACGCACGGCTCATTGCTATTCGTGCCACAAGCAATGAAGACGAACTCTCGGAGGCGGAATGGCAATCCATTCAGAGAGGGCTTGACTACATTAAAAACGGCAGAACGTACAGCATGCGCGAAGGGGAAAGCTTAACGGAATTTCTAGAACGTACGGAGGAATGTATCAAATAGAATTTTCGGAAGAGGCTAGAAAGGATGCAGCACATATAGCTTATTACAAACGTATATAAAAGAAAACACGCTGCTTCTCTCAACGAGATGCAGCGTATCACTATGTTTAACTAAAAATTCTTTCTAAACAAATGAAAGCCTCACGGTTTCCATTGTCATCCGTTAAACAATCTAACAATCTACCTTAATCTAATAACTAAAAACCTAAATCTATTATTACTAACCTAAACAATCTATTAACCTTTTGACGATGCAAAGTTACAACGACTTTCACATTCTCGCAATACTTAGCACACACTTTCGCCATAAAAACGCGTTATTCTTGATATAAATCAACACTGTGTGTCCGAACACAGTCTAATTAATGTTCAAAATCCGATGTTTTTTCTACCGTTTTGTAGCCCCCATCCTTGCTTTGGCTACGCATTTGTACCGCTTAGGGCCGTAATTCGCAGTTTTTAGGGCTGCAACACGGCCTTTTTCGCAGCTGCTGCATGCCACACAAGGCGGCCTTAACCTTTGGCGTTTGGATATTTTTCTGTAAGTTTGCAGTGTCGTAGCGATGCGCAACGCACAGCTGGTGCGCCGCCATTGACCCACCCAGAACACCAATTACACATTATATATATAATAGATGCGAATACTGATTGTTAACACAAGCGAGCGCACAGGCGGAGCTGCCGTGGCCGCAGGAAGGCTTGTTTCGGCCCTAAACAACAGTGGCGTGCAGGCACGAATGCTGGTGCGCGACAAGCAAACCACCAACCCTGTGGTGGTTGCATTGCCCAAAGGCGTGCGCAGCCGATGGCGTTTCCTTTGGGAAAGGTGGACTATCTTTTGGCATCTTCACTTCAAACGCCACAACCTTTTCGCCATAGACGTGGCCAATACGGGGGCGGACATCACCTCGTTACCCGAGTTTAAGCAAGCCGACGTTATCCACCTGTCGTGGATTAACCAAGGAATGCTCTCGCTCAGCACCATCCGAAAAATGGTGAACAGCGGCAAACCCGTGGTGTGGACCATGCACGACATCTGGCCGGCAACGGCCATTTGCCACCTAACTCTTGGCTGCAACAACTTTAAGCAGCAGTGTAGGCGATGCAAATACCTGCCTGGCGGGGGTGGCGACAACGACCTTTCGGCCAAGGTTTGGAACAAGAAGAAGCGTATCTACGAGAAAAGCGACATCCATTTTGTGGCATGCAGCCGATGGTTGGCCGACCAAGCGCGCCAAAGTCAGCTGCTGCGTGGGCACCATGTGTTTGCCATTCCCAATCCCATAGATACGCACGTGTTTACCCCCAAAAGCAAAGCAGAGTCGGCCGAACGCATGAACCTGCCCACAAACAAGCGCCTGATTCTCTTCGCGGCACAGCGAGCCACCAACGTTAACAAGGGCTTGGCCTATCTCGTTGAGGCTTGTAGGCTGCTGGCAGCGCAATATCCCGACATGAAAGACAACACCGCGCTAGTGGTTCTCGGCGGAAAAGCCAACCAAGCCGTGGCCGAATTGCCTTTCCCCACCATTCCCATCGACTATGTTAGCGACACCCCTACCCTCGTTTCGCTTTACAATGCCGTGCACACATTCGTTCTGCCATCGCTTTCCGAGAACCTTCCCAACACCATTATGGAGGCTATGGCCTGCGGTGTGCCCTGCGTTGGCTTTCATGTGGGCGGCATCCCCGAAGAGATCGACCACAAGAAAAACGGCTATGTGGCGCGCTATCGCGATGCAGCCGACTTGGCACAAGGCATCAGATGGGTGCTGTGCGAGGCCGATTATGCCGAACTTAGCGCGCAAGCGGTGCGCAAAGTGTTGGCCAATTACTCGCAACAGGCCGTTGCCCTTCAATATATAGAGGTGTACAATCAGGCTCTCGCCTTCAAAAAATGTATGTTATGATAAGCTTTTCGGTTATTACCTGCACCTATAACGCCGCCGCCGAGCTACCCCGAACGCTCAAAAGTGTGGCCGAACAAACCTATCCGCATGTAGAGCACTTGCTTATCGACGGACTTTCTGCCGACGATACGCGCGCACTTATCCACCAATATGTGGCCGACATGGCCCAAACCGAAAGTCTGCACACCATAAAAGTGAAGGCCGAAACCGACGCAGGACTGTACGATGCCATGAACAAAGGCATCGAAATGGCCACTGGAACTTATCTGGTTTTTATCAATGCAGGCGATGTATTCCCCTCTCCCCAAACACTCGAAACCGTTGCCAACGCTGTTGGCGAGGCCGAAACGCTGCCTGCCGTGCTCTATGGCGATACGAATATCGTAGATGCCGATGGGCGTTTCTTGCGCCATCGCCGCCCCGTTCCGCGCCAAGGCCTGTCGTGGCGGTCGTTCAGTCGCGGCATGTTGGTGTGCCATCAGGCCTTTTACGCCCTCACTTCGCTGGCCAAACAAACGCCTTACAACCTGGACTATCGTTTTTCGGCCGACGTAGATTGGTGCATCCGCGTGATGAAAGCAGGCCAAGCGGCCAATCTACCCCTTAAAAACGTGCAAGCGGTGGTGGCCAATTACCTCGATGGAGGCATGACCGTAAAGAACCATCGCGCCTCGCTTAAAGAGCGTTTCGCTGTTATGCGCGCGCACTATGGCCTGCCCCTTACCCTTGCCATGCACGCTTGGTTTGTGTTGCGGGCTATTGGAAATAAGTTTAAAAGCTAGCATTAGTATTGTACGGGGAAACTTCGATAAGAACATTTTTTAATCTAACAGTTAATGAGATTTATATTCTTTATTTTCTTTTTCTTTGTGTCGCTCTTTGCGAAAGCCGGCGATAGTTCAAAGCTTTTCGGATACAGGTGGTGGCCTCATTATCAACATCTATTCTTTCGGTTTGATTTAGGCACAACCGCTGTACAAAAGCAATTACGTCTCGAAATCGTAGCTCCGCTCAAAGGCGTTTGGGGTATGCTGTTGCCCACATATCAGCTCCGTGGCGAAGCAAACGACATTACGGTAAGGGTGAAATACAAATCGAAAGACGTACAGCACTTTTACGTAACGCTCAACTTCTTAACTAATGGGGCACGTGTGGCTCGTCGTGACACGATAACGCTACCCACATCGCCCAATTGGGCAGAAGCCACAAGCCAACTGCACTTAAAGCACGCCGACCTGTTGTCTGTTACTTTAGAGGCTACGGGGAAAAAAGATACGGTAGGAACAATTCAACTTGCCGATTTTGGCATATACGCAGACGGCAAGAAACTAAGTAACGAAGTGCCCGATGCAGAAGTTGCACCATTGTTTCAACGCAGCGACTTGCTTAATTGGACGTTCGGTAACTACGGAAACATCTCTTGCATAGATAGCCCAATACTTGGCATAGCCGAAACTATACACGGCACAAAGACGATGAATGCCGTAGCCATGGACATGATGAAAGAACGCATACTGAAACACCAATGCAAGCTGGTGATGTTAGAACTGCCCATGGAGAGTATCTTCTATATAAATAGGTATGTAAAAAACGACCCGCGTTTTAAGTTCTCTCACATATCGAATTACATTGACAACTCTTTGCTGGGCGAACCTACAAAGGCTTTCATTGAGTGGCTTAAGCAATATAATGCCACCCACGATAACAGCGTGTCACTCCTTGGTTTCGATACCAATGCAGACTGGCTGAAAGGGCAAGTCGATCTCTTCGACTTCTTCTATACGCTTAACGATGGAAAGAAATCTCCTGAAATGATAAATTTCTGTAAGGCAGTGCTTCAGGATATGCGTCCTTTCTCGAAAAGGGATGTTGCGGCCTTACTCGACAGCAGCGAGGTTGTAAAAAGCTGTCTGCAAAAAGATGAGCTGTTGCTGGTGCGTAAGAGCATAAGGCTGATGCAATGGTTTGCAAAACACCCTGTTAGTTACTCACAACGAGACAGGCTTATGGCGCAGTTCACCCAATTCGCCGTCGACAGTGTCTTCCCAAAAGGGACGGTAGTTACAATGTATGCTCACACAGGGCATTTAAACTACTCACAGGCAATAGGACTTGTACATCCCAATTATTTTAGTGCTGGGCATTACCTAAAAGAGAAGTTTGGTGAAAACTATCGTTGCATCGACATTGTCACTTATCAAGGTGCAACAATCGTAAGTGGTAAGTATGGTGCTTTTGCCGGTGACAAGCTTGCTGCCGTACCACAACGCAGCATTGAATACCAGTTGGGACAGTTGGGCGTAGACTCGGTTTACTTACCTATGAGTAAACTTCAATCTAGCGAAGCTTTGCAAATGCGTATGGCAGGGAATGGAAGCATAAAGGTGCAATTCATTTATTGCTATCCTCAAACAAGGGTGGATGGTGTGCTCTTTGTTCGCAATGTCGAACCGGTGATAAAGAGTGAACGGGTTATAAAGGGATGGCAAGAAGGAGGCATGCCAATGCTTAATGCTTACAAGGAGGCACTAGACAAAATGAAAGCCATGTAAATAACCACGATATGAAGATTGCATTCTTAACAACACTAGACCCCGAAGACACTAATACATGGTCGGGAACGTTATATCATATCTTGCTAACCTTACTCAAGAGCCATGATGTGAAAATAGTTGGGCAAAATATGCTTATTCAAACAGTGCGTTTCACAAAAGAAAACATCGCCCCCAAACGAGATATACGAGAATATTCACCCGTCTTTGGCAAGCTGTGCGCAGAAGAAGTGACAGGATGCGACCTTGTGTTCTTTGGCGACTTATATCTTAGTCTATTCCTTGATACAAACATTCCCATTATTCATCTAAGTGATGTTACCTATCACGCATTCAAAGACTACATGCACAACGACAGCAAACCTGAGGAAATAAGACAAACAGAAGATGCGGAGCGCAAACTCTTAAACAAATACAACACCATTATATACAGCTCCGAATGGGCGAAACAAAGTGCAGTTAGCTATTACGGCATCGACCCTTCGAAGATACATGTGGTGGAGTTTGGCGCGAACATTCCTCATCCCTGCGATTACCAAATAGACATTGACACAAGCGTTTGCAACTTGGTGTTTGTCGGGCGAAACTGGGAAAAGAAAGGTGGCGACAAGGCCTTGGGGACATATCGGGAGCTAAAAGCTATGGGAATGAACTGCACACTGACCATCATTGGCTGCCAACCGCCTTATGCAGAAGACGAGGGCGTCGTGGTTTATCCCTTCCTCGACAAGTCCAAACCCGCTCATCTGTCGAAACTATGCTCCATACTTCGCAACGCGCATTTCCTCATTCTCCCCACCCAGTTCGACGCTTTCGGCATCGTGTTTTGCGAAGCCTCGGCCTACGGTGTGCCAAGTGTGGCTGCAAACGTGCAAGGAACGGGGCAACCCATCTGCGAAGGTAAAACGGTTTCTTGCTCCCACCCACGGCAACGGCAATTGATTATGCCCAAAAGATACACTCGATATTCTGCGACAAGGACAAATACATCGCACTAAGAAAGTCGTCGCGCAAGGAATACGAAACCCGATTGAACTGGGACGTATGGGCAAAGAAAGTGAACATCATACTGGAACAGACCATCTTAAACTACAAAAAGACGTATGGAAGACAGCAATAACGGGTTTTACCTACCCGTATACGTTATCAATTTGGAAGAGCGTACCGAACGCCGGCAGCACATTGAGGAACAATTCAGCGACAGAACGGAGTTCGAGCTTACGTGGATAAAGGCTGTAAAGCACCCCATTGGCGCAGTTGGGCTCTGGAAAAGCATGGTGCAAGCCATACGAAAGGCTGAGGAAAACGAAGACGATATCATCGTTATTTGTGAAGACGACCACACCTTTACCCCTGCATACAACAGGGAATATCTCTTCCGTAACATCCTCGAAACCGAGGCACAAGGCATCGAATTGCTCTCAGGTGGCATTGGGGGTTCGGCATGACCATACCCGTTGCAGACAATCGCTATTGGGTTGACTGGTTCTGGAGCACACAGTTTATCATTGTTTTCAAGCCTTTGTTTAAGCGAATGCTAGATTACGACTTTAAGGAAACCGACACGGCCGATGGTGTGCTATCGGCACTTACCCTGGATAAAGCGGCCATGTACCCCTTTATCTCCATACAGACAGACTTTGGCTACTCGGATGTTACACGCACCAATAACGACAGCGTGGGGCTGGTAGACCATCTTTTCTTGCGCTCTGCCTTACGTTTGCACATCGTTCAGCAGGTTGCGCGCAAATATGGGAGAACTGTTCATGGAAGACAATAAACGCAATGAAAGGTCGGAAGAGGTGCAAGCCATCGTAGACCGCATGCCCACGGAGTGGGTTAAATGGGTTGCACTGTGCGTTGGCGTGCTGATGGGCATCGTCGTTTTGCTTGGTTTCCTCATTCAATACCCCGACACGGTAGACGGCCCCATATCGGTTACCGCTAACACCGCGCCCGTTCGTTTGGTGGCAAACGGCAACGGACGCATATACTTGTTAAAGACAAATAAGACCAAGGTGAAGAAAGGCGACGTTATATCTTATCTTGAAAGTGGAGCCAACTATCGACACATCCTGAAAGTGGAAGGCTTGCTAAGCAACCTTAACAAGAACATGCAAGCCGCCATAGACCTTCCCGATACGCTCATATTGGGCGAAGTGAGTTCGGCCTACAATGCGTTTATGCTGGCCTACATGCAATATCGACGCGTGCTGTCGTCGAACATCTATGGCACGATGCATAGAAACCTACGCCAACAGATAACTTCGGACAAGTCTGTAATAGCTAACATCAACAATGAAGTGGCGCTTAAACGTCAATTGCTTCACGTTTCCGCTAATCAGCTCAAGAAAGACAGCGTATTGCTTGCAGCCAAAGTAATCAGTGAGCAAGAATTTCAACAACAGCATGCCGCACATCTATCGTTACAAGAAGCTTTGCTCAACCTGCAAAGTACCCGAATGTTGAAACAATCGGAAGTAAACCACAACCAGATGGAGATACAGCGCATTCTCTTAGAAGAGTCTGAGTCTAAGGATAAGGTATACACAGATTTCGTTACAAGAAAGAACGAACTGTCTAACGCCATCAACATTTGGAAAGAACGATACTTGCAATACGCGCCTGTTGCAGGCCAGCTAGAATATCTTGGCTCTTGGCGAAACAACCGCTTTGTTCAGAATGGGCAGGAGCTGTTTTCTATCATACCGAGCAAAAACAACATCTTGGGCGAAGTCACCATCCCCTCTTTTGGCGTGGGAAAAGTGGCTATAGGCCAACACGTAAACGTAAAAATAAGCAATTTCCCCTACGATGAATACGGACAGCTAAAGGGTGTTGTAAAATCTATTTCGCGTATTAGCCACAAAATGAAGGTACAAGATAAGGAAGTGGACGCCTATCTCGTGTTGATTTCTTTTCCACACGGCACGCTTACCAATTTCGGTAAACGTCTTCCGCTCGATTTTGAAAGCAACGGTACCGCCGAGATTATAACGAAAAGAAAACGGCTGATAGAAAGGCTGTTTGATAACCTCAAAGCCAAAGGCGAAAAATAAGATGATGAAGTTTTGTCGATTTCCTGTAGAATATCAGATGGATTCACATGACTGTGGACCGGCCTCACTTAAAATCATTGCCAAACATTTTGGCAAATATTACTCGTTGCAGTATCTCCGCGACCGTTGCGGTATCACCAAAGAAGGCGTGTCGTTACACGACATTAGTGTTGGAGCAGAAAACATAGGCCTTCGTACACTGGCTGTAAAATGCGATGTCAACGAGATTGTTAACAGTGTTCCTTTTCCCGCTATCATATTTTGGAACAACAATCATTTTGTCGTGGTGTACCATGCCGACAAGAAACACATTTATGTTTCCGACCCCGCAAGAGGACGCGTAAAATATTCGCACGAAACGTTCAAACAAGGTTGGTATCAGAGAGGCGAAAACCAAGGCGTGTTGCTAGCCGTTGAACCCACAGTCGACTTTAAGGAAACCAAGGCCGAAAAAGAACAAAAACGGAATAGTTTTCTAAGCATTCTAAAGTATTTCACCCCATACTCACATTCGTTTGCTTTGATTTTCGTGATCATGTTTATTGTTACGGCATTGCAAGGTGTGCTACCTTTTATCTCAAAAGCGGTGATTGACGTAGGCATTAAAACATCCGACGTTAACTTTATCAACATGATACTCATTGGCAACATTAGTATTCTGTTGAGCGTAATGGTTTTCAATGTGCTCAGAGATTGGATCTTGTTGCATATCACTGCACGCGTTAACATTGCACTAATATCCGATTATCTGATAAAATTGATGAACTTGCCCGTCACCTTCTTTGAAAACAAGCTGATGGGAGACATCCTGCAGCGTGCGCAAGACCACGAACGCATTCGCAGTTTCATCATGAACAATTCTCTGTCTCTCATTTTTTCTATGCTTACCTTTGTGGTATTTGCCATCATATTACTGATATACAATGTGGTTATCTTTCTTATTTTCTTGGCAGGTTCTGCACTTTATGTGGGCTGGGTTTTACTTTTCCTAAATGTTAGGAAAAAGTTAGATTGGGAATATTTCGAACTCCTTTCAAGGAACCAAAGCTATTGGGTGGAGACGGTTTCAGCCATTCAAGATGTGAAAATAAACAATTACGAAAAGCAACGCCGCTGGAAATGGGAAGAGATACAGGCACGGCTATATCATGTCAACAAGCGCGTGCTCGCCATAACAAACATGCAAAACCTGGGGGCACAGTTTATTGAAAGCATAAAAAACATGGGTATCGTGTTCTTTTGCGCTGTGGCCGTCATCAATGGCGACATAACCTTTGGGGTAATGATTTCCACACAGTTCATTATCGGCATGTTAAATGGTCCTTTATCCCAATTCATCAGCTTTGTTATGGGTGCTCAATATGCCAAGATAAGCTTTCTGCGCATCAACGAAATTCGTCAACTTGAAGATGAGGAAGAGCTACTTTCGGTTGGTAACACATGCATATTGCCCAACGAAAAATCTATAACCTTGTCTAACGTACACTTCCAATATTCGGCTAACTCGCCTTTCGTGCTGAAAGGTATCTACCTGCACATTCCTGAAAATAAGGTTACGGCAATTGTCGGAGGCAGTGGTTGTGGAAAGTCTACGTTGCTAAAACTTCTCGTTAGACTGTATAAACCAACATTCGGAGATATCAAGATGGACACGATGAACGTGGATGCCATCAATTTGCGTCAATGGCGAAACTTGTGTGGGGTGGTGATGCAAGACGGAAAGGTGTTTAGCGACACCATCATTAACAATATCGTGCTAGATGCCGACCGCATAGACTACGACCGCCTGCACGAGGTTTGCAAGATTGCCCAACTGGAAGAAGAGATAAACGCCATGCCTAATGGATTCGACACAACGGTAGGCGAAACAGGCCGAGGACTTAGTGGAGGGCAGAAACAACGCCTACTTATTGCACGTGCACTATACAGAAACCCCAAAATGTTGTTCCTCGATGAAGCGACTAATGCTTTAGACACCATCAACGAGCGTAAGATTGTAGATGCACTAAACAATGCTTTCGAACATCGCACAGTTGTCGTGATTGCACATCGGCTTAGCACTATCCAAAATGCCGACCAAATTGTAGTGCTCGACAAAGGCTATATCGTAGAAGTTGGAACGCACAAAACGTTGATGGAAAATAAGAAACGATACTATGAGTTGGTTTCCTCGCAAACGCAAACGTTGCCGTAATGCGAAAGGAAAATCTGTGATTTCATACAGTATCCCTAAGGATTACGACTTAATTTGTAGCCGATTTCTCTCTCTGTTATTATTTTCCCTTACGACTAATCTTCTTGCTAACACATAGAAGTGGATGCACAAAATAGCTATTGTTCAACATTTTTTCCGCATTTTATTTGGCCGAACGCGAAAAAATACATACCTTTGCATCGCTTTTAGAAACAAAGCACGGGCGTTTAGCTCAGCTGGTTTAGAGCATCTGCCTTACAAGCAGAGGGTCGGCGGTTCGAATCCGTCAACGCCCACAACGCAGAAGTCCCGCAATCTAACATGGTTGCGGGATTTTTTTTAGCAGGCGAAGTGGGCAAATCTGGCAGTTGGCTTAGTCCGGCCAATCGGATCAATCGGACAAGTCAGACCTGTCCGACCTGTCCGACTTGTCCGACCAGTCCGACTAACCCAACCACCCCAACACGTTAAACAAAAAAACAAGCATAAAGATGGAAAAAGTAGTAAGCGGAATCAGGCCCACAGGAAATCTTCACTTGGGCAACTATTTCGGAGCGGTAAAGAGTTTCGTGAAGATGCAAGACGAGTACGAAAGCCTCTTCTTCATCGCCGATTGGCACTCGCTTACCACCAGTCCGAAGCCCGAAGACATACAACGCAGCGCGCGTGTAATCCTTGCCGAGTACCTTGCCTGCGGCATCGACCCGCAAAAGGCCAAGATATATGTGCAGAGCGACGTGAAAGAAACGCTTGAACTGTACCTGTTCTTCAACATGAACATGTACCTGGGCGAGCTGGAACGCGTAACTACCTTTAAGGATAAGGCGCGCCAACAGCCCGACAACGTTAACGCTGGCTTGCTAACTTATCCCACGTTGATGGCTGCCGACATTCTGCAACATCGTGCGCACAAAGTGCCTGTGGGCAAAGACCAAGAGCAGAACATGGAGATGGCGCGCAAGTGCGCACGCCGTTTCAACCACATCTACGGCGTCGACTTCTTCCCAGAACCGCAAAACTTCTACTTTAACACGCAGGCCGTGAAGGTTCCTGGGCTTGACGGCAGCGGAAAGATGGGCAAGAGCGATGGCAACTGCATCTATCTTTACGAAGAAGATGCCGCCATACGTAAGAAGGTGATGAAGGCCGTAACCGATATGGGACCACAAACGCCCAACAGTCCGAAGCCCGAAGTAATTGAAAACCTCTTTACCTTCTTGCGCATTTGCTCGGAACCCGAAACCTACAACTACTTCGACGAGAAGTGGAACGATTGTTCCATACGTTATGGCGACTTGAAAAAGCAAATCGCCGAAGACATCATTAAGACCGTTACGCCCATTCGCGAACGCATTAAGGAGTACAGCTCTAACACTCAATTGCTCGACCGCATAGCCCAAGAAGGCGCCGAAGTGGCACGTGCAAGTGCTTGCGCAACGCTTAAAGAGGTGCGCCAGATTATCGGGTTTAGGTAAGCAGACCTGCCCTTGCAGCGCATCGTAGCGAGTAGCTTGCCAACTCATCAGCTTGTTAACTGGTAAACTCGTCAACAGACAAACTGGTAAACTGGCCAGCTGGTCAACTCTATTTTTGTCCGCTTTTCAGCAAGAATTTTAACATTATGAGTGCCTTCGTTATCCACCAACCCACAACCCAGCCGCAAATAATCGATTCTCGCGGAGGTTTGTTTTGGTGCAAAACGGGGTGCCTTGTGCATGCAGGCAAAATGAATATTTATTTCAAAAAACGCCATTTGCACCAGTAATTTAGGCTATTTGGTGCAAAACGCACTGCAATTTGGTGCAAAACGCACTGCATTTTGCCGCTAAACGCAGTGCGTTTTGGTGCTAAATGCAGTGCGTTTTGGTGCTAAATGCAAGGTAAAATGCAGCAAAACAGCGTTCAAAATGCTGAAAAATGCAAGGCGATAAGCATAAATATTCGCTACAAAGAGATAGATTATACCCTTTCGAACCATGTTTTTGCTGGCTCGAAAGGGCAAAATAGCCTTTAAAAAGTAGCTTTTTAGGGGCTAAAAGCTGGTTTTTGGGCTTGAAAAAATACGAGTTGGCAAGCAAAATAGAAAGGCAAAATGGTGCAAAACGCAGCCGGCCTTCTCAAAAACGCACTGAAAAATAAATTCGTAGGGCTGCAAATTGCTGCAAATTGCATGTTTTTAGACCTATGTTTACGCTAGAATGGGTTGGCGAACAGACCATGTTTTGTAAAATATTTTATAAGTCCGTGAGTTTTTTAGTTAACGATTTAGCAAGTTGTTAATCTGCTGGGTTGGGTGGTTTTTTAGGTTGCAAGTTGATGAGGTTGTGAGTTTCTAAGTTCACAAGTTGGTGAGTTTTTAAGTTAGTAAGCTTGTGCGTTGATAAGTTAGTGCGTTGATAAGCTCATCAGTTGATGGGTCGTAGAGTTGATGGTTAAGCCCGGTTAGCAGCTGTTTTGCACACGTTACACTAAGTGCAGCCATCGCTTCATCTTGCCATACGCCCATTGTCGAATGGAGTTTTGTCCAGCACAGCTTTCTTTTACATTCTCTTTTTACGTCGTTTTGTTCTCATTTTCACATCTTTCCCACGTTCTTTATTCTTTACCACGCGCTTAACTGCCAACCATAAAATTTCATATTCAAGGTGCCTATTTTATAAATATTGTTAATTCAGTTAAGTTTCTGAACACAGAATTTTTGAGATAGATATAAAAATAACTACATTTGCTCGTTGCTAATCTGAGAGAGGTAGGTTCTGAATAGTTGCCATCGGCGCGTTGCTCAACGACAACTAATACATGGACACGATGCCACTAAGACCAACTAAGTGAATAACCCACTGCGCAAGATCTACGGAACAAACCCGCAAGGAGAAAGTTTACTTAATTGTTGATGTTCGCCCAAGGGGGCTGGCAATGGCTGCAAGCTATGCCGTTATTTTGTGTTGCCTAAGCGTAAGCGTACACAAAAGAGGGCGCATTGCAGGCAGAACAAATCACGACCAACTAAATAAATACAGTCAAAATAGATGAAAGTTTTATGAACAAAAAGCTACTTATGTGTTTGGCCACGTTCTTGCTGTGCGTTAGTGCAGCCGTGGCACAAACTAAAATCTCTGGTACGGTGGTGTCGGCTGGCGATAACGAGCCGGTTATCGGCGCCACCATCACCGTGGTAGGCACCAAAACGGCGGCTGTTACCGACTTCGATGGTAAGTTCTCGCTTACTACCGACGTGCCCAACCCACAAGTAACCATTAGCTACATCGGCATGGTGGCACAGACGTTAAAGGCAACTGCCAACATGCACGTTGAGCTAAAAGCAAACGCCCAGGTGCTTAACGAGGTGGTGGTGACGGGTCTTACCCGAACAGACCGCCGCTTGTTTACGGGTGCTACCGACAAAGTGGATGCCGAGAAAGCCCGATTGAGCGGCGTGGCCGACATCAGTCGCTCGCTTGAAGGGCAAGCAGCAGGCGTTTCGGTACAAAACGTGAGCGGAACCTTTGGTACTGCACCGAAGATACGCGTGCGCGGAGCAACCTCTATCTACGGCAGCAGCAAGCCCCTGTGGGTGGTCGACGGCGTTATCATGGAAGATGCGGCCAACGTGGGAGCTGACGATTTGGCATCGGGAAACCCCGAAACGCTTATCTCTTCGGCTATCGCCGGACTTAACGCCGACGACATCGAGAGCTTCCAGATATTGAAAGACGGCTCGGCCACATCTATATATGGTGCGCGTGCCATGGCCGGCGTTATCGTTGTTACCACCAAGAAAGGCAAGCAAGGACAAGCCCACATCAGCTATACGGGCGAATTTACCACAAGGCTTGTGCCATCGTACAACAACTTCGACATCCTCGACTCGAAAGAGCAGATGGGCATTTACAGGGAAATGGCCGACAAAGGCTGGCTCAACCTCTCTGAAATACTCAACGGCAGCGAGTATGGCGTGTACGGAAAGATGTACGAATTGATAAACCGCTACGATGCGCGCACGGGCCGTTTTGCATTAGAGAACACCACCGAGGCAAAGAACCGCTACTTGCGGCAGGCAGAGTTTAGGAATACCGACTGGTTTAACGAGCTTTTTACGCCCAGCATCATGCAGAACCACTCGATAAGCCTGAGCGGCGGAACACAAAGCTCTAACTATTACGCCTCGTTCAGTGCCATGTTAGATCCGGGATGGTACAAGCAGAGCAACGTTAACCGCTATACGCTCAGCTTGAACCTAACGCAACACCTTTCAGACAAGCTTTCGCTGAACTTCATCGGCAGCGCAGCCTATCGCAAGCAGCGCGCACCGGGAACCTTGGGGCAAGATGTTGACGTTGTTGGCGGCGAAGTGAAGCGCGACTTCGACATCAACCCCTACTCTTACGCCAGCAACACGTCGCGCGTGTTAGACCCCAACGAGTATTACGTGGCCAATTTCGCCCCGTTCAACATCTTCAACGAGCTGAACAACAACTACATCGACCTCAACGTTCTTGATGCCAAGTTCCAGTTAGAGTTGAAGTACAAGCCCATAAAGGGACTTGAACTCTCGGCCTTGGGTGCATTTAAGTACATGGCCTCTACGCAAGAACACAACGTGAAAGACAATTCCAATCAGGCAATGGCCTACCGTGCCATGTCTAACGGCATCATCCGCGAGGCCAACAAGTACCTTTACAACGACCCATCCAACCCCTATAAGATGCCTTTCTCGGTGTTGCCGTACGGCGGCTTGTACCATAAAGGCGACAATAGGATGAGCGATTACGACCTGCGCGCCACGGCCAACTACAACCATACCTTTGCAGATACGCACATCATGAACCTTTTTGCAGGTACGGAAGTGAAGAGCATCGAACGCCAACGCAACTCTTTCGAGGGTTCGGGCTTGCGTTACGATGCGGGTCAGGTGCCGTTCTACATTTACGAATACTTCAAACGAGCCGTCGAAGGAGGCAACACCTATTATATGATAACGCCAACAAACTCGCGTAGCGTGGCATTCTACGCCAACGCCACTTACAGCTATAAGGGTCGTTACGTGTTTAACGGCACCCTTCGCTACGAAGGTTCGAACCAAATGGGCCGCGACACCAACGCCCGATGGATGCCAACATGGAACGTTTCGGGTGCATGGAACGTGCACGAAGAGGGCTGGTTTGGCAAGCTTTCGCCCCTTTCGCGCCTAACTTTGCGTGCATCGTACAGCCTTACGGGTACACCTCCCGATGCCTCGTACAGCAACTCTACGGCCATTATCAAGGCATCCAACCCCTTCCGCCTTTTTGCAGAAGACCAAGAGCCGCAACTAGAAATATACGAATTGGCTAACGCCAACCTTACTTACGAGAAGAAGAACGAGCTTAACCTGGGTTTCGACGCCTCGTTGTGGAACAATCGGCTGGGCATAACCTTCGATTTCTACACCCGAAGGAACTTCGACGAAATCGGTCCGATGGTAACAGCGGGCACAGGTGGCCAAATTATCCGCGCTGCCAACGTGGCCGAGATGAACTCGAACGGCGTTGAACTGAGCCTTTCGTCGGTGAACTTGAAGAACAAGCACTTCTCTTGGACCACCAACTTCATCTATGCCTACGCCAACACCGAGATAACCAAGCTCTTTAACCAAGGCAACGTGATGAGTTTGGTTAGCGGCAGCGGATTTGCCAAGCGCGGTTATCCCGCCCGTTCGCTGTTCTCCATACCCTTCGTTGGCCTCAACGATGAGGGTATGCCAATGGTGTTGAACGAGAAAGGGATGATAACAACCGACGACATTAACTTTCAAGAGCGAACGCTTACCGATTTTCTTAAATACGAAGGACCGACAGACCCCTTGCATACAGGCTCTATCGGCAACATGTTTACCTATCGCGGATTTAGGCTTAACGTATTTGTGACCTACGCTTTTGGTAACGTTGTGCGCCTCGACCCCAAGTTCCGCGCACGCTACAACGACCTCGTTTCGATGACCAACGCCTTTAAAAACAGGTGGACAAAGCCGGGAGAGGAAGACCACACCAACGTGCCGGGCATCATCTCTAAGGCTCAATACATGGCCAACACCAACCTGCGCTTGGGCTATAACGCCTACAACTACACCGATGTTCGCATCGCCAAGGGCGACTTTATCCGCCTAAAAGAGGTGTCGTTGGGCTACGATTTGCCTGCGCAATGGTTCCAAAAGGCGATGGTGAAGAACGTGTCGTTGAAACTGCAAGCCACAAACCTCTTCTTGCTCTACGCCGATAAGCGACTCAATGGGCAAGACCCCGAATTCTACAACGTGGGTGGTGTGGCCTCGCCTATGCCCAAACAATTCACACTAACAATAAAACTCGGACTTTAAACCCTACGAAGATGAAAGTCAACAAATATATAACGGGTCTGTCGATGGCTGCCATTTCGTTCGCGCTAGCATCGTGCAACGATTTCTTAGACAAGTATCCCGACAGCCGCATGGACCTCAAAAATCCATCAGAAGTTAGTCAGTTGCTGGTTAGTGCCTACCCTTCGGCACATCCCGCCTATCTAACCGAGATGTATTCGGACAATACCGACGAGCAGATGCACAGCACATGGAGCACGTTCGACAGGTTTCAAGAGCAGGCTTACCAATGGAAAGACATCGATGAGGTGCGCAATGCCGAAACGCCTTATCAGCTTTGGGAGGCCCATTACACGGCTGTGGCCACGGCCAACGAGGCCATTGCGCACATCAAGAGCGTGAACAACCCCCACGATTACGATGCACAGCTGGGCGAAGCGTTGCTTTGCAGGGCCTTCGCCATGTTTCAGTTGAGCACCGTTTTCTGCCAAGCCTACGACAAAACCACGGCTCAAAGCAACTTAGGCTTGCCTTATCCAACAGAACCCGAACAAGTTGTGGGCCGTTTGATGGAGCGTGGAACGCTTGAACAACTTTACGCCAACATCGAAAAAGACCTCGTGGAGGGCATCTCGTTTGTTGGAACCAAGTATGCGCGACCCAAGTTCCACTTCACCAAGCAGGCCGCCTACGCTTTCGCCACACGTTTCTACCTTTATGCCCAACAATATGATAAGGCCATTAAGTACGCCGACATGGTGCTGGGCGATCAACCGGGCGACATACTGCGCAATTGGGCCGAGTGGAACCAACTGGGCCCAAGCGGCAACGTACAGCCCAACGCATTTATACAAGCATCCAACAACGCCAACATCTTGTTGTTGCCCGTTCCTTCCGAATGGGGTGTGATAAGCATCCCCGTATTGGCCGGCAGCAAGTACGCACACGGCGAGATGCTGAGCAAAAACGAAACGCTACAAGCGCCAGGGCCTTGGGGAAACAGCGGAACAGAGTTGCTCTACACCGTTACTTACAACAACGGCGTGTCGAAATACGCCTTGCGCAAGATACCATACGTGCCACGCGTGATTGACGTAACGGCTGGTATTGGCATCCCTTACAGTGAGTATGCCGTGTTCAACACCGACGAAACGCTGCTAGAACGTGCCGAGGCCTACGCCCTTTCGGGCAAATACGCCGAGGCTTTGAAAGACATCAACACCGAGTTGACGGTCTTCTCGAAGAAGAAAGTGCAGCTAACACTCGACAAAATTAAGGACTTCTACAACTCGCAAGCGTATTACACGCCCACAAAGCCCACGCCCAAGAAAGCCCTGAACCCGCTTTTCGCAATAGAAAAAACCACGCAAGAGCCGCTGTTGCAGTGCCTGTTGCAGTTGCGACGCATCCTAACCATACACGAAGGGTTTAGGTTGCAGGACGTGAAACGCTATGGAATAACGATGTATCGCAGGCAAGTAGACGTGCAATCGAAGGTTGACGCCGTTACCGACTCGATGAAAGTGGGCGACCCACGCCTGGCCATACAGTTGCCGCAAGACGTTATTTCTGCTGGAATAACGCCCAATCCCCGTAACAAATAAAAACCATACGCTCATGAAGAAATATTTATATCTGGTTGTAAGCGCATGCCTATGCTGCGGCGCAATATTGCAGTCGTGCGGCGAGGGCAAGCTGAGCGGCGACTCCATTTTCTCTACCGAGGCGCAAAATCGAAACGCTTTCGACCAATGGTTGTACAAGAACTACACCATGCCTTATAACATAGACTTCCAGTATCGCCTTAAAACAGAGGAAACAGATAAGGCTTATAACTTCGTGCCAGCCGATTCGGCCAAGACCGCAAAGCTGGCTATCATCACCAAGTTTATGTGGTTCGACCCCTATGCGGAAACCATTGGCCTGGATTTCGTGAAAGAAAATGTGCCACGCATCATCGTGGCCGTGGGTATTCCGGGCTATACGCGCTACCGAACAGAGGTGGTGGGCAGTGCCGAAGGCGGATATAAGGTGACGTTGAGCAAGGTGAACGCCCTTACCGACGACTTGCTGAAAGACTATCACAGCATGACGGCCTTTTATTTCCACACCATGCACCACGAGTTTATGCACATCCTGAACCAGAAAAAGCCCTACGACGAGTCGTACGACAACATCTCGCGCGCCGATTACGTAAGCGGCAACTGGACTTCCGTACCCGAAAAGCGGGCATACGCGCTGGGTTTCGTGTCGCCCTATTCGATGGAAAACCCCGCCGAAGACATCGCCGAGCTTTACTCCATATACGTAACCAGTACGCCAGACGAATGGAACACCATCTTGAAAGCGGCTGGAAATAAGGGCGCAAGCACCATCAACAGGAAACTGAAGATGGTTCGCGACTATATGAAAAACTCTTGGAATGCCGATATCGACCTGTTGCGCAACGCTGTATTGCGGAGAGGTGGGAAAATATCCACGCTCGATTTGAACAGCTTGAACTAACAAGGCGGCAAATATGAAGATTAAAAACATTAAAGAAGAAGTAAACGATAAGCAAATGAAAAAGGCATATTTCCTATTCATGGCTGTGGTGCTAACGCTATTGATGCAAGCGTGTCTGCACGACAACAAAACGGCTTTCGACCTTCCTGCCGCACAGCGGATAGACCAAAGCGTGGCCGAATATACTGCGCTTTTAGAGTCGTCGGAGGGTGGTTGGATGCTGCAATACTATGCAGGGAAGAATTATAGCTACGGCGGTTACACGCTGTTGTTGAAGTTTAAGGATGGGCATGTTACCGCTATGGGCGACGTGTTAGACCCTGAAACGGTGGCCACATCAGACTATGAAGTGGTGAAAGACCAAGGCCCGATGCTATCTTTCAACGTATATAATAAGGTGATACACCCCCTGGCAGAGGCTTGGCTGGGCAATCCCGACGGCATACAGGGCGACTACGAGTTCTCCATTCTGCGCGCAACAACAGATAGCATTGTGCTTAGGGGCAGGAAATGGAAGAACGAAATGGTGCTGACACGCCTGCCAAAAGATGCCAATTGGGAGGAAATAATGTTGGGCATCATCACCGTTAAAGACGGCATGAGCGTGAGCACTTACAATTTTATCCAAGGCAACGACGCCTTGGCGCAAGGCACTATCGACCCCACAACGCGCCGACTTTCTGTTACCTTGGGCAAAACCACATGGGACATGCCCTATTGCACCCATGCAACGGGCATCGTACTTCGCCGACCTATCGTTATCGGCAATAAGCAATACCAAAATTTTACGTGGAACGAAACCGACAAGGTGCTTACAGATAACGACCTGAAACTGGCGCAGTTTGTGCCAAAGAACCATAAAACGCTCGACTTCTGGGTGGGCGAATGGCAACTCAAAACAAGTCTGAGAAAGCGCATAACGCTGACTTTGGAACTTGGAACGGCCGCCAACACCTTGAAGGGACACTTACTTTACGACAAGGTGAGCTATGAATTGCAACTTACCTACGACCCCGCCACAGGACGTATTGAACTGCCTGGCCAACCCGTTATCGACCCAACCTATAAGTATCCGGCGGGAATTGTGCTCATACCTGCATCGATAAAAGAGAAGAAAATATTTGGAGAGGGCAAGGGTAGCATGTATTTCACGTGGAATGGAGACATGGAACGGGCCGATGCAGAAGACAGTGGACAGATAACGGGCCACACGGTAGACTCGTTCTTTGGCGTTGCCTATGGCGAAGACCTAAGTCCCATACTCGATCCGAAGGGTGATTATGTGTACGCTTTCACGCTGCCCAACATTGAATACATGAGGAAAATAAAATAACAACGACTATGAACAAGTTGATTTCTATATCGATGGCCACGGCCTTGTCCGCTTTTGTCGTGGCGTGCAGCAGCGACAAAGAACTGCCAGAGTATGCCGCAGGGCTATCGGTGGTAAAGGCACAAACCGCATTTGGCGTGCTTGGCGGAACGCAAGAGGTGACGATGGCCGCACAACCGGCACAAGCCTATGCGCAAGACGCGTGGTTAAGCGTTGCAACGAAAGCCGAAACCATCGCCCTGACTGCCCAGACGAACACCAGTGCGCAAACGCGAAACACCCTCTTGGTAATAAAGAACCAACAAGGCGACTCGATTACACTTAACGTTCAGCAAGAGGGCGTTGCCTTCGGACTGCCTGTTGGCGAAGACATTTACACCGGCGACGAGGCTTTCTCCAAGTCGTTCACAACGCCAGCCAACGTGCCTGTAACCTACCAAGGCACCGAAAGCTGGATAACCGTGGAGGACAAAGGTGGCGCAATCAACGTGAAACTGGCAGCAAATGCCACGGGGAAACCACGCGTAGGTTGGGTAACAGCCAAGGCCGTTGGGCTTACCGACTCGCTTAAAGTGGTGCAAGCGGCCTTGGCAGACGTTGAAGGCGAGTACACGCAAACGGCTTTGATGCGCCTGCCCAATAGGGAACTGGAAGAGAAAACCACCGATGTGCGCATCGTGGCAACGGGTGCCAACACGGCGAACTTTATCGTTGAAGGCAAGTATTCGTGGGAAGTGGCCTTTACTCCGGGTAAGGGTTTCACCATGAATAACGGCAAGATAGTGGGGAAAAACGAAATTAAACCAGGCGTTTACGAGTATCTTATCACCGTGATTGTGGCCGACGATTTCAGGAAAGGACACGAAACGGCCATCAACGGAACGAAAGAAAGCGTGTTGCTTACTTTCGACGACAAGGGCAATCTCGTTTTCAAGGAGGCGCAGAAAATCGCATCCGAACAAACGTTCTCGTCCTATGGCTGGAACCGTTTCTCCGACTCTAAACCCGTAATGGGTGCATTTCGCGGCATTGGCGAGGTGTTTGTGAAACCCAAACTCACGCGTAAGCCTTAATCCGCACTGCACTATTCGCATTAGCGCACTAAGCTTATAGGCGCGCCGCGCAAGTTATTTGCCACTTGGCAAGGTTACTTGCGAGGCGCGCCTTTCGCGTTTCTATGCCATAAATCTGTTATTCTAGTTTTTCGGAGTTAAGGAGTTAGGGAGTTAAGCCAAATGTCTAGTTGCAGAGTAGACGATAATTCTTGTCAACTCGTTAACTAACATCCTAGTTAAGGAGTTAAACCAAACACCTAGGTGGGGTTAGCCATCTTTTCACCCTTTCACCCTTTCACCTTTTCACCTTTTCACTTTTTCACTTTTAGAAGTTAAGCCAAATGTCTGTCTGCACTATTACACCTGCTCTTGTTTACTCGTTAACTTGTAAACTTGTAAACTTGTTTACTCGTCAACTTGTTAACTGGTCAACTCGTCAACTTGTTAACTGGTCAACTCGTTAACTTGTTAATCCGCCAACTCGTCAACCTGTTAACTCGCAAACCCATAGGATTGTCAACTTTTCGGTATAGATTTTAACATTATGAGTGGGCTTTTTATCAACCAACCGCCAAACCTTGCCGCAAAAAATCGATTCTCGCGAAGGTTTGCTTGGGTGCAACAGGGGGGTAGTTGTGCATGTAGGCAAAATGAATTTTTATTTAAACAGACCGCCACTAACACCCGTTTTTGGGCCATATTCAGCAAAATGAAGTGCGTTTTGGTGCTAAATGCAGTGCAATATGCCGCTAAACGCAGTGCGTTTTGATGCTAAATGCAATGCGTTTTGGTGCTAAACGCAAGGTAAAATGGTGCTAAATGCAATGCAAAATGCTGCTAAATGCAAGGTGAAAAGCATAATAATTCACCGCAATTGGTATAAACATACCTATTAGAACCATTAAAAACATGGCCGAAAAGGGCAAAATACCCGTTAAAATGTGGTATTTTAGGGGCTAAATGCAGGTTTTTGGGGGTAAAAAACAACGAGCTTGGCACCAAATAGAAAGGCAAAATGGTGCAAAATGCAGCTCCTTTTCTTAAAAACGAACATATTGAAAGGAGTGAAAGGCTAGAAAAAGTGGCAATTTACCTACTTTATGGCCTATATTTTCGCTAGAACGGAGCGAGATTTAGAGTTGTTTTGTAAAATAAAAGGCGGAAATTTAAGTTTTGAGTTGATGAGCTTTTGAATTTTTGAGTTGGGGTGTTTTTTAGTGAACGAGTTTCTGGGTGGATGAGTTTTTGAGCTGGGGAGTTTGTAAATTTGTGAATTTGTGAGTTAATTCTTCGGGAGCTGTTAGACTTTCGTGAGTTTATAAGCCAGTGAGTTGACTTGTCCTGCACTCCTCTCAATTTATAGAAATATTAATCAAGGAGTTAAGGAGTTATGGAGTTAAGGAGTTATGGAGTTAAGCCAAATGCCTAGGTGGCGTTAGCCATTTTTTCAACTTTTCACCCTTTCACCTTTAAAAGGCGTTAGCCATCTTTTCAACTTTTCACCCTTTCACCTTTAAAAGGCGTTAGCCATCTTTTCACCCTTTCACCTTTATGAGTTAGGGAGTTAAGCCAGATGCCTAGGTGGCGTTAGCCATTTTTTCACCTTTTCACCCTTTCACCTTTAAAAGGCGCTAGCCATTTTTTCACCTTTTCACCTTTTCACCTTTTCCCCCTTTCCCTTTTCCCCTTTATCAGCTTTCGCAAACAAAGTATTGATATTTATCAATATAGTATACGCTTGTTAAGCAATTAAGTTCTATCTTTGCATCATCAGTAGAACCTACACTTAAACGTTTATTAATTGCAGAAATGAAAAGGATAAAGCTTTGGCTAGTGGCTTTTGTGCTGCTCCCCACAATGTGTTTCGCCCAGAAATGGGAAGACTTGTCACAAACTCCACAGATGGGATGGAGTTCGTGGAACAAGTTCCAAGGTAATATTAACGAAGACATTATCAAGGGAATTGCCGACGCCATGGTGTCTAGCGGACTGCGCGATGCGGGTTATACCTATATTAATATAGACGATTGTTGGCATGGACAGCGCGATGCCGACGGTTTTATACAACCCGATGCCAAACATTTTCCTAGCGGAATGAAGGCTTTGGCCGATTATGTACACGCTCGCGGACTGAAACTTGGCATTTATAGTGATGCCGGAACGGAAACTTGTGCAGGCCGTCCTGGGTCGTTAGGGCACGAATATCAAGATGCTTTGCAGTATGCCCGATGGGAGGTAGACTATCTGAAATACGATTGGTGCAACACAACTAACGTCAATCCTCGCGGTGCTTACCAACTAATAAGCGATGCCCTTTGTGCTGCAGGCCGTCCCATTTTCCTCTCGATGTGCGAGTGGGGCGACAACCAGCCTTGGCGCTGGGCAAGAGATATTGGCCATTCGTGGCGCATTGGGCCAGACATTTGGTGTTCGTTCGACTCTACGCGTGTGTTTCCCACCTACGTGCAATATAGTGTTTTAGACTGTATCAACAAGAACGACAGCCTTCGCCGCTATGCTGGCCCTGGTCATTGGAACGACCCCGACATGCTTGAAGTGGGCAATGGGCTTACCGTTAACCAAGACCGCGCCCACTTCGCGATGTGGTGCATGATGGCTAGTCCGCTTATCCTAGGCAACGATGTGCGCAACATGAGTGCCGAAACAAAGTTGATACTCACCAATCGCGACCTTATTGCCATTAATCAAGATAGGCTTGGCGTGCAAGGTTTGCGCTTTCTTAGTCGCGACGGGCTGGACTATTGGTTCAAACCGCTGGCAAACGGCGATTGGGCAATGACCATTTTCAACCCTACTCGCAAGCCCATTGCCTGCAATCTTAATTGGCAAGACTTTAATTTTACCGACGATGAGGTGAGCAAACGCAGCACCGAATTTGACAATTATATATATAAGGTGAAGAATTTGTGGACTGGACGTATGGAAGGAAAAACTTCTACCAAGCAGAAAATAGACCGCAAGCTGGTTATTCCTGCACAAGATGTAGTTGTTTATCGGCTTGTAAGGTAGCGAGGAGTCAGGAGTAAGTAGTAAAGTAGTAAAGGTAGTAAGTAGTAAGTAGTAAGTAGTAAGTAGTAAGTAGTAAGTAGTAAGTAGTAAAGAAGTAAAGGTAGTAAGTTGTAAAGAAGTAAGGGTAGTAAGGGGGTAATTCCCTTCAAAATAACATACAATAATGAAAAGAACAACGCTTATTTTAGGGCTTTTCCTATTGGTGAGTCTTGCTGTTGGGGCGCAAATACGCGGCAACGAAATTGTTGTACAGGTGCAACCCAACCACGCCGATTGGAACTATCGGCTGGGCGAAGAGGCCATTTTCAATGTGGCAGTACTGAAAAACGGCTGTCCATTGCCGCAAGCAAAGGTGGATATCGAGGCGGGGCCCGTGATGTATGCCGATGTTAAACGCAACGGCGTGGTGCTAAAAGACGGCACAACCACATGGAAAGGTACGATGAAAACGGCTGGTTTCTATCGCCTTAAAGTGTGGGCGCACGTGGGCGAGAAGACTTACGAAGGTCTTTGCACCGTGGGTTACGCCCCAGAAACGCTGCAACCCACCGACAATTGTCCTGCCGACTTCGACCAGTTTTGGGCAGATGCCTACAAGAAAGCAAGTAATTACCCACTCGATGCCCATCGCCGACTGCTACCCGAACGCTGTACCGAGCGCGTGCAGGTTTACGAAGTGAGCTTTAACGGACTTAATCCCGGCAACCGAATTTACGGCATTCTCTGCATACCCACTGCCTACGAAGACAAGCGACCTGCGCTACTTCGTGTTCCAGGAGCGGGCGTCAGGCCCTACCAAGGCGACATAGAACAGGCTAATATCGGGGCGATTACCCTCGAAATAGGTGTGCATGGCATACCCGTAACGATGCCACAGCAGGTGTACGACGACCTGCTGCACGGCGCACTGAATGGATATTGGGAGGCAAATCTCGACAATCGCGACCAAATGGCCTACAAACGCATCTTCATCGGCGCGCTAAGGGCGGTGGATTACCTTACCCAACTGCCCGAATGGAACGGCCAGGAACTAGGCGTAACTGGTGCTAGCCAAGGCGGAATGCTGTCGTTGGTGTGCGGCGCACTGCATCCTGCCGTTACGTTTGTGGGCGTGGTGCATCCCGCAATGTGCGACCTCACCGCCTCTCTTCACGGCAAGGCCTGTGGTTGGCCACATTATTTCTACGGTCAAAAGCAGCCCGACGCTAAGAAAGTGGCCACAAGTGGCTATTACGATGGCGTGAATTTCGCTCGCCGACTGACTATTCCCTGCTGGTTTTCGTTTGGATATAACGACGAGGTGGTGCCGCCCAACAGCGCATACGCTGCCTATAACGTTACTCAGGGACTACGAACTCTGAAACTATATCCCGCCACGGGCCACTTTTGGTTTCAAGAACAATGGGAAGAATGGCGAGAGTGGCTGCGCAAACAGCTAAAAGTGAAAAGGTGAAAGGGTGAAAAGGTGAAAAAATGGCTGACGCCCTTAAAGGTGAAAGAGTGAAAGAGTGAAAGAGTGAAAAGGTGAAAAAATGGCTAACGCCACCAATGCTATTGGCTTAACTCCATAACTCCTTTAACTCCTAATGGTAAAAGGTGAAAAGATGGCTGCGCCTTTAAAGGTGTCTAGCGGTTTCTAGATTTCTAGTTCAATCTAGCTTTCGGACAAGTCTGACTGGTCTGACTAGTCTGAGTAGTCTGACTGGCCTAACTTACCCTATTAGCTTGACGCCACCTATACATTCGGCTTAACTCCTTAACTTCTAAAAGTAAGAGGGTGAAAAATGGCTGCGACTACCAACTCGTTAATTAAATAATATAACGCAATGAATATAATACGATACTACACGCTGGCACTACTTCTGGTTTGTGCCACAGCCGTTAAGGCACAATCGTTTGTTACGGTAAAGGACGGAAAACTTTATCGCGACGGCAAACCCTATACTTTTATCGGGGCAAACTATTGGTATGGCACCATTCTTGGCTCGAAAGGAAAGGGCGGAGACCGAAAAAGACTGAACCGCGAACTAGACGAAATGAAACGTTTGGGCATAACCAACCTGCGCATTCTCGTGGGCAGCGATGGCGAAGAAGGCATTAAATGGAAGGTGTCGCCCGTGCTACAACCATCACCCAGCGTATATAACGATGCCATATTAGATGGGCTCGACTATCTGATGCTGCAACTTCAACGTCGCGGAATGGTGGCCGTGCTCTATCTAAATAACTCATGGGAGTGGAGCGGAGGTTATGGTTTCTACCTCGAACACGCAGGAGCGGGCAAGGCATTGCAGCCTAACGAGGTGGGTTATTCGGCCTACATCAAGTACGCTTCGCAGTTCTCCACCAACAAACAGGCGCAACAGCTCTTCTTCAATCACCTCTGTTTCATCCTCAAACGCACCAACCGCTACACCAAGAAACGTTATGCAGACGACCCCGCCATCATGTCGTGGCAGATTGGTAACGAGCCGCGCGCCTTCGATAAGACCGTGTTGCCGCAGTTCGAGGCATGGCTGGCCAAGGCCGCGGCCATGATGAAGAGCATCGACAAACGGCATTTGGTAAGCGTAGGTTCGGAAGGCGCGTTTGGTTGCGAGGCCGATTACGACTCGTGGCAACGCATCTGCGCCGACCCAAACGTTGACTATTGCAACATACATATTTGGCCTTACAATTGGAGTTGGGCCAAAAAAGACTCGCTATCGCAAAACCTGCAACGCGTCAAAGACAACACCAAGGAGTATATAGACCGCCACTTGGCCATCTGCGCCAAGATAAACAAGCCCCTAGTAATGGAAGAATTTGGCTATCCTCGCGATGGATTTGCCTTCTCAAAGCAGTCGCCCACCACTGCCCGCGATGCCTATTACGCCTATGTTTTCTCGCTTTTGGCGGCCGATGCAGCCAAGGGCGGCTACTTTGCAGGCTGCAACTTCTGGGGTTGGGGCGGACAAGCGCAACCCAAACACGAGCAATGGGAACCTGGCGACGACTACACGGGTGACCCAGCACAAGAGGCACAGGGGCTTAACTCGGTGTTCTCGTCAGACACATCAACCATAAACGTGATTAAGGCAGGCATCGCCAAGCTGCCCAAACATTGATAAACGATGAAACGAATATTATCCTTAGCCCTCGCGGCACTAACACTTCAAACGATGTTGGCAAAAAAAGAACAGCCACTTTATAAAAACCCTAAGGCCAGTGTGGCGCAACGCGTAGACGATCTTTTGGCTCGTATGACCCTCGAAGAAAAGGTTGGGCAGATGAACCAGCTTGTGGGCATTGAGCATTTTAAGCAATATTCGACCTCGATGAGTGCCGAAGAACTGGCCACCAACACCGCCAACGCCTTCTATCCAGGCGTTACGGTGCACGACATGGAAGCGTGGACACGCCGCGGACTGGTGTCGTCGTTCCTCCATGTGCTCACGCTCGAAGAGGCCAACTACTTGCAAAAGCTCAACATGCAGAGCCGTTTGCAGATACCTTTGCTCATTGGTATCGATGCCATTCACGGCAACGCCAAGTGCAAGGGCAACACCGTTTACCCCACAAACATAGGTTTGGCCTCATCGTTTGATGTGGATTTGGCCTACAAAATAGCCCGACAAACGGCCGAAGAGATGCGTGCCATGAACATGCACTGGAACTTTAACCCCAACGTTGAGGTGGCTCGCGATGGACGTTGGGGCCGTTGTGGCGAGACCTTTGGCGAAGATCCCTATTTGGTTACGCTCATGGGCGTGGCCACCAACAAGGGTTATCAGCGCAATTTGGATAATGCGCAAGACGTGTTGGGCTGCGTTAAGCACTTTGTGGGCGGCTCTTATGCCATCAATGGAACAAACGGCGCACCCTGCGACGTGTCCGAACGCACCCTGCGCGAAGTGTTTTTCCCACCCTTCAAGGCGGCCATTCAGCAAGGCGGAGATTGGAACGTGATGATGTCGCACAACGAATTGAACGGCATTCCCTGTCACACCAACAGCTGGCTGATGAACGATGTGTTGCGAAAGGAATGGGGATTCAAGGGATTTGTTGTGAGCGACTGGATAGATATTGAGCATTGCGTTGACCAACATCGCACTGCCGCCAACAACAAAGAGGCCTTTTACCAAAGCATCATGGCCGGAATGGACATGCACATGCACGGTCCGGAGTGGCAAACGGCTGTGGTTGAGCTGGTGCGCGAGGGCAGAATACCCGAAAGCAGGATAGACGAAAGCGTGCGCCGAATACTGACCGTGAAGTTCAGAATGGGACTTTTCGAGCATCCTTACAGCGATATGAAGACGCGCGACCGCGTTATCAACGACCCCGAACACAAGCGCACGGCCCTTGAAGCAGCGCGCAACAGCATCGTTTTGCTGAAAAACGCCAACAACTTGTTGCCCCTCAATGCGCAAAAATATAAAAAGGTGTTGGTAACGGGCATCAATGCCAACGACCAAAACATTATGGGCGATTGGAGCGAGCCACAACCCGAAGAGCAAGTGTGGACCGTTTTGCGCGGATTAAAAAGCGTTGCGCCCACCACCGACTTTCGTTTCGTTGACCAAGGATGGGACCCGCGCAACATGTCGCAAGCCCAAGTGGATGCCGCTGTTGAGGCTGCCAAGGAGTGCGACCTTAACATTGTGTGTTGTGGAGAGTATATGATGCGGTTCCGTTGGAACGAACGTACGTCGGGCGAAGATACCGATCGCGATAACCTTGACCTCGTTGGACTGCAAGAACAGCTGATACGCCGACTGAACGAAACGGGCAAACCCACGGTCGTTATCATCATCAGTGGCCGTCCGCTCAGCGTTCGTTACGCCGCCGAACACGTGCCTGCCATCGTCAACGCATGGGAACCAGGGCAGTATGGCGGACAAGCCATTGCCGAAATACTATACGGCAAGGTGAACCCATCGGCCAAGTTGGCCATGACCATGCCGCGACATGTGGGTCAAATATCCACATGGTACAACCACAAACGTTCGGCTTTCTTCCATCCTGCCGTGTGTACCGACAACACGCCGCTCTATCCCTTCGGCCACGGCCTGAGCTATACCACCTTCCGTTACTCCAACTTACAGCTTAATAAAGCCAGCATTCCCAACGATGGCAAGACGCCCGTAACGGCTAGCGTAACGATTGAAAACACGGGCAATCGCGATGGTGTGGAGATTTGCCAGCTGTATATCAACGACGTTGTGGCCTCTGTGGCCCGACCCGTGAAAGAGCTGAAAGACTTCCGTCGGGTGGCGTTGAAAGCGGGAGAGAAGAGAACCATCGAGTTCACCATCACGCCCGACAAACTGGCTTTCTACGACATCAACCTCAAACCCATTGTAGAACCAGGCACGTTTGAAGTGATGGTGGGCGGAAGTAGCCGCGACGAAGACCTGCAAAAAGCAACTTTCAATGTTCAATGATATGAAAAAAATAATCTTAACAATGGCCATAGCAATGCTCGCCTTGGGCGCAAACGCAAAGCAAAAGGTGCAGAACACGCCTGCACAACAACTCATCGAACGCCTGAAAACGCTGCAAAAACGTGGCGTAATGTTCGGTCATCAAGATGCCCTTTTCTACGGAACGACGTGGAAATGGGAGTTTGGGCGCAGCGATGTTAACGATGTTTGCGGCGATTATCCCGCCGTTCTTGGTTGCGAATTGGGCGGACTAGAACTGGGAAACGACAAAAATCTGGATGGCGTTCCCTTTGATAAGATGCGCCAACAGATTATTGCCCACCATCAAAAAGGCGGCATCATAACCATCAGTTGGCATCCTTACAACCCCGTTACGGGTAAAGATGCTTGGAATACGGAGGGAGATGCCGTTACGGCCGTGCTCCCTGGCGGCAAAGAAGTGGCTAAAATGCAACTTTGGCACAAGCGTATGGCCGACTTCATGGCATCGCTTAAAGACGATAAAGGCCATGCCGTACCCGTTATTTTCCGTCCGTGGCACGAGATGAGCGGTGCTTGGTTTTGGTGGGGAAGCAAGCAATGCACGCCCGAACAATACAAGGCGCTGTTCCGTCTTACGTTCGATGCCATGATGCAAGCAGGCTTGCGCAACCTGGTTTGGAGCTATTCGCCCAACGCACAGGCCAGCGACACGCCCGAACACTATTTTCTTTTCTACCCCGGAGATAGCTATGTGGATGTGCTTGGCGTGGATTTGTACCAGTATAACGGCAGTGCGGTCTTCATTGAGCAATGCCAAAACGAGATGCGCATCATGTCCGAGTACGCCAAAAGCCACAACAAGCTGTATGCTTTAACCGAGGCAGGCTACCGAAACACGCCCGATGCCCAATGGTATAGCTCTACCTTGCTGCCTGCCATCAAGGGATTTGCCCCCAGTTACGTGCTGCTTTGGCGCAACGCATGGGATAAAGCCGAAGAAAACTTCGGTCCGGCACCCGAGAAAACCTGCGCCAACGATTTCAGGAAGATACACAAGGAGGGCGCGTTCCTTTTTCGTAGCCAGTTGCAATGCGCACCAACAAAAGGCTGTTGGATGGTATCAAAGAAAGGTAAAAGTAAGAAAGGATAGTTATTTTGAAACTCGCTTGCCAACAAACTGCTAGCAACGTATCAGTGCAATGCCGTGTTTAGGGATGCTACAAGTACCTTGTTGTCACAGTACAAGCTTCTTGTAGCGATAGTACAAAGCACCTTGTAGCGGCAGTACAAGCACCTTGTAGTGATAGTACAAGCATCTTGTAGTGACAGTACAAGCGTCTTGTAGCGACAGTACAAAGCATCTTGTAGCGACAGTACAGAGCATTTACATCGTTGCCCTGCGTGCGTTGCTTAAAGAGTTGTTAGTTACAGAATAAAAGAAATAAGTGAGGTATTGAACCTTTTCAAACAGCTAATATAAGAAGATATGTCAACATTCAATTCAAAACTCAATGCACTTCGCCAACGCCACGAGGCATTGCTCACCACCCCTAACCACATGTTAGCGCATGGCAACGGCATTTACAACCGCTATGCGAACCCTATACTCACTGCCGAACACACGCCTTTGGAGTGGCGTTACGACATGGACGAACGCACCAACCCCCACTTGATGCAACGCATCATGATGAATGCCACGCTCAATGCAGGCGCAATGAAGTGGGGCGACAAGTATCTGTTGGTGGTTCGTGTTGAAGGGGCCGACCGCAAAAGCTTTTTTGCCGTGGCCGAAAGCCCTAATGGCGTAGACAATTTCCGCTTTTGGGACGAGCCGATAACCATGCCCGAAACCGACAATCCCGCAACAAACATCTACGATATGCGCCTTACCCAGCACGAGGATGGCTACATCTACGGCGTGTTTTGTGCCGAACGCCACGACGACAGCAAGCCCGCCGACCTCTCGGCAGCCACGGCCACGGCCGGAATAGCACGCACACGCGACCTGAAAACGTGGGAACGGCTGCCCGACCTTAAAGCGCGGAGTCAGCAACGCAACGTTGTTTTGCACCCAGAGTTCGTAGATGGCAAGTACGCTTTCTACACTCGTCCGCAAGACGGCTTTATCGATACGGGTTCGGGAGGCGGCATCGGCTGGGCATTGGTAGACGATATAACCCACGCCGAGGTGCACGAAGAAACCATTATCAACCCACGCCACTACCATACCATCATGGAAATGAAGAACGGCGAAGGGCCACACCCCATCAAAACGCCGCAAGGTTGGCTGCATTTGGCACACGGTGTGAGGGGTTGCGCCAGCGGATTGCGCTATGTTCTTTATATGTATATGACCGCACTTGACGACCCCACGCGCCTGATTGCTCAGCCTGGCGGCTACCTTTTAGTGCCACAAGGTGGCGAATATGTGGGCGATGTGATGAACGTTGTGTTCTCTAACGGATGGATTGCCGACGAAGATAGGCGTGTGTTTATCTATTACGCCTCCTCGGACACACGCATGCACGTGGCCACGTCGACCATTGAGCGGCTGGTAGACTATTGCCTACACACGCCACAAGACGGACTAACCACCGCCGCCAGTGTTGAAACCATCAAAAAACTGATTGCCAAAAACCGCGCATTATGAAGATTGGGCTTAGCGAAAAGATAGGTTACGGACTGGGCGACATGTCGTCGTCGATGTTCTGGAAACTCTTCGGTGCCTATCTCATGATATTTTACACAGACGTGTTTGGCATTTCGGCCGCCATCGTTGGTACCATGTTCGCCATCACTCGCGTATGGGACTCGTTCTTCGACCCCATTGTTGGAGCCGTAGCCGACCGCACTTCGTCGCGTTGGGGGCGTTTTCGTCCGTATTTGCTCTATCTGGCCGTGCCTTTTGGACTTATCGGTGTGCTAACATTCCTCACCCCACCGATGGGCGAGACGGGGAAAATCGTCTACGCCTTCGTTACCTACGGACTGATGATGATGGTTTATTCGGCCATCAATGTGCCCTATGCCTCGTTGTTGGGCGTGATGAGTCCCGACCCAGCACACCGCAACACGCTGGCCACTTACCGCATGACCTTCGCCTATCTTGGCTCTTTCGTAGCCTTGTTGCTCTTTATGCCGCTGGTAAACGCTTTCGGCGGCGGCGATGCTAACGGCCCCATGCGTGGCTGGCTCACTGCTCCGCAGTTTGGTTGGCTCATGGCCGTGGTAGTTATTGCCGTGGTGTGCATAGTGCTTTTCCTTGGCTGTTTCGCCCTAACCAAAGAGCGTGTGCAACCTGTAAAACAAGAAAAGAACTCGCTTAAAACCGACTTGGCCGACCTGTTGCACAATCGTCCGTGGTGGATTTTGCTGGGTGCAGGTGTGGCATCGCTCGTGTTCAACTCCATTCGCGACGGCGCAACGGTTTACTATTTTAAGTATTACGTAGACGAAACCGCTGTGGGCAACATCTCCTTCCTTGGTCTGCCCTTCGTGCTTAGCGGTCTTTATCTTGCCGTTGGGCAGGCTGCCAACATCGTAGGCGTTATACTTGCCGCCCCAATAAGCAACCGCATTGGCAAGCGGCGCACCTTTATGGCGGCTATGGCCGTGGCAACAGTGCTTAGCGTTGGTTTCTTTTGGCTCGACAAAGGTCAGCTTGCGCTCATCTTTATCTTGCAAGCACTCATCAGTGTTTGCGCAGGCAGCATCTTCCCTTTGCTGTGGAGCATGTACGCCGACTGCGCCGATTATAGCGAATTACAAACAGGCAACCGCGCAACAGGGCTTATCTTCTCATCGTCTTCGATGAGTCAGAAGTTCGGTTGGGCCTTCGGCACGGCCGTAACAGGCTGGATGCTCGCCCAATTTGGTTTCCAAGCCAATGCCGTTCAGTCGGCCGAAACCATCCAAGGCATCAAGATGTTCCTCTCGTTCTTGCCCGCCGCAGGAGCTTTCCTCTCGCTAGCATTCATCTATTTCTATCCGCTTTCGGAAACGAAGATGAAACAAATAACCGCCGAACTACAAGAAAAAAGGAAATGATTATGGAGAAGTTGAAGAACGAATTGCAGGCCGAACTCACCCAAAACATCTTGCCTTTTTGGCTTAATAAGATGGTAGACCATCGCCGTGGCGGTTTTCTGGGGCGCATTGATGGGCACGGCAACCCCGTACCCGATGCCGAAAAAGGGGCGGTTCTCAATGCGCGCATATTGTGGGCCTTTGCTGCTGCCTATCGCGTTTTGGGCAAACCCGAATACTTGGAGGCTGCAACTAGGGCCAAAGATTATTTCATGGCCCACTTTATCGACCCGCAAGAGGGTGGCGTTTTTTGGAGTTTGGATGCCCAAGGGCGTCCGCTCGACAAAAAAAAACAAACCTACGCCCTCGGTTTTGCCATTTACGGATTGAGCGAATATGCACGAGCCACGGGCGATGAAGTGGCCTTGCAGCAAGCAAAAGACCTTTGCTACTACATCGAACGCTACGCCTTCGACAGCCTGAACAATGGTTACGTTGAGGCTCTAACGCGCAACTGGCAGCCCATTGCCGACATGCGACTGAGCGATAAGGACGAGAATGGGTCGCGAACGATGAACACGCACCTGCACATCCTCGAGCCTTACACCAATCTTTACCGCGTGTGGCGCACGCCCCAGTTGGCCGAACGCATCGCCAACCTTATCGACATCTTCCTCACGCGCTTGCTTAATCCGCAAACAAACCACCTCGACCTCTTCTTCGACGACCGTTGGCAGGGCCGTCGCAACATACAAAGCTTTGGTCACGACATCGAGGCGGTGTGGCTATTACACGAGGCTGCATTGGAATTGAACGACCCCAACGTGCTACAAAGGGTTGAGCATGCCATCAAGGCCATTGCCAAAGCGGCCGACGAGGGTTTGCAAGCGGATGGTTCGATGGTGTACGAACGATGGACGGACACGGGTAAAGTGGACACCCAACGCCAATGGTGGGTGATGTGCGAGTGCGTTATTGGTCACATAGACCTGTATCAACACTTCGGCGACACCGCAGCTCTCGACATTGCGCGCCGCTGTTGGCAATATACTCGCGAACATATCGTAGACCATGAACAAGGCGAATGGTTCTGGGGATGCGACCAAAACGCACGCCCAAACCTCGTAGACGATAAGGCCGGCTTTTGGAAATGCCCCTATCATAATGCAAGGATGTGTTTGGAAGTGGTGGAAAGAAAAGCCTCACCCCAACCCATACCGGCCTCACCCCCAACCCCTCTCCAAGGGGAGAGGGGAGTGAATAGCCTTGTTTAGACATTGCAAGCAAATAACATCCTAAATTGCAGGCAAAGAATAATATCTTAAAATAGCATTAATAACAACCAAAGCAGCCAAGCAATCTACTCCCCTCTCCCCTCGAAGAGGGGTTGGGGGGTGAGGCCGTTTTCTCTACCACTTGACTGGTTGGGGCTAAGAACGATAGCATTATGGACACTTACGTACTACACGAAATAACCCCATTGATGGAGACCGATGCCCTGTACATCGCAGACAGGCATAAGAAAGAGTTCTCCTATCCCGTGCACAACCACGACGTTTTCGAGCTAAACTTCGTTGAAAACGCCGCGGGGGTGAGGCGAACGGTGGGCGACAACAGCGAAGTGATTGGCGATTTCGACCTCGTGCTCATCACCAGTCCCACGCTAGAACACGTTTGGGAACAGCACGAATGCAAGAGCGAAGACATCCGCGAGATTACCATTCAGTTTAATTTCGGGGCGGGAATGACCGAAACCGACCAGTTTTTCGGCAAGACACCCTTCGAAAGCATACGCCGAATGATGAAAGAGGCGCAAAAGGGATTGGCGTTTCCCATGACCACCATCATGAAGGTGTACGACAAGCTAGACGAGATGAGCCGCATAACCGACCGCTTTCGGGCCTTAATGCAGTTTCTCGACATACTGCACACGCTGTCGCTTAGCACAGGTGCGCGCACATTAGCCACCACCAGTTACGCCAAAGTGAACATCGAAGACGATAGTAGGCGCGTTCTTCGCGTAAAGAAATACATCTCGGATAACTACATGTACGAACTGCGACTTAAAACCCTGGCCGACCTTGCCAATATGAGCGAGAGCGCATTCTGCCGCTTTTTCAAGCTGCACACAGGCCGCAGGCTTAGCGATTACATCATCGACATACGCATGGGACATGCTGCGCGCATGCTGGTAGACACCACCGAGACCATCGTCGAGATAAGCTTTAAGTGCGGATATAACAACATGAGCAACTTCAACCGTATCTTCAAGCGAAAGAAAGGATGCTCGCCAACGGAGTTTAGAAACAATTATCATAAGATTAAGGTGATTGTGTGAGGGGGTAACAACGCCTTGTGAAGTTGGTTTTCTCATGCAAGAAGATCTGGAATAACAGACAACCCCATAGTAAACAGGGGGATTTGGAGGTAAAGAAAACCAAGACTTATAGCCTAGGTAAACGCTATAAGTACTTGTGTTGCATGAATAATCTCTTGTTGCTGGCCGCTAAACTCCAAATCGGCTCGGTTTCTCTATCTCATATTAGAATGTTCCGTCATTGCCGTTAGTCCGCTAAACTCCAAATCGGCTCGGCTTTTCTATCCGCAATGCCCATCAATAGGCGTTGCGGATTTCGTTTTCGAAAAGTAAGCTCCCCTTTCAAACAATCCTTCATCCCCAAAGTTATTCCGTGCAAGTGCACGTTTACTGGCACAAGCATTAAACTCAACACAGGCATACAAAGGCACGGAACAACAACCATAAGATTGTAAAACATTTATACCAAAATTTAACATTATGAGTGCCTTCGCCGTAAAATATCCGAGCATCAGTTGGATTTTCGCGCGTATTTTAAAAGTTTGTAACCACCTGACTTATTGATAATTACGAGAAATTAGGTGCAAAAACATGCTTTTTAGCACGTATTAGGATTGCAAAACAACATGAAGTGATCAACCAAACGCCGCCACGCAGTTTTTCATTCCACATAATCAAAATGCCTATAAATAACGCATAAAATGGTGCTTTTTATGGATTTTGGCTGCATTTTGCTACATTTTAGCTTATATTTTGGTACATATTGCATTGCGTTTTGGTGCAAAATACACTGCGTTTTGGTGCATATTGCATTGCGTTTTGGTGCAAAATGCACTGCGTTTTGGTGCATATTGCGATGCGTTTTGCGGCAAAATGCGTTGCAACAACCAGCAATTAGGCACCATTTTCTTGTCGTTTCGGATGCAAATTTTGGGGATTTTTTCTTCAAAGAGAAATGCAAAAACATAGTAAATGCCCAAAAACGGAGGGGATAAGCGCACAAAAAACACTGAAATTTCTTCGTTTGGGTGCATTTTATATGGCTTTTGGCGGTTATTTTCTTCTAGAATGGTTCGACCGAAGAACGCGTTTTGTAAAATACATTTACTGTTTTAACGAACCGCTAACACACGCTTTCGGAGATAAGGCTAACGGCTATGCTCCGGCATAAGCGACAAGGCTAAACGTGATGGGCGCAATGTTGCGGACATTTTTAAGTCCTCTTTCCGAGATAAGGCCAACGGCTATGCGCCGGCATAAGCGATAAGACGAAACGTGATGGGCGCAATGATGAAAACAAGTTTAAGTCCTTATTGAGGTAAGAGCATAGGGCAACGAGGCGCGCAGGGCGTTCACATTTCACCCAGTTGTGCCTTTAACCCTATCGGCTTTCCGCCATATCGCGTTAGTGAAGATCAGAAAGGAATTTACTTTGGGGGAGAGGTGAAACCAATTTTTCTATTTGTCGGCAACCTGAACACCCTATTTGCAGCTCCAAATCTTTTAGCAGGCAGCAGTAATAATCTTTATTAATTTTCCTTACTGGCGCGTACACCCTACCCCGTTTTTTGTTACTTTTGTATTGTTGGCCGATGCCATTATGCGGCAAAGGCCTTGATAATGCAAAACTAATAGGATATGGAAACGAACATGAAAGAGATGTTGGCACAACTTGCCACCATCACACAAAAGACTGAAATAGAAAGCGTGCTGCAACAAACCACAGCCCAACTGCTACACCATTATAAGATACGCGCGCGCGAGGTGGAACTCTATCCCATCGAGCTAGAAAGCTATTTCTACCGCGCAGGCGTGTTCGAAGACCCCTACGTGCACACCAACGAGCTGCAAATGAACCACTTTGGCGAACTATATGTGCACCGCCGAGGCAAGGAGGCCAGCTCGCCTTACAAGATGGACAATCGCGTTTGCATGGGCATTTCGCTCTCTGTAAGCACTGGCTATTATTATTCAGCCCTTATTCGCAGTGCGGTTTTTGCCGACGGCAGCATGGTTTTCGGGCCAAACAATGTGCTGATGCACTTCATGCGCAGTGTAAACGCATCGGCCAAGCTGCTTGATGCCCACTTCTTCGACACACATCACGCAGGCACATTCATGCTTGCACCCCTCTTTCATCTTGTTGAAGGCCAACAAGTGCTGTTTGAAGCCGATGCCTCTGCCGACCCGCGCGACAAGTCGTACCTGATGCACGGCGCGAGAATAGGGCTTGGCGACACCGCGCCCTACTTCCAACAACTGCCCCTTAGGTCCGCCATTGGCAAGCTGTCTAAACCTTTCGAGTTTAAGGAGAAAACCCAACTGATGGACAACTACCTGGCAGAACACAAACTAACCGGCGACAAGGCTAAACAAATGGCCAAAGAAATGCGCCAATAGCGTGCATCAGCGGTCTGACGGACAATCGGGATTTAACATGGCAGTTAGCATGCAAAAGCAGCCGTGTTACTTCGTTGCGCTCACACAAATCGCTTTTGCAGCCATCGCCTTACGGGCATATCGTAGAATTTAAGGCATATCCACGCCAGGGCAATGCAGCCAAACACAAGGGCTAGGACTTGCGGAATGGTTTGGCAGAAAGGCATGTCGTTTCTCTTTGCATAAGCAAAACAGGTGTAGATAAGGGGAAAATGAACGATGTAAATAGGATAAGAAATGTTGCCAAGGAAGTTGCAAATACGCGTAGAAAGGGCATCTGTGGTTTCTCCCGATGCGCCTATCCACACCACAAGAGGGAAAACCAACAGCACACAAAGCGCTTCGTAGATGCCGTTTGCCCACATCTGGCTTTCTCCGCCTAGGCGCGGAGGCACAGTAACGGCCACAATAATTAGCGCGCACCACCAAAAAGCACCGCGCACCTTGCGCTTACGAAACACGCGCGAAAGCAGCAAACCCGCAGGGAAGGCAAACATCACGCGGAGCAATCCGCCCCAAAAACCATAGTTGCCGAAGGTCCACCCTGCACCTAGATTGCCATACTCGTTGGTTATGGCGTAACCAAACAGCGCGCCACCTGTGGCGAATACCAGCATGGCAAGCCAACGCGTAGACAACTTGTGAATGGCCAACACATAGAGCAGGTTGGCTATATACTCGAAAAACAACGACCATGTGGGGCCGTTAAGCGGAAAAATCTCGCCAAAACCACGTACCTCTACACCTCCCCAAGCAGGCACTAGAAATAGATTCAGCAGCGTGGCGAAGGCCAAAAGGGCCACAGGCACATCAGACACTTTTAAATATTCGGTGCCCTGGGCATAAAACAACAGTCCGCCAAGAAGGGCACCTATCACCACCATGGGATGCAGGCGGATAACCCTTCGCTTAACAAAGGCCATAATGCCCATTGTTTTTAGGCGGTCGTCGTAGGCATAACCGATAACGAAACCCGATAGCATGAAGAAGAAATCGACGGCCAAATAGCCGTGATTGACACACTGCGTGAGGCAGTTTGTGGCAAAATCTTCGCCTATATGATAACAAATAACCACGAGGGCGGCAACGCCGCGCAATCCGTCTAGCAAATGGTAGTGCGGCTTGGTGTCGGCAAAAGCTGCCGCAGGGGTGTTGTTTGGGGACATGGGTGAAGTAAAGGTGTTAAAGCGGTTTGCTAGCCATCGCCGATTGGGGCGGTTATCGCTTTTGGTCGAAGGCCACGAACTCTTCGTAAGTAGGCGTGCGACCCGTTGTTACCTGCATCACCTTGTTGTAGATGGCACGGCGAGATGGGGCGTTAAACTCAATATGGTCGACATCCGTTGTGCGCATGATGCTGTTTTCGCTAGGCCGCCAAACGCCAGTGGCATAACGTGCGCCACCTCCAAGGAAGAGCCCTAAGCCCTGATTGGCATAGCGCGAGTCGGCTAAGAATTCGGCCCAAGGCGCCTTTGTGGCATCATCGGTTGTAGATACATTCATCATCCAGCCCAAAGTGTGTCCGTAGGCAAAACGCTCGCGGCCGGCATCGTCGATGTCGAGGTTCTGCAAGTCGTACTCGTCGTCGAGCTTACCGATAGCATGTCCAGCCGTTTCGTGTACGAGGGTGTGTCGGAAGTAGGGGCCATCTACACCGCCGTAGAGCGTGGTATAGGCGCAAGCCAATGTAGAGTCCCAATTGCCCCAGAATGTAATGCCGCCTGGTTTGGTGGTGTTCATCACCACGCTGATAACAGAGTTCTCTTCTTTATAGCCAGGAACGGTCGAGGCGTAAAGCATGGTCTTGTAGTCTAGGTTGTCATCGTTGATAAATCCGCAAACCTTACCGTTCTTAATGGTGCTTGCCAAGGCCGTAGAACCACTTAGGTCGCTGCTAAGTGAAACCTTTTGAACGACGTAGACATTGAAATAAGGCCTAAGCGACTTCATCGGTTCGAGCGCGAACAGATGTTCGGCCGACTTCTTCATCACCTCGTCGTAGGTTCCGTTCTTAATCAAGTCTACCGTAAAGCCGTCGCCCATAAGGATGATGTTGTAGCCATTGCCCTTTGTTGCCGTTTGTAGTGTGGTTACTTTTCCGTCTAAGGCCACTATTTCGTCGTTTTGATTAACGAGCGAAGTTTCCTCAACGTCATCGCCGCTTTCGTTACATGCGGTGAAGGTTAGCGCGAGAAAGGCAAGTGCGATGTAAGTTAAATGTTTGTATTTATAAAGCATAAGTGTTGTTTTAGCGGTGAAAAGCGGAGAGGCCAAAGCGATGGCCCCTCCCTTATTGTTGTTTATTTAATGACGAAATAAAGGTAAACCCAATTCTCTTCTTCGCCTGTGCTGTACTTGGCATGCTCGATATAGATTTTTCCCCACGCGCCGTTTGAGCTGTAAGAAGAATAGTCGGGACCTCCGTATAGTGTCAATTCGCTAATCCACGGCTTACCGCTAGCGTGGCCAAGCGGATAAAGGGGATAGGGTTTCAGCTGCTTGTCTACAAGCTTTTGGAAGTAATACGAGTAGCTGCGTGGTGCAGAAGTGTCTGCCACAATACAATTCTTTTCCCACGAATCGCTCTTAACTCCTAGCACGCCTGTTGAACTGGTTATAAGCCAGAGGTTCTCTCCAGAGTGCATAAAATCCTTAATGTAGAAGTTATTGTTGCCTAGGTCCATCACCGTTTCCGTCCAAGCGTTGAACAGCGCATAGGTTTTCGAACTAGGAGCGGCATAAAATTCGGCCTCCTTCGATATGGGGAAGTTGAGTTGGCCCGACCAAACCACGCTTCCGTCGAGCTTGGTGTACGGGTCCGCATTGTCGCCTTCCAGTCTTAGTTCGTATTTATACACATCTTTCACGGCCACCTTTTCAGGGGCTTTGATGGCAAGCGTGGCGAGCGAGTCGCCAGCAGCGAAAGTCACTTCGGCGGGGATTGTTAGCCCAGCTGACTGCGAAACGACTTTTATTGGCATTGTTAGTGCTGCGCCGGTGTTGTTTCGTTTAAGCGTGAGCGTGGCCGTTCGGTCGTCGGTATTGGCCTCGTCTAACACGCAGATGGGATTGTTGGTGTCGGCAAAACGCACTTGCTGACAACCGCTGGGCACTTCGGGGCCGGGCGTGTAGTCGTCTTTATCCGAGCAGGCCGTAAGCAATGCCCCGGCTGCTAGCACCCCTATCATACCTATATGCTTAAATGTTTTCATTCTAAAAGCTGTTATGTGTTATCAAAACAATGTCTTACTTCTTCTCTTCGTGAACGCCCGAGGGGTCGGGATTGTTAACGATGTTCGCGTTATACTGCCTTTCGTAGTGGCTGATGCAGATGTTCATGCGCGGTGCAACGAAACCAACCTTGGTGTTCCACTGATAGTCTGTGGGATGGTTAGAGCCTTCGTAGTGGCGGATGACTGCCTTTTCGAGCCGCTTGTAGTCGAAGAAGACGATACCTTCGCCCCAGAACTCAATACGTTTTTGGCGTAATATCTCATCGTTAAAGGCATCCATGGTTGTGGCGGTGCACTGATAAGAGTTGTCGTCGTAACGGTAGGTGTTGAGGTAATTGGTTAATGCCTGCTTACCAGCAGCCAATCCCTCGTAGTGGGCTTTGGCCTCGGCCTCTATGAGGTACATCTCTTCGGCGCGCATCAACGGAATATCGACGGCCGCACCCACCTTGTAGTTCTTTATTTCGCCACTGCGTGGGTGGAACTTCAAGCTGGTATAGGCTGGAAGTTTGGCCCAATCTTCGGCCTTGTACAGCGTGGTGTACTTCGAGTAAGCCGCAGTTTGGCCAGCATCTGCGGGGGCAATCCACGTGTTTTTACGCCAATCGCCGTTCTCAATGCCTTTATACAAGCCTGCGTCTATCATGCGGAAAGCCTTGTATTCGAGGTTGTTCACACCGAAAGTGTTTTCGGAAGACATGTTGCCAACAAAGTTTTTCCAGTTCCAATCAGACCCATTCGTCATGTCGCTCGAGTTGATTTGCACGGCCAGCAGCCACGCTTCGTTGGCCGTATTAAAGCCCGTTGTGCTATTAAACCATTCGGCCTTGGTAAGCGGACGATGGCCTTCGCTAATGGCCAAGCGCGCATATTGGGCCGCCTTTTTAAAGCAATCGTTGGCCGATGTGATGCCCAGTTTGTCGTATTTGGCTAGTGCCTCATCGTTTTCGTGGATCAGTTGCATTTGCAAATCATCGTTGTTTTTCTCGAACCGCGTACCTAGTTGCAACCACAGGCGTGCCTTAATACCAAAGATAACGCCTTGGTCCATCATGTTGGCACCGCTCCTTTTGTAACCTTGCAGGTATTTCTCAGCCCGGTCTAGGTCGGTCATGATAAAGCGATACATCACGTAGAAGGGCGCGCGCCTATCTGTTGTAGCCTCTTGTTGCGTGGTGCTCTCGGTACGGATAGGCACAGTAAGGCCGTAGATTTTATCGATAGCAGCCTTTTCATCCAGTTTGCCATACCCCGTTTTCTTATACTCGTAGGCGAAGGCCATATCGTAATAGGCAAAAGCGCGATAGCCAAGTGCGTTGCCAACGTGGGCAAGTTCTTCGGCTGTTGTGTTTTCGTTGATGGCTACCGCGCCCACAGTGAGGTTGGCTTTCTTGATAAGCTCGTAGTAGAAAGGCCACCAATCTGTTGCCACATAATACTCGGGACTATAATTGCGGTCGAAACCCTCATCCTGATAAAAGTCGTAGAGTACATCGTAAACGGGCAGCTCGGCACACATAGTTTCTCTGTCCATTGCTAGGCCCGCATATCCGTAATGTCCGTTTCCTTTGCCCATGCGCAGCATTGCACCAGGTATGGCCTTGCTTAGAGCGGCTGCCGTATTGTCGGTTTCAAACAATTGTTCTTGCGTGAAACCCCGTCCAGGGTACGCTTCTTCTAGGCAGGCAGTTAAGACAGGTGCTGTTAGGCTGAGCAATATGATGTTTTTTATGAATCGTTTCATAAATGTTGTTCCTTTCTTTATTGTTAGAATTTAACAGATATGCCAGCGGATGTTGTGCGCATGGGCGAATAGGTACCGTCGCTTACGTTACCATTGAGACTTGTTCGGGGGTCGAATCCCTTGCGTTTGCTCCAATAGGCCACGTTGTCGCACGAGAGGAAGACGCGCAAACTGCTTAGTTGAAGCTTCTTGATAAGCTGTGCAGGGAAGGTGTAGCCTAGGCTTATCGACTTGAATGTAAGCGTGCTGGCATCGATTAAGAACCTATCAGAGAAGGCGGTTGTTTTCAAATCGCCGTATTGGAAACGAGGTATGTTGCTGTTGGGGTTCTCTCGTGTCCAAGCTTTGAGCAGGTCTTTGTGGTACGCTTGCGGTGCAATCGAGGGTTCGGGGTTGCGCATCATGCCTTCGTACCCGTTGTCGTAGCCCTTGCCACCGAGCGAGTAAATGAAACTAATGTTTAGGTCGAAGCCGTAGGCGCGTACCGAAGTGCCGAAACCTCCGTACACGTCGGGATGCGGACTGCCGCCCAAATAGTAGTCGGCCGAACTGTAATCGGTTGTGGGTTTTAGCTTGCCTGTTGCCTGGTCCGTATAATACCATGTGCTCAACCCTTCTTCGTTTACGCCTGCAAACTTCTTGATGTACCACGTATTGATGGGTAATCCCTCGCCGATATAGCGCGAACCGTCTGAATAACCTGCGTGCCCTTCTTTCTCTAACGTTTTATTTTCTTTGGGAAGATAGCTTATCTTATTGCGGTTGTGGGTGATATTGAAGTTCATCGACCATGTTATGTCCTTGGTGCGGATGATGTCGCCGTCGAGGTTTACTTCGATACCGCGGTTCATCATGTCGCCAACGTTGTCGTAATAACCATCATATCCCAACGAAGGAGGCACCGAGAACCACAGCAACATGTCGGTGGTTTTGCGCTGATAGAACTCCACGCTACCCGTAAGTCGGCGCTTAAACAATTCAAATTCAAAGCCGGCGTTTATGTTGGTGTTGGTTTCCCACGTGATGTTTCGCTTACCTTTGTTGCTGAAAGCCAACGAACCCTCGCCGTTTACAGCCAACAAGTCGTAGAAGTCTGAGTAGTAGAAGTCGCCAATGGCGTCGTTTCCTTGCTGTCCGAAACTGGCTTTAAGTTTCAGCATGTCTACCCATTTAGGCTTGAACCACTTTTCCTTGGTCATTATCCAAGCACCGCCAAACGACCAGAAGTTACCCCAACGGTGTTTGGGATGGAAACGTGACGAACCGTCACGGCGGAACGATGCCGATGCGAAATATTTGCTGTCGTAGTCGTACTGACCGCGGAAGAAGAAGCCTTCGATGTTATAGAGGTCCTTGTAGCTATTTGCCGACACCAGCGTAAGCGCGCCCGACAGCTCGGTGTTCATCTTATAAGCAAAGATGTTGTTCTTTCTTCCCGTAAGGGTAGTGCTGCTGTTGCGTGTGTACTCGTGGCCTAACAGGGCCGAAACGGTGTGTTTCCCAAACTCCTTATTATAGTTGAGCAGTTGCTGCGTGTTGAAAGCGAAGGTGCGATAGTGCGAAACGCCAACCTGTCCGCCACGCGTTTTGTCGAACCCATAATATGGGTTGGCGGCATCGTTGTCGCGGTTTTCGGTGTTATAGATGCTTACGTTGGTTGTAAGCTTAAAGTCTTCGAGGAACGAAAAGTCTGCATACCCTTGCATTCCGTAGGCATTGCTGCTGTTGGTCGATATGTTCAGAAGGTCGTTTTGCAAGGGTGCATCGTTTAAGAAAATCTCTCTCGTTACGCCGTTAACCGCTCCGTTGCCATAGTCGTACATCTTTCCGTTGCGGTCGTACATGATATTGCCTTTGCCATCGCGAAGGTATAAGGGGTAGATGGGAGGTATTTGGTGGGCTGCACCGAACGCATTGCCCGACGAATTAGACTCAGAATGCGTGTAACTGATGTTTCCGCCGAAGGTTAACCACTTGCGTGCTTGGTACTCTGACTTTAAGCGAGCCGAGTAACGCGTGTAGTCTGAACCATAGCAAATACCATTATTCTTCATGTAGCCAATGCTGGCGTAGGTCTTGAAGATGTCTGTTCCGCCATTGATGCCGATGTTATACTCTTGTCGGAAGCCTTTGCGCAGTCCTTCTTTCTTCCAATCATCGGGATAAAGCATGTACTCTTTGCCGTTGTGCCGAACCACATTGCCCAATGTTGCATGTGGGTTTAGCTTGCCGTTTTGCCCAATAAGGTATTCGCCTTGTGGCACACTGTAAACGATGCTGCCCAGTCCACCTTGGCTTCCGGGCTTGTAAATGGTTTCGTTTGCTTTGAGATAGGCCGAGTAAGCATCCATTCCGTCGCCGTAATGAAACTTGTTGTAGATGGCTTTATAAAACATTTCGTAGTACTCGCCGGGCGATTTTACGTTGTCGTAATCCACTTTGGCATCTTCGTTAAAGCCCCACTTGGCGTCTACCGAGATAACGGCATTGCCGCGTTTGGCCGTTTTGGTGGTAATGAGAATTACACCATTGGCGCCGCGTGCACCGTAAAGCGAGTTCGATGCGGCATCTTTCAACACGCTGATGCTCTCTACATCGGCGGGATTGATGTCGCTGTAATAGCCCGAATAGGGCAGTCCGTCGACAACGATGAGCGGCCCGTTGCCGGCATTGAGCGAACTGATACCGCGGATTTGGATGGTGGGCGACGATGCCGGACCGTTTCCTTCGATCATCTGTACGCCCGAAACCTTGCCGTTAAGGGCCGACAAGGGGTTGTTCACTTGGCGCTCGGCTATCTTGTCGGCGTTAAGAACGCCGGCCGAACCAGTGAACGCCTCGCGCTTTTGCTTACCGAAAGCCACCACGATAACGTCGTCGATTTGTTTAGCATCCGACTTCATGACGATGCGCATCTCGGGCTTAATGGTTGCCGTTACCGTGTTCATACCGATGTACGAAACGATTAACTCGCGTGCCGTTCGTGGTACGTTGTCGAGCGTAAACTTTCCATCGAGGTTGGTGGCCGCGCCCAGCGTTGTGTCTTTAACCTTTACCGAGGCACCGATAATGGGTTCGCCCGACTCGTCTACCACCGTTCCACTAACCTTCATTGTCTGTGCTGCGGCGAAGAAAGCCACAAGGCACAGAATCATTAATGTTGCAGTTCTTCTCATCATAGAGTAAAGTCAATTGTTAATAGTATGTTTTTTGTTAGGTTTGAAAGGCTCGTTCTAAAAAGTTCCCTATGGTAAGGACGCATTGCAACCATAGTCCTTCAATGTCTTCTTGCTCGTTTCGCACTTCTTTCGCAGCCATTTTCAACAGCGTGGCCTTACCGTCAATTTCAACCAAGTCCGCAAAATAATGCCGTGATAAAACTCAAAATACATTGTTAGGTTATTTCCAAAACTTGCCAAGAGCTTTTATATTCATTTCACTCTCCGGGTGGCAAATGTAATTAAATTCTGCAAATGCAGCAAAGATTTGGCGAGAAAAAAAGCTTGTTCGTTGAATTTTGTTGGCGTGGCACAATGTGAGTGTTTTTCTTGAAGTTACTTATGTTCAATAGTTTGTGCGGTTGTTAAGGCACACAGAAAGAACGGCCGCCCTGTAATATTAATGAAAATATATGCAGAAGTCGTCTTGACTTTTAATATTTCTAGAGATTGAGAGGAGTTTATGTCTTTGTGCTGTAAAACCAAGATAAACGCCCCGCTCATATACGAAGAACAGGACAACGATATGATGAAATCTGAAATTCTGCCCCATTCGCCTGTGGCAAAACATGGCTCTGTCTCAAAAAGTTAACCTGGCGAGAGTTTTTTCAATGCGTTCTTTATAAGTTGAAAGCATCTTTCCCATGGCACATAATGAGAAAAAAAATAAAGCGCATTTCTTTATGTTTCATCTGTTCTCATGTCAAAATGGACGTATTTATGTCAAAACACGAAAGATGAACGTTTTCGTTAAGCCAAATGAACAATGTCGAGCTTGCTCGAACATTGCCATGGCGAGAAAACGCACTTTTCGAGAAACGAGAAAAGAACGTTTTCGTTAAGCCAAATGAACAATGCCGAGCTTGCTCGAACATTGCCATGGCGAGAAAACGCACTTTTCGAGGAACGAGAAAAGAACGTTTTCG
>ERZ772960.122-NODE-122-length-74893-cov-7.166226_pt1 | contig 74893 bp, 62 predicted proteins | sample MGYA00580678_ERZ772960 | MGnify/ENA primary metagenome ERZ772960 (study PRJEB29015, sample SAMEA2737930) | human oral metagenome | biome: human oral; feature: human-associated habitat; material: dental | place: China | collected 2059 ...
GCAACAAAGTACTCTAAAACCTTTTTAAACTTTAAGATTGATTCTGTATCCATAGATCTTTATAACAATGTATTTCATACGTTGGTTTATATTCTTAAGTTGATTGCAAAGATACAAAACTTTCTTCTTTTAAGCTATAATTATCTCTTTGAATATTATAAAAGAGTGACAACAGACTCCTTTTTATAGTCTGAACACATGCAAACACCCATAATAACTTTTTGTACAGTTCTGTATCATCAACGGCCTTTAGGTCTTGTATGGGGTTTCGTCATCTATGGAAAAGCCATTCAACTTATCCCTTCTATCCAAAGAAGATTTACCGGTTTGAAACTATTAAAATTGCGCTTTTGGGTTCAAACGAAATTGACCATATCACATACGTATCTCATTAGAGGTTTTTGCGTAAATAAGTATACTTTAGTCATAGTATGACAGGAACAATAAAACTCTATACAAATGAATAAAAAAATAAGAAGAAAAGTCTTTCTTTTAGGATGTTATTGAAATAGATATGAATTATACACTTTTTTATTAATATCTACTCAAAACAAGCAAACTTTCTCAAGAAAAATCTTGCTGTGTGTTCGCACAATTCAACTTTAATTACTATATTTGCAAAGAAAAAAGTGGCTCTTTGCATTATATAATCTCTATGATAAGTGAACTATTCATCTTTCAAAACAAAATAAAACTATGACTGAAAAAATCAGAATAAAAGACATTGCTGAAAGAGCAGGAGTATCGGTCGGTACCGTAGACCGTGTGCTTCACGATCGTCCCAACGTATCTGCACCCGCCCGGGAAAAGGTTGAAAAGGCCCTTGAAGAAATGAACTATCAGCCTAATATGTATGCAAGTGCCCTGGCATATAACAAATCTTATACTTTCTATCTTTTCATTCCAGGTCATAAAGAGGAGACTTATTGGGAAGAAATTGAGGAAGGTGCGACCAAGGCTGTGGAGTACAGACGCGACTTCCACATTGACATGAAAATCATTTATTACGAGCGTTTCAATGATGCTTCGTTCAGGGCGAAAAGCGAAGAATGCCTTAGCCAACATCCGGACGGTGTGGTTGTCGTTCCTGCAGAACTTGAAATCACACGTGATTTTACGACAGCCCTACACGAAAACAACATTCCTTTTATTATGTTAGACTCTTATATGCCGGAGCTTAAGCCGCTTTCATTCTATGGGCAAGACTCTTTCAGCAGTGGATATTTCGCTGCAAAAGTGCTGATGATGAAAGCTTTCGACCAACAGGAAATCATGCTGATGAAGCAAATCAAGAATGGACATGTCACCAGTACGCAGCAGGCTAACCGCGAAGTAGGCTTCCGCAACTACATGAAAAAGTTCTTTCCGCAGGTTAAGATCATTGAAGTCAATCTCCCACTCGATTGCAGCAAAGAGGAACATTCTACAATCTTGGAAGATTATTTCACGCATCATCCACACACACACCATTGCATAACATTTAACTCCAAAGCATATCTCGTTGGTGAATTTCTTTTGCAAACCCAACGCAATGACATCCAGATTATGGGATATGACATGGTAGCCAGAAATGCAGAGAGTCTGCGCAAAGGGAATATTTCGTTTCTGATTGCACAGCATGCTTATATGCAGGGCTACTCTTGTATTGATGCGCTGTTCAGAGTTATTGTGCTTAAGAAAAATATTCAGCCTGTAAATTACATGCCCATAGAGTTGATCATGAAAGAGAATATCGATTTTTACCGACGTACACAATTATAAAACAAACTCATTAATAACAATCTACATGAAACAAACTGCTTATTTACAAATCAACAAAGGCGACAATGTTGTTGTCTGTCTGCGACCAATAAATGCGGGTGAAGAAATCAAAATCGGCAACCATGCTGTTCAAGCACTTAGGAATACTCCTGCCGGTCACAAAATCCTTCTATGTGATACGCCCAAAGATAAACCGATTATCAAATACGGATATCCTATTGGTCGTGCCAAAGAGAATTTGAAAGCCGGTGAATGGGTGAATGAAAACAATATACAGACGAACCTTTCCGGTACGCTGGAATATGAATATCATCCTGCGATAAAGCCACTTTCTATAGAACAGGAAGACAGATCTTTCAAAGGATTTATGCGTAAGAACGGTGAGGTTGGCATTCGAAATGAAATATGGATTGTACCGACTGTGGGCTGTGTAAATGGCATTGCAGAACGCCTTGCCCGTCAACTTGAACAGGAAACTCAGCTCAAAGGCGTTGATGCCATACATGCCTGGCACCATAATTACGGCTGTTCACAATTAGGAGACGACCACGAAAACACACGTAAAGTGCTTCGCGATATCTGCCTACATCCTAATGCCGGAGCTGTTTTAGTGCTGTCACTGGGATGTGAAAACAATCAGCCCGAGGACTTTATGAAGATGTTGGGGGATTATGACCGAGAACGAATACAGCTTCTTGTGACCCAACGTGTGGAGGGAGATGAGGTTGAAGAAGGCATGAAAATCTTGAGAAAGCTATATAAAACAGCAGCCCAAGACAAACGCGAAGAGGTCCCTGTCAGCAAACTCCGCATTGGTTTGAAGTGCGGTGGCAGTGATGGCTTCAGCGGAATAACTGCAAACCCACTCGTAGGAGAGTTCTCTGACTGGTTGATAGCACAGGGAGGAACAACTATCCTCACTGAAGTACCGGAAATGTTTGGGGCCGAAACCATTCTCATGAACCGTTGTCAGACAGCTGATTTATTTCAAAAAACGGTTCATCTGATTAATAATTTCAAAGAATATTTCCTCAGTCATGGTGAGCCTGTAGGCGAAAATCCCTCCCCGGGAAACAAGGCAGGTGGCATATCAACACTTGAAGATAAGGCTTTAGGCTGTACACAGAAATGTGGACATGCACCTGTCAGCGGTGTGCTTGAATATGCAGAACGTTTGAAAACTAATGGGCTTAACCTGCTTTCTGCACCAGGAAATGACTTGGTTGCATCAACAGCATTGGCTGCTTCAGGCTGCCAAATGGTTTTATTCACAACAGGGCGTGGCACTCCATTCGGCACTTTCGTGCCCACAATGAAAATAAGTACCAACTCTCATCTCTTCAACTCAAAGCAGAATTGGATAGACTTCAATGCCGGAGAACTTATGGAAGGAGTCGATATGCTGACCCTTCGGAATCTTTTCATAGACAAGGTTATCGCTACTGCAAATGGAGAGAAAGTGAAGAACGAAATTAATGGATACAGAGAAATTGCCATTTTCAAGAATGGTGTAACATTATAACAATTAAAATTGAGCACGAAAAAAGGACTTCTGGCACTATCGCCACTATTTGTATTGATTGTATTCATCCTGATGTTTACAATCTATTCGGTTGACAAAGAGAAGAACGAGCCCAACCTTTCTCTCTCTGTAGCTTTCATGTTGTCAAGCATCTATGCTATCATTATATCGGGAGGACTGCCAATAAAGAAAAGGATTGACACCTTCAGTCGTGGTGCCGGTGCCAGTAACCTTATGCTCATGCTCTGGATTTATGTATTAGCCGGTGCCTTTGCTGCATCGGCTAAAAGCATGGGAGCCATTGATGCGACAGTCAATTTCACGCTGAATTACCTGCCAAGTACAATGCTCTTGCCCGGCCTTTTTCTTGCAGCTTGCTTTATTTCCATATCTATCGGCACGAGTGTCGGCACTGTTGTTGCACTTGTTCCAATAGCAGCGGGCGTGGCACACTCAACAGATTTCAATGTAGCTATGATGACTGCAGTGATTGTCGGAGGCGCATATTTCGGCGATAATCTGTCATTTATCTCCGACACTACAGTTGTTGCAACGCAGACACAAGGCTGTTTGATGAAGGATAAGTTTCATGTAAACTCAATGATTGTAGCTCCTGCTGCCCTGATTATCCTTGTCATCTATTTCTTTTTAGGAGCCAACGTCAGTACACCGGCAACAGTGCCGCCCGTAGAATACGTCAAGATACTCCCCTATCTCCTTGTTCTGATAGCAGCAATTGCCGGAATGAACGTCATGGCCGTATTGACCTTAGGCCTCTTTCTTTGCGGAGTCATTGGCATAGCCACCGGTACTTACAGCATATATGGTTGGTTTGCTGCAATGGGCGACGGCGTGTTAGGTATGGGCGAACTCGTCATTATAGCGATGATGGCTGGCGGTATGCTTGAGATTATCCGCGAGAATGGAGGCATTGATTACATCATCAGCAAGATTACCAATAAGGTAAATGGAAAACGTGGTGCAGAACTTGCCATAGCGACTCTTGTCTCCTTTGTCAATATCTGCACCGCAAACAATACAGTTGCCATATTGACCGTAGGCTCCATTGCCAAGAAAATAGGCGATAGATATGGCGTTGACAATCGGAAGGCAGCCAGTATTCTTGACACATTCTCCTGCTGTGTTCAAGGTCTTATCCCCTATGGTGTGCAGATGTTGTTGGCAGCCGGTCTGTCAGGAGTAAGCCCTATCCAAATTCTTCCTTATCTTTATTATCCCATGGCAATAGGCTTTGCTGCCTTCATGTCAATCATGTTACGATACCCCAAGAGATTTTCTTAAATAACAGGTCACTACACTATGAATATCATTCAACGCAATCTCTTTACAAAACTCAGGATTGATAACTTCCAAACCAAGGAAGAACAGGAACCCATGTCAAGGTTCAAAATGAAGAAGCTTATGGCATTAATGAAGAATATTGCCGACATGCCAGCGGGAGAAGTGACATTATCAAATCCGCTGCTGAACAAGAGATTGAAGAAAATTCAAAAAGCGGAATCACAAGCTGCAGACTCCTCTATTGAGACTGTCTATCTGCTCCGCATCATCATTGCCAATGTCAATGCAACTATGAATCATGGCATTCCTGTGCGTGGCATCATACAATTGGGACAATATCTCCGCTCCCGTGGGGACAAAGTTGACTTTATCAAATTGGAGCGTTGGCTTTCCAAACTGCATATTTCACGCTTTGCACAACTGCAGGGGAATATTCTGATAGCCCTATTCGGCTTTGACAAAGAAGAACTACCATTCGTAAAACAAATAGAGAGAAAGGCTATAAAACTGACGCTTCGCTCTATCTGCAACATTGAACAAGACACAGAAGAATGGCACTTCAGACAAGGGAACAGTGTCTTTGTACATAACAATCAGAAGCTATTACGGCGAAACCTGCGACGTAGTATGCGCTATATGGATTATGCCCCTCTTGAAACAACCAGTAATTTTCTGTTGAATTTCTCACGCAGTCTTTCTGAGATTGAAGAATAAGCAAAATATAATTAATTTATTTTGTCATTATAGGCTTTTGCTGTAATTTTGCAAATATGAGATTAAAAAAATTATATTCAATAGCCTTCTTTACTTTTTTCACATCCATGGTCATGAATGCTCAAAACTACATTCAGTGTGAAGACACATGCACCCACGTACATGGGATTGATTTAAGCCACTATCAAGGAGATGTTTTCTGGGAGACTGTGGGAGACAATTCAAAGATGGCTTATGTCTATTTGAAAGCAACCGAAGGCGGTGATCGCATTGATCATAAATACGAAAGCAACATCGAACTGGCTCATAAATATGGGCTGAAAGTGGGTTCATACCATTTCTTCCGCCCCAAAACCGATCTCAACAAACAATTACTCAATTTCATGACACAGTGTCGTCCAAGCGAACAGGATCTAATTCCTATGATAGATATTGAGACGAAGAGCGGACTTGGCACTGAAGAATTCTGCGATTCTCTGTTCAAGTTCCTTCATATGGTCGAGAAAGCTTATAACCAGAAGCCGTTACTCTACACCTTTGTCAACTTCTACAACAACTATCTATTAGGGAAAATTGACGATTACAAGCTGATGATTGCACAATATACGCAACGCATACCCGTATTGGCAGATGATCGCGACTACACCATATGGCAATACACCGGTAAAGGAAGAATCAATGGCGTCAATGGATATGTGGACAAAAGTCGCTTTATGGATAAGCACAGCCTGCGTGAAATTAAATTCAAACACTAATCATAACAAATAACAAACTGAACAATATGGCTATAATAAAATGCCCGGAATGTGGAAACCCTGTCAGTGACAAGGCTCCATTTTGTCCTAAATGTGGTGTGGAAATTGCTGGGAAAATAAAACCTGCAACAACGCCACCTCCCCCTATTCCACCCACAGAGAAGAGCGACAACCCGCAATCTTCCAACGAAGAAAACAAGAAAAATGGCACGAAAAACGTACTTATTATCTGTCTTGTGATTGCTTTGATTGCCGGTGGACTAATCTTCTATTTCTATCGTGATGCACAGGTCAGTAAAGAACAAAGTGAATATGAATACGCCATGAAATCGGCCGATCCAGCCGTGTTGCAGGCCTATCTTGACACTTTCACCGATGCACCTAAAGCTCATGTCGACAGCATACAGGCCCACCTGTTTATGCTACAGCAGGGCGATAAAGACTGGACCAACGCCTTGGTGAGCAATTCAAAATCGCTTCTTGAAGCTTATATTGCCAACCATCCAGACTCTCCTCACAAGGCTGAAGCCGAGCATAAGATTGACTCTATCGACTGGGCTAACGTATCAACAACCAACACATTGGATGCTTACAACACCTATCTGCAGGATCATCCCAACGGAGAGCACGTGGACGAGGCTAAAGACGGCATTAAAAATCTGAATGCCAAGACTATCCAACCGGAGGAGAAACAGATGTTGAGTAGCTTGTTCCGTCATTTCTTCCAGAGCATAAACTCACGTGATGAAATAGCACTGACAAATACATGTGAGACTCTTATGACTTCTTTCTTAGGTAAAACTGACGCTACAAAGAATGACGTTGCGACTTTCCTTGACAAGATATGGAAAGACGATATGACCAACATGAATTGGCACATCAATAATGATTATGCCATTGACAAGAAAGAAGTGGGCGAAGGAGAATATGAATATACGGTAAAATTCTCTGCGGTTCAGACAAAGGAATTCGAGGATACATCAAAGAATGGGAAGAGTCTTTTCCGTATTAATGCCAAAGTCAGTCCCGATGATAAAATCAGTTCATTCAACATGGTGAAGATTGTTGAATAAAGCAATATATCATATTGATAATCAATCTATCGCATATAAGTTTTCAATCTGCGTCAAATCGTCTCATGATTTGACGCAGATTGCGTTCTAAAATGACTCAGATTACTTGATAATCTGATGCAGATTAGAAATGCAGATAACGTGCACATAAAATGAAGGTTAACACACCATGTGCAATATGCCAAGTCTAAGTCTCAGCTAATTTCAATCAATATCATTTGTATATTTTAAAGAAATTATGTAATTTTGAGGCAGAATAATATTATGAATAAAATGACAGATAAAAGAAATCACATAGTTATCATGGCCGGAGGCATAGGCAGTCGCTTCTGGCCCATGAGTACAACAGAATGCCCCAAGCAGTTTATTGATGTGCTTGGAGTAGGCCGTTCTCTGCTCCAATTGACCTATGACCGCTTTCAAGGCATATGTTTACCTGAAAACATATGGATAGTAACCAATAAAAAATACTTAGAACTCTGTCGTGAGCAGTTGCCGGATGTTCCTACAGAAAATATTTTGTTAGAACCATGTCGGCGCAATACGGCTCCATGTATTGCATACGTCAGCTGGCGAATTAAATCAAAGAATCCCAAAGCCAATGTTGTTGTAACGCCCAGTGACCATATTGTTACTGACATCGTTGAATTTCAGCGTGTCATCACTTCATGCCTGAAATTCACTGGCGAAACCGATGCTATCGTAACATTGGGTATGAAACCTAATCGTCCGGAGACGGGCTATGGCTATATACAGGCTGATTTATCGGTATCCTCTCCACGCAACAAAGAGATTTTCCGTGTAGATTCTTTCCGGGAAAAACCAGATATTGAAACAGCAAAGAAGTATATTCAACAGAACAATTTCTTCTGGAATGCAGGTGTATTTATCTGGAGTGTCAGTACAATAGTCAATGCTTTCAGAGTATATCAGCCTGCGATATCCAAGGTCTTTGAAGGCATGGAACATATTTATGGCACTCCTGAAGAACAGGAAAACATCGATAAATGCTATCCGGAATGCGAGAACATCTCTGTAGACTATGCCATTATGGAGAAAGCTGAAGAGATTTTCGTATGCCCTGCTGACTTTGGCTGGAGCGATCTTGGCACTTGGGGAAGCTTAGTTGAACAAAGTAAAAAAGATCTTTATGGAAACAGCTTGATTGGCAATGACATTCGTTTATATGATTCTCACAATTGCATTGTCCACACGATGAACGAAAAACAAGTTATTATACAAGGGCTTGATGGCTATATCATTGCCGAGAATGACAACCGATTATTAATCTGCAAACTTTCAGAAGAGCAACGCATCAAGCAGTTTTCTGAGCAAAAATAAAAGCAAAATGAATAGAAAAGTAGCACTTATAACAGGAATTACAGGACAGGACGGTTCCTATTTGGCCGAATTCCTTTTGGAGAAAGGTTATGAAGTTCATGGCACAATTCGCCGATCATCAGTAGACTACCGCGAACGAATCGCCCACCTTGAAGGCCGTGATAATTTCCATTTGCACTATGCAGACTTAGGAGACTCCATGAGTATCCTTGGAGTAATCGGTAAAGTTCAACCTACGGAAATTTATAATCTGGCTGCACAAAGCCATGTACAGGTAAGCTTTGACTCACCGGAATTCACTGCTGATGTGGATGCAGTTGGCGTATTACGTGTGCTGGAAGCCGTGCGCCAATTAGGACTTACAGACAGCTGTCGCATCTATCAAGCAAGTACATCAGAACTTTATGGTAAGGTAGAAGAAGTTCCACAGAATGAAAACACACCATTCCATCCCTACAGTCCATACGCTGTTGCCAAACAATATGGTTTCTGGATTGTACGTGAATACCGTGATGCATACAACATGTTCTGCTGTTCAGGCATTCTGTTCAACCATGAAAGTGAACGCCGTGGAGAAACTTTCGTTACCAGAAAGATTACATTAGCAGCTGCCCGGATAAAACAAGGTAAGCAAGAGAAACTTTATTTAGGAAATCTAAGTTCATTGCGTGACTGGGGATATGCCAAAGATTACGTAGAGTGCATGTGGCTTATCCTGCAAAATGATAAGCCGGAGGACTTTGTCATAGCAACAGGCGTACAACATAGCGTACGCGATTTCTGCTACTATGCTTTCAAACGTGTAGGCATAGAATTAGAGTTCACTGGTGAAGGTATGGACGAAAAAGGCATTGACAAAGCAACGGGTAAAGTGCTGATAGAAGTCAGTCCCGACTTCTATCGCCCTACAGATGTAGTAAACTTGTGGGGTGATCCCACCAAAGCAAAGGCAGAGTTGGGCTGGAACCCCAGCAAAACCAGCTTCGAGGAATTAGTCAACCTCATGGTAGACAGTGACATGGCCAAGGTTGCTTCTGAAGGTGCAGCTGAAAAAGTAAGAACAAATTTGGCTGAATATTTGGAGAAAGGTATTGTCAAATAGCTGTAAGATTACAGACATACTTGAATATAAAAAACGTATATCTTTCATGGGATATACGTTTTTTTATTTTGTTTCTTTACCCGAACTACACATCAAGATAATGATATGCAAAACCTGACATGCATCAAAGCTCCTCACATTCCTTTAACCACAATGCACTCGTTGCATCGCTCGGCATGCGCCAATCACCACGCGGACTAAGGCTGACACTGCCAACTTTCGGACCATCAGGCAAACAACTACGCTTGAACTGCTGACTGAAAAAACGACGACAGAATGTTGTCAGCCATTTCTTAATCACCTCGTCATCATAATGACCTGCAAATGCTTTCTGTGCCAACATGAATATTTTGCGTGGCCGAAAACCGAAACGCAAGAAATAATAGAGAAAGAAGTCATGCAGTTCATAGGGGCCTACAAGGTCTTCTGTCTTTTGACAAATAGTATTGCCCGCATCAGCAGGTATCAGTTCCGGGCTGATTGGGGTGTCGATTATATCCATAAGGATATCAGAAACCCTACTTGACATTGTTGTCGCCACATAACGCATGAGATACTGTATCAATGTTTTTGGCACACTTGCATTGACTCCATACATGCTCATATGGTCACCGTTATAAGTGGCCCAGCCTAAAGCCAACTCCGAAAGATCGCCTGTGCCAATCACCATACCACCGACCTGATTGCTTAAATCCATCAGTATTTGCGTTCGTTCGCGAGCTTGCCCGTTCTCATAAGTTACATCATGAATAGTCATATCATGGCCGATATCCTCAAAATGCTGCGTGACACTCTTGGCTATCGGAATTTCGCGAATTGTAATATTCAGGCTTTCCATTAATTGAATTGCATTCTGATAGGTGCGATCTGTTGTTCCAAAGCCAGGCATCGTGACCCCAATGATTCCCTTGCGATCCATCTGCAACTTATCAAATGTACGGATGCATACCAACAAGGCCAGTGTTGAATCAAGTCCGCCGCTAATCCCCAATACAACATGTTTGCAACCGGTGTGCACTAATCGTTTAGCTAAGCCAAGCACTTGGATATTGAATATCTCTTCACAGGAAGTCGTCAATCCGTCATCTTGGGGGATAAATGGACAAGGATCAATGGTGCGTTCTAAACAAAAATCGGTCTTGACATCAATGCCGTGGCACCAGACTTCGCTGCCATTCATTACCCCCTGGCGCTGGGCATTGACAAATGTTGTGTTATTAGAACGTTCGACACGAAGACGCTCTACATCAATCTGCGACACTACTAACTGAGGAGTAAGGGAAAAGCGCTCTCCTTCAGCTAACAACACACCATTTTCATAAATGAGTGCATTACCTCCATATACCACATCTTGAGTACTCTCGCCAAATCCGCAACTGCTATAAACATAGCCACTCATCATCCGTGCACTCTGCTGGGCCAACAGACTCTTGAGATATTTGTGCTTACCAATCAGTTCATCAGTTGCCGAAAGGTTAAAGATAATATCTGCCCCCGAAAGCGCCAAGCGATTGCTTGGGGGAATAGGAGCCCACACATCTTCACAAATTTCAACACCAAATTTTACCCCCTGAGAGGTAACAAAGAGTTTTGGATCTGCAGAGACAAGTAATTTATGACCTGCATACCGAATTTCCGTAGGACGCAAATCCTGTGATGAGGCAAACCATCGTTTCTCATAGAACTCATTATAGTTTGGAAGATAAGTCTTTGGAATAATGCCGAGGATTTCACCTTGCTGAAGAACTAAGGCACAATTCAAAAGCAGATTGCCGACAAGGATTGGAGCACCAACAATGGAAATGACATTCAGCTTACGCGAGAAATCAAGAAGCATCATCACTGCTGTATCCGTGGCATCAAGCAGAAGGGTCTGACGGAAAAGGTCCTGACAGGTATAACCTGTTATAGACAGTTCTGGAAAAACAACAATCTCAACTCCACGACTTTCGGCCTGTACTATGAGATTTTCAATCTGCAAAGTATTGTATTTCACATCGCCCACCTTCACAGAAGGTATGGCACTGGCAACTTTGATAAATCCGTAATTCATAATCTATCTGATTGTAACCTGAGTCGCCCCATAACCATATTCTTGGAAAGAGGCATCTTGATAGGTGTATTTTTTGTATTTATACTTCAAAGCATTTACAATAGCACTGCGAAGAACTCCTTCTCCTTTGCCATGGATAAAAATGAGTTTCTGACCTTTCTTGCCATCATATTCTGCGAGTACTTCACGAAATTTCTTTAATTGATAATTGAGAATATCGGTTGAACTCATACCGGCCGTAGTATCAAGTAATGCATCCGCGTGCAGATCAATGACAACAATATCACCATTATCGCGATGTTTAATCAGAAAGGGATTGCCTTTCTTCTGACCATTCTCATAGCGACGAACATAACTTTTTACACTATCTTGCTCCGTTTCTTGCTGAAAAGTAGCATTATCAGCATACATCTCGCGTTTCAATGCCTTGGCATCAACAACAAGTGGTTTCACAGGAATATCATTGACAACGATACCATACAACAACGCCGGCATCTCAAAAAAGTCATTATCTTGGAAAGTGTGTAATTTGTAAAACTTTACAGGATCAAGACGGAACTGCACATCAACACCGGGCTTAAGAACAAAGTGTTTTTCACGCTTATAAGCTATCAGCTGCACAGCAATATGAGCCATATCATTAAGTTCCTCACGGCTAAACTCTTCAATATATAGCTTAGTATTGGGCTCTACCTCGCCCTGAAATTTCAAATTCCAGCTATTCCCTTCTGCCGTCATATAGCAGAACTGCATATAGTAGTTGCTATCATTGACAAAATAAGTTTCGAAACGAGTAGATGCAACATCCTTTATATCAAGAGGTACAAATGCAAGATAAGCCGTCAAAGAATTTCCTCCTTTACGTTCCTCAACGGGCTTTTTGAAAGAGATTTCTTTATTGTCATCAACAACATCATTGTCTACCTTGTCATCAAAGACGTCTATAATCTCATCTTGTCCTTCATGCATCATCGACTTTATGCTACGATTATTCTGCTGGCTAACGACTTTATTTTGTTTCTGTCCTACAGAGTCGAACTTAGCCTGTACAAGTTTAGAAGAAGTGTAGTCATCACTACTTACAACAACGACATCGTTGATAGGAAATGGAATCTGAAAACCATCTTCATCTTCAACAAGTACAATATTATTACTTTGGAAACCGACGATCTTACCTCCACCAGTCTCGCTTAGAAATCTTACTGTATCTCCCTTTTTCATTTTATTTCTTTTTCAAACGTTTTTCATATAATTCCAGTTAGGGGATAAGCAACGAGCTATCACCATAACTAAGGAATCGGAAGTTATTAGCCAAGGCGTAGTCATAGATTTTTCTCCAATCTCCCTTAACAAAAGCACTTACAAGAAGCAGCAATGTGCTCTGAGGTTGATGAAAATTAGTAACAAGCATCTTTACAATCTTATATTCATAGCCTGGAGCTATGAGTATCTGCGTGCTACTATGTAAAACTTCTACACCTGCTTTGTCAAGCCAATCTATAAGATTTTGAATGGCATGGACTGGTGTAATACCATTTATCAGCCCACCTTCACGCTCTTTCTCATAAGGTTCCCACTGGCTTACATGTAATTCTTCTTCTGTAGCATCAGGATTATTCTCTAACTTGACTCCCATGTAATAAAGACTTTCCAAAGTCCTCACACTCGTTGTTCCTACAGCAATAGCTTTACACTCATACTTAATAAGATTTACCAACGTATGACGGTGAACTACAATATATTCGGTATGCATTTCATGCCCATAAATTTCCTTGCTCTTAACAGGTTTGAATGTTCCGGCCCCTACATGTAAGGTAACTTCCTCACGCTCAATCCCACGAGCCTCTATTGCCCGTAAAACATCATCCGTGAAATGAAGTCCAGCCGTAGGTGCAGCTACACTACCCTTTATCTTGCTATAAACCGTTTGATAGGTTAACTTATCGCTTTCTTCGGTTTCACGATTCAAATAAGGAGGGATTGGTAATTCACCTACAACTTCAAGGATTTCAGCAAAGTTGATATTTGCATTATCCCAGGAAAAGTCTACCCAATAGTTAGTTCCTGTAGCACTATGTGCACTCTTCTCATAGTTCAACAGTACAGAAAGTGTAAGATGCTCCCCTTTTATATCAAAATTCCGCTTCAAAGAACCTTCCTTCCACTTCTTGAGATTTCCTATCATACATAGCCAAGAACATTGCCCCTTCGTTTGAAACATTAATTCATAATCTGTCGGAGCTGCAGGTTCCATTAAAAACACCTCAATGAGTGCTCCTGTCTCCTTGCGAAAATGCATACGTGCCTGAATAACCCGCGTATTGTTATAAACCATCAAAGCATGTTGTGGCAGATATTTCGGTAAGTTGAAAAAAACATCATCACTCACTTTTCCGTGTTCATAAATCAACAGCTTACTATGATCGCGCTGTGGCAAAGGAAATTTTGCTATCCGCTCATCAGGCAGTACATAGTCGTATTCACTAATCTTTATATGTTTTGTTTCCATTTTCTTATTTATCCAAAATTATAAATACACAAAGGTCCCTACTATACAGCTAACAATTAACAACAGAGTAAGATATACTAAAACAGCATCAATATCCGAACGATTATACCCTGTTGATGTATACTGGCTGGAGACATAATTCACATGAGGATTACTTTTAAAATAGACATAACTATAGAACCAATAAGCTATAGAGCCACACAAGATGCCCCAAAGTGCACCGACTAACACATCTGATGGATAATGAACCCCAAGATAAATCCGAGTGTAACCATTTAATAAAGCCCATAAAAACAGACCGATATTTAATAGACGACTTCTCACTAAGAAAGCAAAGAATGTCGCTATAGCAAAGGTATTGGCAGCGTGAGCAGAGAAAAAACTGTATTGTTCCTTACCCATCCAAATAACTGTATTGATGAAATACTTTATCCCTGGAGCATTACAAGGTCTTAAACGAGCAATCCATGGCTTTACCAAAAGATTGTCAACACCACTTGTCAAAGCTACAGCAACAAGGCAAGCTGACACAACAAGCACAATCTGCCCCATCGTTTCATTATTCTTAACAACGATATAAAATAATGCCAGATATAATGGAAGCCAAAGCCAAGCATTTGTAAGCGTGACCATGACACCATTCAACATCAGATTGTCACATCCATTGATTGCAAACAGAATGTGTCTATCTAACTCTAAAAGACTTGCTATATCCAAACTAAAAACTAATACGATTAAATTCTTTCCACACTTGAAACAGACAGCCAACCTTCATGACCATCAGATAAACGGACATTATACCAGCCCCTTATACCTCTATCTATTATATTGACTTTCGTTCCTTCATGAACAACAACTACATCTACACTGTTTTTGACTGGAGTTTTCTTGAGGCTGACTGTTGGAACAATAATAATAGCACCGTTACGATTTTCAAAAGCCACCTTTTGTTGAATGGCAAAGAGAATGCTTAAAACAAAAAGTAATAAACATACCAAAGACACAATAAATCCAACTTTCCTCAATGCAATACGATTGACAAACAAATAAACCAAGAAGCCTATGAGAGCTAAAGTAATTGTGATAATACTGAAAGTTGCCCAACCATCAACACTCGTGAAATTCACTATAGCCTTATACCAGGTAATAAAAAACATCTCATCAGGTTCAGAGAACTTATCAATCGTTTTACTACGAGCAAATTGCAGGTTGAACCTAATATCACTGTTTCCCGGTTCAAGCAGAGCTGCTCGTTCATAATTCAGAATAGCTTTCGTAATATTATCTGTTCGATAATAAGCATTACCCAAATTATAATAAAGTGAGGCACTTACACCTGAATGTAGCAGACTTTCATAGTCTTTGATCGCCTGTTGATATTTCTTCTCCTGATAGGCTTTATCAGCTTCAGCTTTGGTTACAGCTTCAACAGGGATAGCAAAAAACCAACAGGTAAATAGCAAAAAGATTTGTATTATATAATGTTTCATTTTATTTTCCAATCAATATTTCCTCTTATTGAAAATACGTTCTATCTCTGTAATGGCAATAATGGCAGACTCAAAGGTCTTATTCATATTGCCTGCAACATCTCCTGGAGCATAACGTTCAAATTCACATTCATCAAGCGCTTCGATAAATGTATGGATCGTATGTATATCAACAGAATGTGCTGACAAATTATCAGAAATGTTATCACGCGAAATCTTCTCTACAGGCATATTAAGTTTATCACCTACATATCCCCACAAAGCCCGTAAGACTTCATCATAGAAATCATTTGATTTTCCCTCCTGCATAAGCTTATTTGCATAACGCAATCGTTTAACAGCAACTTTATTTGCACGCCTACCGCGCTGTTTGACCATATCTGTCATTTCCAATGCACGTTTACGAAATACTATAAGCAGAATAACAAAAGTGACCATCGGTAAAAGCAGCAACATATAGTAGGCAACCGAACCAAAGAAGAAATCGTTAAGACTCCTCTGTCCTATATCCCCCTCCATCAGATCATGGATATCATTGTCCTTCTGTGAATAATCAGCCTCACTGTTATGATTTCCATTACCCTTAGCAACTGCTATATGAAATGATTGTGTCTTAATTGTCTTATAACTATGAATAGACGTATCATAATAAGTAAATGCCACCTCTGGTATTTTATATTCTCCTTGATTCTGTGGAACTACAAGAAAGTCATAGATGATATTACCTTCAACTCCATTGGCTGTAAGATGCGTTTTATCCGTAATCTTCACATCATACTTCTCAAAATCTTTCGGGAAAACAACTTCAGGCTGTTTTATTAATTTGAGGTTACCAATACCACCAACAACAATACGTAGATTCAATGGCTCACCACTCTTTACTTCTTTCTTATTAAGTTGTGCTGAAATATTGAATATACCCACACCACCAGAGAAATTCAAAGGACGATTAGGCAAAGGATCTACTTGTATTGTCAGACTTGGTGCCTTAATCTCCTTTTTCACCTCCACATAACCTGAACCTCCATTAAAGAATGCTTCGAAAGGATCAACATTTCGATTTTGTTGCACTACTATACCCTTGAAAGTAATACTTGGAATAGTTAACTTGCCCGTCATCTGAGGATACATAACATACTGACTCCATGTAACACAACGATAAGCTCGTCCATTAACGCGCTCGACATGGAAACTTTTTTGCTGAGGCAGCTTTACTTCCTGTGTATGGAAACCTGTCAATTCTGGCATATCTCCCTTCAACTGTGTCAATTCAACCAAAGTATAAACTTTATAGGTCAACATTATCGGTTCCTGCTCATGTACTCTCTGCTTGTTTGCACTGACACGGATAAACAAATCATTGCCCGATATATGTGAACCTGTAGAACGAAGACCTGCATCATCTCCACTCTGTCCAGCAACTCTATTAGCTCCGTGAGCATTACTAACAACAGTTACCAATACCGAACGTGAAGCAATTTTTCTACCATTAATTATAGCATTGGCTGCAGGAATTGTATAAGTTCCTTGTTTAGTCGCATACAAAGTATAAGTAAAAGTTATAGATGAAGACGAACTGGTATGTCCATTTACCATCTGATAACTTGATTGCCGAGACGTATAAGGACCTGCAATAACTTCAATTCCCGAAGGAATATTACCTGCCCTGAAATCTTCTACATCTTGTGTATTGACAATATACGACAACCTAAAATTTTCTCCAACAGAAACTTTCGTTGGAACTTCCACTGTCACACGTTGGGCAACCGCTTTATTGCTACATACAACAAGCAATAAAAAGAATACAAAGAATTTGAAATATCTATTCATAGGAATTCTCTATCACACTATATAATTACCAATTTTTCTGCAACTTACGATTGCCAGACTGTTGTATTGCTTTTGATATACGTTGCTGTGTTACTTTCTCATCTTGTATGGCAGCTTTGAGCAACTGCTCTGCATTTTCTTTGCTCATGCGGTCTTTAGTATCTTGTTGTTCCTCCTTATTTTGTTTTTTTTGTTTTTGCCGTTTGTCCTTATTATCTTCCTTTTTGTCTTTATCTTTTTTATTCTGTTGCTTTTTATCTTGAGGTTTATTCTTCAATAACTTCTTACACAGGGCAAGATTATAACGCGTTTCACGATCTGCCGGATTATTACGCAAAGCTTCCTTATAAGCCTGAATCGCTTCTGCATACATTTGGTGATGCTGACAAATATAACCAATATTGTGATAGCTCTGTGCTTTACGTATTTTACTCGTTTCTTGTTTTCCTGCTCTTTGTAATATATCAGTCGCTGCAGAGTCTTTTTGCTGCATCAACAAAGCTGTACCAAGATTATAAAGTGCTTGGAAATTATTAGGATTTTTAGAAACTGCTTTACGATATTCAACTTCAGCCTTGACAAAATTCTGACTGTGAAACAGTTTATTACCATTTCGGATAAACTGCCGGTCTGTCTGTGCATAAGTAATCCCTGTCAGCATACAGGCAATCAGCAGAACCATATATTGATAATATTTCATGCCTCTCTTCTTCTAAATAATTTAATATTCTTGAACTTTGGATTCTTCGATTCCTGCAAGATAACTTCAACTATTAATAGCACTAACAAGATTATTCCAAAGGCTTGGAACTGTTCGCTATATTCACTATAAATAACACCATCGGTCATTCCCGACTGCAACTTCGACAATTCTGCATTCAGTTTTTCCTGCGCATCATTAGTATTGTCTACATGAATATAAGTACCACTGCCAGCCTGAGCGATCTGTTGACACATCTGCTCATTGAGTGCTGACATCACTGTCTGTCCCCTGTTGTCTTTCATATATCCGCCTTCTCCATCGGGAATTGGAGTTCCTTTAGGATTACCTATTCCAAGGATAAAGACATTTGAGCCTTTCTTATGCGCAGCTTTTGCCGCTTCAAGCGCTCCTCCTTCATGGTCTTCACCATCTGTGATGACGATAATAGCCTTACCAATATTATCCCTCTGCATAAAACTATTCTGACTCAACTCAATAGCACGTGCCAAGTCTGTTCCTTGAGTAGCAATCAAAGAAGGTTTAATATTCTGCAAGAACATTTTAGCAGAAACATAATCACTCGTTATTGGAAGCTGAACAAATGCATCACCTGCAAACACCACTAATCCAACTTTGTCATTTGTAAAATGATCAACAAGATTTTCTATTAACAGTTTGCTTTTCTCTAATCGCGAAGGTGTAACATCTTCAGCCAGCATCGAATTACTGATATCCAGAGCGATAATAACCTCTATACCATTTCGTTTGTCATGAGAAATCTTTGTTCCTGCCTGCGGGCGAGCTATCATTAGTATTAAAATAGCCATAGCTGTAAGCAACAGCCAAAACTTTATTGTAGGTCGATACTTGGATACATCGGGCATCATTTCTTTCAATAACACCGGATTACCAAAACGCTGTAATTTCTTTTTCCGCTGTCGCCAGACACCAAATCTCACCATAGCCAGAATTGGAATGACAAGCAATAACCATAAATATGTAGGGTCTTCAAATCTCAACATGTTGTCTCTTTTTTATGGAATTCTTCTCAACACTGTTGTTCGAAGGATTACCTCCAACAATAAAATCAATAATGCACCAATGGCAAACGGCTGATAAACTTCATAAAGTTTCGAGAATTTCTTTACATCCATCTTGCTCTTTTCAAGCTGATCAATATCCTTATAGATTTGTTTTAACTGCCGATTATTTGTTGCTCGATAAAAATTACCTTCCGTTGTTGCAGCGATATCTTTCAGCGTCTTACTGTCTATCTCTACAGGAATATTCACATATTGTATTCCCCCTGCTACAGGCATAGGATAAGGTGCTACCTTATTCGTACCAATGCCGATTGTATAGACACGTATTCCGAAACTTCGGGCAATCTGCGCACTGGTCATTGGTGAAATATCTCCCATATTATTACTACCATCGGTCAAAAGAATAACAACCTTACTCTTGGCCTTAGAATCTTTCAATCGGCTTACCGCATTGGCCAAGCCCATACCAACAGCTGTTCCATCAGAGATCAAACCACGAGCAGCGATATCCGTTCTGACACTCTGTAACAGATTGATGAGCGATACATGGTCTGTGGTCATCGGACATTGCGTAAAAGCTTCCCCCGCAAAGATCGTCAAGCCAATATTATCATTAGGTCTGTCTGCAATAAATTCTGAAGCTACATTCTTAGCTGCTTCTAACCGATTAGGTTTCAAATCCTCGGCCAACATTGAAGTTGAAACATCCATAGCCAGCATAATATCAATACCTTCTACCTGTTTATTATCCCATGAGTTATGAGTCTGTGGACGAGCCATGACTATGACTATCAGCACAAAGGCGACACAACGCAACCACATCGGTAGATGAATCAGTCGCATTCGCCAGCTTTTCGGTGCATAGCGATAGGCAAACGTGTCACTCATCAACATTGTTGGCTCACGCTTGTTACGATAAAGAAAATACCATAGAATATAAGGTATCAGCAATATCAATAAACCGAAATATTCTTTACTTGCAAATTCCATGACATTCAACCTAACAATTGTGCTATCTGATATACAATATAGACAGCTAACCCTATAATTACACCAATTGAAGCATAAATCAAAGTCTTAAGTAACACACGATTCTTTTGTGTGAGCTGTTCAACTTCACTCAATTTAGGGACAATTCGTTCCTCTACCTCCTGAGCTTCTGTTTTAGTTTCGTCTATGAACTTTGCAGCATTGACCAAATTCAAATCATTTTCATTTATCAATGCATTATGCTTTGCAAACTTCACAAGATCGGCCGTAGTAAAGAGTTCACGCAGTTCATCAATTCCTTTCTGATCACCTGCCTCGCGTAATCGATAGATAATTTCGCTGCTAGTCATTTCCATAGCATTAAAACCAAAACGCTCCTTGATATATTGCCGTAAAGTATCAGTCAGACGGGTATAATATTCTTTCTGATTTTCCGAAGTCACCATATGAGCGGCCTTGATCTCCTCTATAGCCTTTAAAGCCTTCTGATGTGCAGGCACATGCTTCACAATTCTAATACGTGTTACAATAGGCTTGTTCTGCTTTAACCTGACAAACAGATATATCATTAATAGGCAAAGCACTAAAACTATAATACTCAGCCAAAAGACCAGATGCCACTCCTCCCATTGAAATGGATTATCCTGGACATCTTTAGCTGGAAAGAATTGATTAGGGTGAAGCGTATCAACAGGAACAGTCATCACCTTTAATGCCAATTGTCTACCACTGAACGATTGATTATCAACCTTTACCTTCAGTGCCGGTATAGCATAAAGTTTCTCATCAAAACTCGTCAAGGTATAGACACGACTGATTTTTATCATACCATCGGCATCTGTTGAATCGCCTTTCTGCAATTCTACAATTTCAATGCCAGGTATCAAATATTGCGATGGTTTCAGCCGTGGCCAAGATATTCTTGCTCCAGGCTTCGCCGTCACCGATAAAGTCATATGTGTCTGTTGACCAATCAGAATTGCAACGGAATCTATACTTTGTTCCACAAAAGCCTTCTGTGCCCAACCGATAGTTGAACACATCAATCCAACGACAATGATTATATTCCTTAACAACTTCATTTAAGCTCTTTTCTTAAACAACAGCATCAGTGCTTTCGTGAAATCCTCATCCGTGCCCACTGAAGTCCAGTCCATCTTACTCTTAGCAAACAATTTACGTAACATATCTTCACGCTCCAACCAATATTGAGTATGTGCCTGACGTAACTTAGCAGAACCGGTATCAATAATCATTTCATGTCCGGTTTCTGCATCACGTACTTTCATCAGCCCAATATCAGGCAAAGTCTTGGCACGCGGATCATACACTTGGACAGCAACCATATCATGCTTAGAATTGGCAATCTGCATTGCTTTACTGAAATCATCACGCGTGTAAAAATCACTTAAGAGGAATGCTGTACAACGACGTTTCATTATTCGTGTGAGGTAAGAAACTGCCATACCGATGTCTGTACGAACACTCGCAGGCTTGAAATCCAACAATTCCCTGATTATATAAAGAATGTGACGACGCCCTTTCTTTGGTGGGATATACTTCTCTACGCGGTCAGAAAAGAAGATTACACCAATCTTATCATTGTTCTGAATAGCACTGAAAGCCAACGTAGCAGCTATCTCCGTAACCATCTCACGTTTAGTCTGGCGAACTGTTCCAAAGTCGAGTGAACCACTGACATCCACCAACAGCATTACTGTCAGCTCGCGTTCCTCCTCAAACACTTTCACATAAGGACGATGAAAACGTGCCGTAACATTCCAGTCAATATCACGTACATCATCACCATATTGGTATTCTCTCACTTCACTGAAAGCCATACCGCGTCCCTTAAAGGCAGAATGATACTGTCCTGCAAAGATATTCTGACTCAAGCCACGAGCCTTGATTTCTATCTTCCTGACTTTTTTTATAATCTCTGATGTTTCCATCAAGGCACTTCTACCTTATTAACTATCTTTGAAACGATTTCTTCTGCAGTAATATTGCTGGCCTCGGCCTCATAGGAAAGACCGATACGATGGCGCATCACATCGTGCACAACAGCACGCACATCCTCAGGGACGACATAACCTCTATGCTTGATAAAAGCATAGGCACGACTTGCTTTAGCCAGATTAATGCTGGCACGTGGACTACCTCCATAGGTAATCATATCCTTCAATTCACTTAGGCCATAACGTTCCGGATATCGACTTGCGAAGACAATGTCTGCAATGTATTGTGCAATCTTTTCATCAATATATACCTGATTGACCACTTCGCGGGCCTTAATAATTTCGTCTGCACTGGTCACAGGAGTCACTGTCGGGAACTGCCCAACAATATTCTCCTTGATTATCAGCTTTTCTTCCTCTAAAGTTGGATAGTCAATAACCACTTTCATCATGAAACGATCCACCTGTGCCTCGGGCAGTTGATAAGTCCCTTCCTGCTCAATCGGATTCTGTGTTGCCATAACCAAGAAAGGCTTCGGCAAAGAAAATGTCTTTTCACCAATGGTCACTTGATGCTCTTGCATGGCTTCAAGCAATGCACTCTGCACCTTTGCAGGAGCGCGGTTGATTTCATCAGCCAATACGAAATTAGCGAATACAGGCCCCTTTTTCACATGGAAACTTTCATCTTTCTGAGAATAAATCTGGGTACCAATGACATCGGCCGGAAGCAAATCCGGTGTGAACTGTATACGACTGAAATCAGCATCTATCAATTGAGCCAATGTTTTAATAGCAAGTGTTTTGGCTAATCCGGGCACACCTTCCAACAGGATATGCCCATCGCTCAACAGTGAAATCAGCAATGAGTCCACCAGATGCTTCTGTCCTACAATCACTTGATCCATACCGGCAACAAGGTTGGTCACAAACCCACTCTGCTGCTCAATCATTATATTCAGTTCACGAATATCTATCGTTTCTGCCATAATTTGAATATTAGACAATTATAAATTATATGTACGCAAAATTACAACAAATCGGTAAGAGAATACAATATATGCAACTAAATTATATTAAAATAAACCCCGATTTCCTTATTTTAAGATTATTTCATTTCCCTTTATTTACAAGGAATGCACCAAAAAAACAGGGCATACATATCCAAACGTTTACACAATGGCGTAACTATAACTGACAAGTTTCATCAATAGATGCGGATGTGGAAATATCAGTATAATATCAATTCGCCATGATTAAAGCCTTGTAACCGCCCGAATGGGCCTGTAAAACACATTACCCCACCCCACAGAAGCCTACACTTAAAGAAGACTTTCAATCGTTCAGAAAATAAAAAAGGACGGACATTTCGTCCATCCCTATTCTTTCATTTCTTCAGAAGAAGTCTTACGCCTCTGCAGGAGCTTCTGTCTCTTCAGCAGGAGCAGCAGCTTCGGCATTCTGTGCAGCTTCAGCTTCTGCCTTAGCAGATGCTTCTGCAGCTTTCTTGTCAGCTACCTTCTTAGCGATAGCCTCGTTTACTTTCTTCTCAGCTTCAAGTTCTGCTTTCTCTGCATCCTTTTTAGCCTTTGCGTCCTTCTCGCGAATAGCCTCGAAACCTTTCAGCTTGTTTTCTTTCCAAGCATCGAATTTCTTCTGAGCTTCAGCCTCATCAAAGGCACCCTTCTTCACTCCGCCACGAAGATGTTTCATCAAATAAACACCTTCATTTTTAAGAATGTTACGAACAGTGTCTGTTGGCTGCGCACCGGTTTCAACCCAATAAAGGGCGCGTTCGAAATTCAAATCTACAGTAGCTGGATTGGTGTTTGGATTGTAAGTACCAATCTTCTCAGTAAATTTACCATCACGTGGTGCTCTAACATCAGCGATTACGATACCATAAAAAGCATAGCCTTTACGACCGCCACGCTGCAATCTGATTCTTGTTGCCATTTTTTGAAATATTAATTAGGTTTGAATTTATGCTGTCATCTCGTAACAGCGGGTGCAAAGGTATAAATATTTGCTGACACACGAATACTCGAAACTCATCAAACAGCTAATGTTTAATGTTATTTAACCTAAAAGCATCCACGGTGCTTTTACCGTAGATGCTTTATATATCACACCATGAACGAGCTCTTGGACATGCAAGAGCTGCAATTCACATATTTAATTTCAACTACATGACACCATCCTCACGTAACTTCACTTGCCATTTCCAAGCACTGGCAAGGACATCTTTCAACGGTGTATCTGCTTTCCAACCAAGCACCTTGTTGGCTTTGGTGCAGTCGCCCCAAATCTTCTCTATATCGCCCTCTCTACGTGGGCCAAACTTCCAATTCAGCTTTACGCCTGTAGCTTCTTCAAAGGTGTCGACAATCTCTTTGGTTGTATTTCCATGCCCCGTACCAATATTAAAATATTCAATTTTGTCCGTATCTTCATCCAATACGCGGCGCATTGCTGCAACGTGTGCCTTTGCCAAATCGACAACATAGATGAAGTCACGGATACACGTACCGTCAGGAGTGTCATAATCATTACCGAAAATAGTCAGCTGTTTACGGATGCCAATAGCAGTCTGGGTAACAAATGGAATGAGATTGGCAGGAACTCCGTTCGGCAGTTCACCTATCAAGGCTGAGGGATGAGCACCGATCGGATTGAAATATCTCAGGACAATGCTCTTGATATCTGCCCCGCTATGGATATAGTCATAGATAATCTGCTCGTTGATTTCCTTGGTGTTGCCGTATGGAGAAGTCGCTTTCTGATGAGGGGCATCCTCTGTTACAGGCAGGTTCTCGGGCTTTGGCTGCCCATAGACCGTACAACTTGATGAGAAGATGATGCCCTTGACATTATACTGGGGCATCAACTCCAAAAGATTTATCAGTGAAACAATATTGTTACGATAGTAAAGCAGAGGCTTTTCAACGCTCTCTCCCACTGCCTTTGACGCAGCAAAATGAATAATTCCCTCTATCTTTGGATACTTCTTGAACACATTTTCTGTTGCTGTTTTGTCGCGAAGATCCACTTTCTCAAATGCCGGGCGAACGCCTGTTATCTTCTCGATACCATCAAGAACTTCCATTTTTGAATTACTCAGGTCATCAACAACAACGACCTCATAGCCTGCTTCAATCAGTTCAACGGTCGTATGTGAGCCGATAAACCCCGTACCACCGGTAACAAGTATAGTCTGTTTCATAGAAATTGTTTGTAAGATTTTGTTGGACAAAGATACATAAATTAAACGAATAAACCTATCACATGGAAGCAAATATTTATTAAAATGAAATGCAGAAGATATAAATACAGAGTGCAAGAAGCAAATATAGAAAAGTGTAATCCATATGTGTCTGCACACTCTTATATAAGCTTTGCATGGATAATAAAGGTGATGAGGAAAGCTATAATTGCAATAAACGAATTATATGTTAAATCCTTTCAAGTATATTTACAATTGCCCTTGTAAAATCTGCAGATTTGAAATGAGAATCTTCCTTAGTCCAAATATGCACGGTATTTTAGGAGTTGATAATCATCTGACAATCAAACCGTTATAAAACTAAAAGCAAACTGCAAAGCTCAATCACGTCAAAAAGACTTGTAATCTGCATCAAATTACAATGTCATCTGCATCAAATCACCACGTAATCTGACTCAAACAGCCGTGTATTCTGCATCAAATTGCAATGCATAATGGCTCAAACGATTTGTCTTGATGCACGAAACTGTAAAATCAAACTCTATTTTCCGCTATATATTTCCTAATTGGCAAGAGCCTGAAATGTTAAAACCGTGATGAATAAATTACAAAAACAGAAAAGGATACTGCCATGAAGACAATATCCTTTTCTGTTTATTCATACGAGCCAAGAAGCTATCAGTTATTGATGCTGCCACCCACAATATCAAGCAGTTCGCTTGTAATTGCCTGCTGACGGCTCTTGTTGAACTGAAGATTAAGCTCTCGCAACAACTCATTGGCATTGTCAGTTGCAGTCTGCATGGCTACCATCCTGGCAGCATGTTCACTGGCATTGCTGTCGAGCAAAGCTGTGAAGACCTGAAGATTAAGCTCTTTCGGTATCAGAGTTCCAAGCACAGCATCCAAGTTTGGCTCAATGATGAAATTATCATTCAAAGCCTGTGCCGATGATTTTTGCTTGCTTTCTTCTGCAGCCTTACGCTTTCGGAGATATTCCTGTGCCTTTGCCGTAGCAATATTGCTGGATAAATCACGGTCGTTTTCAAGTCCTATATTCTCGGTTGACAAATCTATGGGAAGAAAAGTCTTACGCGTCAGTATCTGACTTCCTGCCGATTTGAAATGATGATAGATAAGTTCAACCTTATCAATTTCACGGGCTATAAACTTTGTTTGAAGTTCCCGTGATATATCTGCACAATCTGAAGCCTTTGGTTTTTCAGCCAAGGAAAGATAGCTACCGGCAACATGGAGTCCCCGCTTCAGCGCATAATCTTCAATCTTGCGGCCTATCGGATAAACAAGAATATCGTCAATGCCTTGAGCCATATACTCGTCTACAACATGCTGGAACATTTTAAGCACGTTGTTATTGAAACCGCCACACAGGGAACTATTGCTGGTAAAGACAACCAATGCCACCCTTTTCACCTCACGTTCAGCCTCAAATTCATTCTGAATTTCAGGAACAGTGACGAGGAAAGACTTCAGTATATGCTCAAGTAATTCCTCATAAGGCAACATGTTCTGAATAGCAGTCTGGGCATGATGAAGCTTACTTGATGCCACCATCTTCATGGCGCTCGTAATCTTACGCGTGTTGCTGACAGAGGCTATTCGTGTCTTGATTTCCTTTAATGAAGGCATTTCTATGCGTTTTTAGTTGATTACTTTTTATATTGGCCGGCAATATTTGCCATTGTTTCCTCAATAGCTTTGATGGCTTCATCCGTCAGTTGACCGTCAGCCAAAGCTTTGATAAGGTCTCCATGTGACGAACGCATCGCATCAAGGAACTGATCCTGACAATCGCGAACATGCTCAACGGGCACATCATGCATCAAGCCATGGACGCCACAATATAAAATAGCAATTTGCTCACCGACAGGCATTGGACTATACTGAGGCTGAATGAGCAACTGATTGTTCTTTCGTCCGCGATCCAATGTCATTGCTGTTACGGCATCCATATCACTGGAGAACTTGGAGAATGCCTCCAACTCACGATATTGTGCCATGTCAAGTTTCAAGGTACCAGCCACTTTCTTCATGCTCTTAATCTGTGCAGAACCACCTACACGCGATACAGAAATACCAACATTGATAGCAGGACGGAAGCCTTGGTTGAACAGATTGGTCTCCAAATATATCTGACCATCAGTGATAGAAATCACGTTTGTAGGAATATAAGCAGAGACATCACCGGCCTGGGTTTCGATGATTGGCAGAGCGGTTAACGAGCCTCCGCCACGAACATGCCCTTTCATACAAGCCGGAAGATCGTTCATCTGTTCAGCAATCTCTTGCTGATTATTAATACGTGCAGCACGTTCCAGCAGACGAGAGTGAAGATAGAACACATCACCAGGATATGCCTCACGCCCTGAAGGACGGCGAAGAATCAATGAAACCTCGCGATAAGCCACAGCCTGCTTTGACAAGTCATCATATACAACAAGTGCACTGTATCCCCGATCACGGAAATATTCACCGATAGCAGCACCGGCAAAAGGCGCATAATACTGCATGGCTGCAGGGTCGGCAGCTGTTGCACTGACAATGATTGAATAAGGCAATGCACCATGTTCTTTCAGTGTCTGCACCAAAGTAGCTACAGTAGAGGCTTTCTGACCTATTGCGACATAAATACAATAGACAGGTTTGCCTGCTTCATAGAAGCTTTTCTGGTTGATAATGGTATCAATGGCGATAGCGGTTTTACCTGTTTGGCGGTCGCCGATGATAAGCTCACGCTGTCCTCTACCAATAGGTATCATTGAGTCTACTGCCTTCAGACCTGTCTGCAAAGGCTCTTTTACAGGCTGTCGATAGATAACACCAGGAGCCTTACGGTCTAATGGCATCTCAAAGGCATCCGTCAAATCAATATCGCCAAGGCCATCAATGGCTTGTCCAAGAGGATTGACTACTCGTCCGAGAAAATTATCATTAACACGGATAGAAGCAATACGATGTGTACGCTTCACGGTCTGTCCTTCCTTAATGCCAGCCGTTGGCCCCAGAAGTACACAACCAATGTTGTCTTCCTCCAAGTTCATCACGATGGCCATCGTACCGTTCTCAAACTCAAGAAGCTCACTCGCCTCAACATTACGGAGACCATAAACACGTGCAACACCATCTGCTACGGTAAGCACTGTGCCTACTTCGTCAAACTGTTCCCCGCTGTTGATGCTCTGGAGTTCTTTGAGAAGTACTTCAGACACCTCACTTGGTTTAATTTTATCTGACATCTTTTCTTTCTATTAAACTGAATTATTATTTCTTTAGTTCTGACAGAATACCACGAAGTTTGCTTTTGACACTGGCATCCATACGATAATCATCATACTCAAGGATAAAGCCACCAATGAGTTCATTATCAATCTTCGTATTGAATTCTACAGAACCTTGAGTCTTATCCTCAACCATCTGCTTCATCTTATCCACTGTGTTCTGACTGACAGCAGAGGCTGTAATAAGTTTACCACGGGTGATGTTCTTATGCTTTCTGTAAAGAGTAATATACGATGCAGCCATGAATTGCAGGGCAGTTTCCCTGTCTTCTTTTAGGACAAGAGCTATAAAACGCTTTGTAAGTGACGTTACATCCTTACCACAGGCAGCTTCAAGCACGGCCTGTTTCTTGTCTGTTGGAAGCATAGGGTTATCAATCGTAATTCTCAGTTCAGGCACTTCGATATAACTCTGCAAAAGAATTTGCATCTCTTTATAGAGCCTATCTTCCTGCTTTTCAGCAAGGGCACCCTTCAATAGAGCACGGGCATATCGAACTGATATTACACCTAAATCCATAAACTACATTTTTTAGTCTTTATTTTCTTTTTCGGAAACCTCATCCAGCAGTCGGTCAATCATATCCATCTGGGCTTTGTCATTTGACAATTTCTCCCGAAGGATCTTTTCAGCTACTTGAATACTGAGTTCAGCCACCTGTGAACGGATATCGCGAATAGCACTTTGTTTCTCCACCTCTATTTGCTTTTTCGCTTCAGAGATGATACGTGTGCTTTCTTCGCGTGCCTTATCCTGTGCCTGCTCTATAATAGCATCACGGGTTGTAGCCGCCTCCTTCATTATCTTAGCCTGCTGTTCACGCGCTTCTTGCAACAAGGTCTCTCCTTCCTGCTTGATGTTTGCCAAACGTTCTGAAGCCTCATGTGCCTTATTCAGACTTTCGTCTATGTACTGCTTTCGCTCGTCAACCATCTTGATAATGACAGGGAAGCCAAAGCGGGCAAGACAGATAAAGACCACCAAGAACGCAAGGAGCATCCAAAACAGAAGTCCTAAATCAGGCGTCAATATTGATGGCAAATTCTCCATTCGAATTGATTTCTATTTCTTATTTAATAATAAATGCACAAGCTGCAATAGCAAACAAAGCACAACCTTCAACGAATGCAGATGTCAAAATCATGTTTGTCATAATCTTGCTTGATGCTTCCGGCTGACGAGCAATAGCGTCCATAGCACTACCACCAATCTTACCAATACCCAAACCTGCACCAATTGTTGCAATACCTGCACCAAGACCACAGCCCAGCTGAGCCAGACCTGTAGCAGCCAATAATGTTGAAATCATCATAATCTTAATTTTTTATTTGTTATTAATATTTTATATTTCTATTTCTTATAAGTTTTACTGTGAGTTGTTATTCTGCTTCTTCCTCCTTATGAGCCATGCCGATAAAGACTGCACTCAGCAAGGTAAAGACGTATGCCTGGACGAAAGCAACCAATAATTCAAGGCAATTCATAAACAACAACATGAGAATACTGAATATGTTCAGACCAAGTCCAAAGCCAACACCCATAGACCAACCTAAGAAAATCACACATGTGAAACTCAATATTACAGCATGTCCAGCCATCATGTTGGCGAAAAGACGAATCATCAAGGCAAACGGTTTTGTAAATACTCCAAACAACTCAATGACCGGCATCAATGGGATTGGAGCCTTTAACAAGAAAGGAACATGAGGCCAAAAGATGTCTTTCCAATATTCTTTGTTACCGAAGAGGTTAATTGCAAGCATAGAACATACTGCAAGAAACATTGTTATATTGATATTTCCCGTCACATTGGCACCGCCTGGGAATATAGGGACAAGTCCTATCAGGTTTGCAGTAAGAATGAAAAAGAAAACAGTTAGCAGATATGGAGCATAAGTCTTATAATGCTTTTCACCAATTGATGACTTTACAACATCGTCATTAATTGTCATCACAATCATCTCCATAGCCCCGACAAAACCGCGAGGTGCTTCACTCTTTGCATCCCTATGCTTATACCAACGACTACAATAACCAAAGATACCAAGCAAGACAATGACTACAATCCATATTTGGGCTACAGCCTTTGTAATACTCAAATCCAACGGTCTTACATTGCTTCCGTCAGGCATTTTCTCATAAATCTTCCCATGATGTGCTTCATCAAAGAAGAAGTTGGAAGGTAATGTCTCAGGCTTACAAAATGTCCATTGCCCTGTTGCCGAACTTCTAACGATGACAGGAAGTGGAATACTGAGAGCCTTCCCGTCATAAGAAGCAATATGCCACTCATAATCATCAGAGAGATGTCCAAGCACTATCTCTGAAATATTCAGCTTCCCTCCTTCTGCTCCATGAGCTGCAAACAACTGCAGAGGCATCATGGCAATCACCAATAGAAGCAGTAATGATTTTATTTGTTTCATCTTTTACTCAATTGTCATTAACGAAGGTTCTTTGATTTATTATTACGCAAATGCGAGAAAAATACAGAGTGATGAGCAAGCACGGCCAAATAAAAAGGAGCAAACAACAGAAGAAATGCAAACATTCCCCCACGGTCAGTGTTCAGATAATAAATAAACAACACCAACAAAGCCAAGAGAAAACGAAAACCAGAAACAGCCATAAAAAAGGTTGCCTTAGTTTCATCACCCTTGCTTTCCAATCGCTTCCATGAGAGCGCATCGCCCAATTCCACAAATAAAGCAAAGCCTACACTCACAAGAATAGGAGTCAACAGCAAATCGCTTCCCACCAATTGAAAAGCCAACAATTCCAACAGAAATAATGCAAAAACAATCTGCACTGCCTGTCGGATATATCTTTTGCTTGCAAGCTGCCTATTCGTTTCCAACGTCATCTGTCTGATTATAATTCAACACATATACGTATCTCGTCTTTCTGTACTTCTACAAAACCACCGAGAATATCCAGCGTTTCTTTCTGACTATCTAAGGGTTGATAGACAATATGCCCTTTTTCCAATGAAGATATAATCGGAGCGTGATGTTCCAAGATTTCAAACTCTCCCATTGCTCCAGGCACAGTGACACACATTACCTCACCATCGAAGACCACTCTTTCCGGAGATACAACTCTCAAATGCGACATACAATTTCAAGTTTTAAGTTTATCATATCTACCAAACTCCTTACTTTCAGCATATTAGACATTAGCTGCTTCAAGCAGTTTCTTTGCCTTTTCCTTTGCATCTTCTATAGTTCCTACGTTGATAAAGGCCTGTTCTGGGAGATCATCTACTTCACCATCAAGGATAGCATTGAAGCCTTTGATGGTTTCCTCAATAGGAACCATAACGCCTTTCAATCCGGTAAACTGTTCAGCTACAGTAAATGGTTGAGAAAGGAAACGTTGAACACGCCGTGCACGGTTTACGGTCAACTTGTCCTCATCAGAGAGTTCGTCCATACCCAAGATAGCAATAATATCTTGAAGTTCGTTATAACGCTGAAGCAACTGCTTTACACGCTGTGCACAATCATAATGAGCTTTGCCCACAATCAGGGGATCAAGGATACGCGATGTACTGCCTAATGGGTCTACAGCAGGATAAATACCCAACTCTGCAATCTTTCTTGAGAGTTCTGTTGTAGCGTCCAAGTGAGAGAACGTTGTAGCAGGGGCAGGGTCAGTCAAGTCATCTGCCGGCACATAGACAGCCTGCACAGAAGTGATAGAACCATTCTTCGTTGAGGTAATACGTTCCTGCATTGCTCCCATTTCGCTGGCCAACGTAGGCTGATAACCTACAGCTGAAGGCATACGGCCTAAAAGTGCAGATACTTCAGAACCTGCCTGAGTAAAACGGAAGATATTATCAATGAAGAACATGATATCGGCAGCCTCGCCATTCTTACCGCCATGGTCACGGAATTCTTCGGCAACTGTCAAACCAGACAAGGCAACAGAAGCACGTGCCCCTGGAGGTTCGTTCATCTGACCATAGACAAGTGTAGCCTGACTCTCGGCGAGTTCCTTCTTATCAACTAACGACAAATCCCACTTACCTTCTTCCATGGCCTTTCTGAAAGCCTCACCATATTTGATAACGCCACTCTCCAACATGTCACGCAAGAGGTCATTTCCTTCACGCGTACGCTCTCCTACTCCGGCAAATACAGAGTAACCGTTATGTCCCTTGGCAATATTGTTGATTAACTCCATAATGAGCACTGTCTTACCTACACCTGCACCACCGAAGAGTCCAATCTTTCCACCTTTCATATATGGCTCCAGCAAGTCGATAACCTTGATGCCTGTCGCCAACATCTCCTTATGGGTTGAAAGCTGGTCGAACGTAGGTGCTGCACGATGGATAGGATAGGCACCTTGCATATCCAATTCCTCCATACCATCAATAGGCTTGCCAATGACATTCATCATTCGGCCCTTAATCTGTTCGCCGGCAGGCATTGTGATCGGACTACCTGTAGAAACAACATCAAGACCACGCTGAAGTCCATCGGTATTATCCATAGCTACACATCTGACGGTGTCTTCACCAATATGCTGCTGAACCTCTATTACAAGGTCGCTGCCATCGGCACGCTTCACTTTAAGTGCCTCATAAATCTTTGGCAACACCTTCTCTGCATCCTGACCTTTTGTATCGAAGTATACATCAATAACCGGACCGATAATCTGAGAGATGTGTCCTATAATTTGTGACATAAGCTATTAAATTTTAAATATTAAGATTCGATTGAATTATATTTAGCAAAAGTACCATTATTCTGTATAAAACACAAGAATATCTTGAGGTTTATGTCGAAACAGACAGCCTTTTAAAACCTTTTAAACATTATATACTCAACTCATCAAGCACTTTTATCAGTTTTCTGTCAAACGGCTTATCGCTTCGGATTGCTTCGCTCAATGGCACATAGACCACTTCGTTGTTCCTCACACCGACCATGATATTGCGTTGTCCCTGCATGATAGCTTCGATTGCACCTACACCCGTACAGCTGGCCAATATGCGGTCACGAGCCGTAGGACGTCCACCTCTCTGAAGGTGTCCCAATATAGAGATACGAACGTCATACTGCGGAAATTCTTTCTTCACACGATTTGCATAATAGATGGCACCACACTTCGGACTTTCGCTGACAATCACGATACAACTTCTCTTGCTCTTTCGAATACCGCGCTCCATGAACTGTGCCAACTGGTCGACATCGGTGCTGTCTTCTGGAATAATAGCTGCCTCTGCACCCGAAGCTATTGCAGAATTCTGTGCCAAGAAGCCCGCATCACGCCCCATCACCTCAACAAAGAAGATGCGTTCATGGCTTTGGGCCGTATCCCGAATGCGGTCTACACACTCCACAATCGTGTTCATTGTCGTATCGTACCCAATGGTACTGTCAGTTCCATAAAGGTCATTATCTATGGTTCCGGGCAGTCCAATACAACAAAGATCATGCTCTTGAGCAAACTTCATCGCTCCGGTCAGCGAGCCGTTACCACCTATAACCACCAAAGCATCTATGTTTTCCTTGACAATATTATCATAAGCTTTCTGCTGTCCTTCGGCAGTTTTGAATTCCTCCGAACGCGCAGTCTTCAGCATTGTGCCGCCCTGATTGATGATACCACTTACATTTTCTGTTGTGAAATCAACGATTTCATCATTGATAAGACCATCATAACCACGATAAATCGCCTTGATATTAAAACCATTATATATCCCGGCGCGTGTCACCGCACGTATAGCCGCATTCATTCCCGGCGCATCACCACCCGAAGTCAGAATGCCTATTGTCTTAATCTTTGCCATAATCTATAAAAGAATTTCTGTTTATATTTTCTCTGATAAGTTATCTTATATTTTGTTTTCTGCTTTCATAGGGCAAAGTTAACAATTATTCTTAAATATGCAAATATCCTCTATTCTTTTTTATTCTTTTTCACTTTGCAGCATTATATTTATCACCATCATACTCCTCTCGTTGTCAACTGTCACGCTTAGCAAAAGCTCATGCCCGGCTTTACTTTTGCCTTGAATTCATAAAGTGCACCAGATGTTGCTATATAATGACAGTAAACGAATAATAGGTTAAAAACTATCATATATATTTACAACTCTGCTCAATTGCTTTACAGATTTAGAATGAAGGGCTTCTCCGTTCCAAAGATGCGCCATTTTTTAAGTACTAACAATATATTGACTATCAGATAATTATGAAACTTCAAACTGATTACAAAGCAAAATCACGCTAAAAAGCATTGCAACTTGCATCAAATTACCTCACAATCTGCCTCAGATGACCGCACGTTTTGACTCAAAAGACCGTGTATTCTGCGTCAAGTTACAGCGCATAATGACTTAAATTGCAATGTTCAGGCTTTGAAATCAGAAAATAACCTCTGTTTTCCTGCCTTTTATTCTCTATTTGGCAATGCTCCGAAGTGTTAAAAACTAAGAACAATATTTACAGACAAAACAAAACTGTTACAGTCAAAACAAGCCTACACGAAATATCACAAAGCTGCGTTAAAAAATAAAGTTTTCAACTCTCATCGCTGCCATTGACAGCTATAGGTAAAATCATTGCTCTGCAAATCATCCCTTTCTAACATACTAAACGTAGAATATTGCCATAAAAGATGATGTAAATTGACGAATAAAGAAAATATGATGATTTTAATATTCATTTCATCTTCTTTTGTGAGGAATAATAAAAAATATTGTAAATTTGTAGATGATAATTGATTTTTTTAATCTAATCGAAAGAAATATGACACTATCAAAGCAAGACCTAAAACAGTTAGCTTCACGTGGTATCAGTGAGAAGCAAGTGGAAAAACAGTTGAAACAGATAGCAGAAGGCTTTCCCTTTCTGCGCCTTGAAGCTGCAGCGTCTGTCGGGAATGGCATAGTTGCGCCCTCAAATGAGGAACGTGACGCTTTCATTCAACAATGGAAGCAATATAAAGAGCGTCCGCATAAGATTGTAAAATTCGTTCCTGCCAGCGGTGCAGCCAGCAGAATGTTCAAGAATATGTTTGCTTTCCTCTCCGCACCTTATGAAGTTCCGACCACAGATTTTGAGAAAACATTCTTTGCCGAGATAGAACATTTCGCTTTCAAGGATGCTTTGAACGAGACGTGTAAAGCCAACCAAGGCAAAGATATCGTTGACTTGATTGCAGAAGGACGCTATAAGGATATCGTTGCCAATCTATTGCAACCGGCCGGATTAAATTATGGCAGCCTTCCAAAAGGCTTGTTGTTATTCCACAACTATGAGGATGGGCCACGCACTCCAATGGAAGAACACCTTGTGGAAGCAGCACTCTATGCTAACTGTAACGGTGAGGCCAATGTTCATTTCACTGTAAGTCATGACCATTTGGCTTTGTTCAAGGCTAAGGTTAAAGAGAAGGCAGACCATCTTGCAAAGAAGTTCGGAGTGTCATACAATATCAGTTTTTCCGAACAAAAGCCAAGTACGGATACGATTGCAGCCAATACGGACAATACTCCTTTCAGAAATGCAGACCAAAGTATGCTTTTCCGCCCCGGCGGACATGGTGCATTGATAGAAAATCTCAATGAGATTGACGCTGACATCGTGTTTATCAAGAATATCGACAACGTCGTACCTGACAGGCTCAAACCGTCGACCGTGACTTACAAGCAACTGCTTGCCGGCATACTCGTGGACATACAGCAGAAGATTTTCAACTATCTTGCATTGCTCGACACAGGGAAATACAGTCATGAAGAGCTTGAAGAAATCAAACGTTTCGTGCAGAATGACTTATGCTGCAGAAAGACCGGCATTGACAAACTGACTGATGCTGAATTAGCAAAATACCTTAGAACAAAACTTAACCGCCCTATCCGCGTGTGTGGTGTCGTGAAGAATGTAGGCGAACCTGGCGGTGGACCTTTCCTTACTTATAATCAAGACGGCACTGTAAGCCTGCAGATTTTGGAGAGCAGTCAGATAGATACCGCCAACGAGGAATATATGAAGATGTTCAGAAATGGCACACATTTCAATCCAGTCGACTTGGTTTGTGCTATCAAAGACTATCAGGGACATGCTTTCCATTTACCAGATTACATAGATCATTCAACAGGTTTCATCAGCAACAAGAGCAAGGATGGACGTGAACTGAAAGCGCTTGAACTGCCAGGTCTGTGGAATGGTGCTATGAGCGACTGGAACACAATATTCGTAGAAGTACCTCTTGAAACGTTCAATCCCGTCAAGACCGTGAACGATCTTCTGAGGGAACAACATCAATAAACATGGAGAAATTCGAATTTACAAAATCAGAACTCGAAGAAACAACGGAGATTCTCAATCATCTTCGTGATATTATAGGTGAAACTTTGAAGAGCGATGACGAACAGCAACTGCGTGAACAGTTGACAACAGCTATCGTTGAGGGACACATACAGCGTGACATTTTCGGACTTAACCCCATACTCCAGGCTTTACGCACGGCACAGATTGCCGTAGACGAGATTGGCCTGAAACGCGATGGCGTGCTTGCCACCATGCTCTTTACACTTGTCCTCAATGGTCATCTGACCCTTGAGGACACAGAAACAAAATTCGGAACCAGCGTAGCTCACATTATTCATGGTCTGGTTAAAATCCATAACCTCTACAAGAAGAACCCCATCATAGAGAGTGAGAACTTCAGAAACCTGCTGATATCATTCTCTGAAGACATGCGTGTCATTCTGATTATGATTGCAGACAGAGTGAATCTCATGCGTCAAATCCGTGATACGGAAGCGAAAGAGGCTCAAAAGGAAGTGAGCGAAGAGGCAAGTTATCTCTATGCTCCACTCGCTCACAAACTTGGTTTGTATAAACTGAAGAGTGAATTAGAAGATTTAAGCCTCAAATACCTTGAGCATGATGCCTACTATATGATTAAGGATTCGCTGAATGCGACCAAGACTTCCCGAGATGCTTATATCAAACGGTTTATCGGGCCAATAGAGGAACAGCTAAAAAATGCAGGCCTGAAGTTCCACATGAAGGGACGAACGAAGAGCATTCACTCTATCTGGCAGAAGATGAAGAAACAGAAATGCAAGTTTGAAGGCATCTACGATCTCTTTGCCATTCGCATCATCTTGGACTCTCCCTTAGAGAAAGAGAAGATGCAATGTTGGCAGGTCTACTCTATCATCACAGACATGTACCAACCCAACCCCAAGCGCTTGCGCGATTGGCTCAGCGTACCGAAGAGCAATGGCTACGAGAGTCTGCATATCACTGTACTTGGGCCAGAGAATAAATGGGTTGAAGTGCAAATCCGTACTGAGCGCATGGATGAAATTGCCGAACACGGACTGGCAGCTCATTGGCGATATAAAGGCATCAAAAGTGAAGGCAGCATCGACGAATGGTTGGCCAATATACGGTCTGCCTTGGAAAATAATGATGACCTTCAACTGATGGATCAGTTCAAGATGGACCTCTATGAAGACGAAGTCTATGTGTTTACACCAAAGGGAGATTTATTGAAATTCCCCAAGGGTGCAACCATTTTAGACTTTGCTTACTATATCCATTCCAATATTGGCAACACATGTACCGGTGGAAAAATCAATGGAAAAGCTGTCAGTTTCAGGGAAAAGCTGCATTCTGGTGACACGGTTGAAATTCTGACACAGAGCAACCAAAAGCCTAAACGCGACTGGCTCAACATTGTGAAAAGTTCAAAAGCAAAAGCAAAAATCCGTCTTGCACTGAAAGAAACGCAGGCTAAGGATGGACTTTATGCCAAAGAACTTCTTGAAAGAAGATTCAAGAATAAGAAGATTGAGATAGAAGAAAGCCTGATGTCGCATATCATCAAGAAATTAGGGTATAAGGAAACGTCAGACTTCTATAAAGACATTGCTGATGAAAAACTGGATGCCAACACGGTTATTGAACGCTATATAGAAGTTCGCGACCATGACAGTGGCACGCGACAAGCAGAGAGTGCAGAGAACTTTGAATACAAGAATCCAAACGAGAAATTTGCCTATAAGGAGGATGATGTACTGGTGATTGACCGTAACCTGAAAGGTATTGACTATAAACTGGCACAATGCTGTCATCCTATCTATGGCGACGATGTTTTCGGTTTCGTAACAGTCAGCGGGGGAATTACTATCCATCGCAACACTTGCCCTAATGCCCCAGAACTCCGCAAGCGCTTCGGCTATCGCATTGTGAAAGCTAAATGGAGTGGAAAAGGAAGCAGTCAGTATGCCATTACATTACGCATCATTGGCAATGATGACATCGGAATTGTCAGCAACATCACCAATATCATCTCTAAAGAGGATAAACTTACCATGCGATCCATTAATATTGACTCACACGATGGCTTGTTCAGTGGCAACGTAGTATTGATGATTGAAGACAACAGCAAACTCAATCAACTTATCAAAAAACTGAAAACGGTAAAAGGAGTCAAACAGATTATAAGAATTTAGATTATAAACAAAGTGATAAGGAAAATCTTCTTGGCATTGTTCTTCATAATATCAGTGCATCTGAATGCTGCTGTTTGCTATACGAAAGCAGACAGCATCAAAGTCATGAAGCTGTTGGAACAGGGGAAAAAACTTTCGAAAGACAAAAATATTATACTTTTCTATGCCCGGCAATTGATTGGTGTTCCATATGTTGCACAGACATTAGAAGTGAACAAACAGGAGCAGCTGATTGTTAATCTACGGCAATTGGACTGTACTACCTACGTAGAAAACGTACTCGCACTCACACTATGCACAGAAAACAAGAAGCTACCGACATTTGCAGACTTCTGTTATTATCTCCGAATGCTTAGATACGAAGGAGGAAAAGTGGATTACCCTACCCGTCTGCACTACTTTACAGCGTGGATTTCTGACAACACAAAACTTGGCCTTGTTCATGAAATTCAAGCGAACAGTGCACCATTCACAAAAGTACAGACGTTGGATGTGGACTATATGAGCCAGCATATTGACAATTATCCTATGCTGAAAGCACACCCGGAATGGATACAGGCAATTTCTAAAATGGAACAACAGCTGACCGGGAAGAAGTTTCACTATATACCCAAAGCGCAGATAGCCAATACCAGTCTCTATCGTAAGACCATAAAAGATGGAGACATCATTGCCATTATCACGTCTAAGAAAGGGCTTGACACCAGCCATATTGGGATTGCGGTATGGCACAAAGACGGTCTGCATATGCTCAATGCAAGCCAAATCAGGCATAAGGTTGTCGAAGAACCGATGCCCTTACGCACCTATATGTCAAAGCATCCTATGCAGATTGGCATACGCATTGTTAGGATTGGAAAGAACAAATAAGTAAACTATTTCATCTTTCCAAAGTTGAAACCGATATAGAAATTCACACTTCCAAATACACTGTTGGTAGAGAACTCCCGTTCATGATAATTATAAGTATGGAAGATTGAACTCATCCCGGCAAACCATTTTGAATTGTTATAAACAACACCAAAGCGGGCAATACCATCAATAGTAAACTTATTGAAACGAAAGAAATTCTGCTGTTTCTCGGCCTCACTGATCGTGTGTAAATAGGCAAGAGAAGCCGAAAGAGACACATCAAATAGCCAATGGTGGGCAAAAACCCAATTATATCCATAGCCCCCCATGACCGAATAGTTATCATATTTGACACGACTGACAGATATGCCGGCACTGTCTAACCTCGCCTTGTCAAGCCCTTCAACTGGTCCCAAATGATTGGTCACCACATCATAGAGAGCCTCCCAATCCATAGAAAGCTTCTGATGCGTATAACCTATGCCCAGAATAGGCGAACCAGCACTCTTTATCTGACAAGTACTCTGACTGAAAGCTGCCGGATATGAGAATTTCTTATGATTAGTAATGTAGTACAAGTTGAAACCACGTATATCAGCATGTAAACCGGCAAAGTTCACTCCCTTTAACGAACTGACATCAATTTTCTGGTTATCATTAAGGTCTATCTTCCTGATATGATAATCATCACCCGTAGTTCTATAGAAAAGATCAATCCCCAACTGATTACTATAAAGGCTGAGATCAATTCCCTTTCGTTTGTTTCTGCTCGACAAATGGGTTACGTCCAACGTGTAACCCAAGAATATCCAACGCCAACCAAAATATGGGCCAATCTTGTAACTTGGGTCTGGAGCTAAATCCACACTTTGATGCAGACTGTTCGCAATACGATACATTTCATAGGTATTGGTATTCTGAAGCATGACAGCATAATTGTATTTCTGAGGTTCAATATAGTCTGTATCAATCCGGGAAAAGTCCTTTGCTATGCTGTAAAGCTTATCGAGGAAACGGTTTTTAAGATGATATCCACCTGCAAAGGACGGTATCGAAAAACATAGAAAAATGGTAATAGCAGATAATTTCCTTATGTCCATTACATCATTAGAATTTACCTAATATCCTATCCATTACCCAATTCACGGGAGTCGCACTGACCGAAGTACATGTGCAGGCACCAAATCCCTGCAAATCCTCTATCACCGACTTGATAATCGGCAACTGAACATAAGGAGGATTAGGCACAACGATATTGCTTGTTCCCTCACTTGTAACAAGTCTGATAGGGTCATAGTTGTACACGGAGAATGAAAGTGACCCTTTCTCACCAATGATTTCAATACAATCCTCCCTTGCACTCTGATGTCCGACAAAGCACCAGGAAGCGCTTCCCGGCAGTCCACTTTCGAAAAGAAAGCACGCACTGATTGTATCTTCGGCCTTATACAGATGGGCACGATTGGCACAATAACCATGTGCACGGGTGATTACACCAAACAGTTCCTGCAGGATATCCAACTGATGTGGGGCAAGATCGTAGAAATAACCGCCTCCGGCAATATCCGGCTGCAGTCGCCACGGAAGCTTCTCTGTGCTTTGATAGTCTAAATCACGCGGTGGAACGGAGAAACGTATCTGTACATTGGTCACGTTGCCTATAACATTTTGAGAAAGAATATTCCTCACTTCCTGAAAATAAGGAAGGTAACGACGATAATAAGCAACGAAACATGGCACGCCTGTCTGCTCACTGATACGGTTAATCCGGGCACAGTCCTCATAGCTTGCTGCCAAGGGTTTCTCCACATAAACAGGCTTACCAGCCTTCATTGCCATGATAGCAAACGTGGCATGGCTTGACGGAGGTGTCGCAATATAAATGGCATTGACATCAGGGTCATCAATAAGTTCCTGTGCATCAGTATACCATTTACGAATATGATGACGTTCAGCATAGGAACGGGCCTTAGCCTCACTGCGACTCATCACGGCCTCGACATGTGAACCTTCGACCTCATCAAAGGCCGGACCGGATTTCTTTTCCGTCACTTCTCCACAACCGATAAATCCCCAACTGATCAACTTCATATTATCCTTGTTTTACCTGCAAAGATAATATTTTTTACTATCTTTGCAAATAAAAAACTGATAATAATATGGAAATCAAGAAGTCTGAATTCGTCATTTCAGCCCCAACAGTGAGCAAATGTCCAAAGGATGACAAACCCGAATATGCTTTTATCGGGCGTTCAAACGTTGGAAAATCGAGCCTTATCAATATGCTCTGCAATCATAAAGGATTGGCCAAGACCTCCGCAACTCCAGGGAAAACACTTCTGATTAATCATTTCATCATCAACAATGAATGGTATCTTGTTGATCTTCCAGGCTATGGCTTTGCCAAACGTTCAAAGACTGTACAGCAGAAATTGGAACAGATGATTGCATCCTATATCCTGCAACGCAAGCAGCTTATCAACGTATTTGTATTGATAGATATAAGGCATGAACAGCAGAAAATAGACCGTGAGTTTATTGATTGGCTCGGAGAAAGCAATGTTCCTTTCACCATTGTGTTTACAAAAGCAGACAAATTAGGCCCGGGAAAAGCTAAACAGAATGCACAGAAATGGTTGGAACAACTGAAAGACAGATGGGAAACTCTCCCACCTTACTATATTACTTCTTCAGAGAAAAAGCTGGGACGCGAAGAACTCCTTGCCTATATTGACGAAATAAACAAATCGCTATAATGGCACAGATACCCTATCTTGACGTTCAGGAGCTGACAAAACACTTTGGCGCCCAGGTTCTCTTTAACCGTATTTCCTTTTCAATTGCCGAAGGACAAAAGGTCGGACTCGTTGCACAAAACGGTACCGGGAAGTCCACACTGCTCTCTATTCTCACGGGGAAAGAAAGCAAGGACGGTGGCGCCTGCATCTACCGCAATGACCTGCGCATAGGTTATCTCGAGCAATGTCCTAAGTTTGACATGGGAGAGAGCGTGCTTGACGCCTGCTTCAATCATGAAGGGAGTCCTGAAAAGATATTGAAAGCCAAGCAGGTTCTTACGCAGTTGAAGATTACAGACCTGCAAAAGCCCATGGGACAGCTTAGCGGTGGGCAACAGAAACGCGTGGCCCTGGCCAATGTTCTCATTACAGAACCCGACTTCATCATCTTGGATGAGCCTACCAACCACCTTGACTTAGAGATGATAGAATGGCTTGAAGGCTATCTGAACCGTGGAAATAAAACTTTGTTGATGGTGACCCACGACCGCTTTTTCCTCGACCGAGTGTGCAACATCATTCTTGAACTCGACAATCAAACCATATATACCTATCGAGGCAACTACAGTTACTATCTTGAAAAGAGGCAGGAACGAATTGACAACACAAGAGCAGAGATTGCCCGTGCAAACAACCTTTATCGTAAAGAGCTTGACTGGATGAGGCGCATGCCGCAGGCACGTGGTCATAAGGCACGCTACAGAGAAGAGGCTTTCTATGACTTGGAGGCCAAAGCTAAGCAACGTATCGAAGAACGGCAACTGCGTTTGAAAGCCAACAATGTCTATATTGGCTCTAAAATCTTTGAATGTCAGTATGTCAGCAAAGCCTGGAGCCCGGAAAATGTCATTCTAAAAGATTTCTACTATAACTTTGCCCGCTTCGAGAAAATGGGCATCGTAGGCAATAACGGAACAGGAAAATCAACCTTCATTAAAATGCTGTTGGGTTTGGTAAAGCCCGACAGTGGCAAGTTTGATATTGGTGAAACCGTTCGATTTGGTTATTTCTCACAGGAAGGATTAAAGTTTGACGAACAACAGAAAGTCATTGATGTTATCACGGAAATTGCTGACTATATAGACTTAGGGGGTGGCCGACACATGACGGCAAGCCAGTTCCTGCAATATTTTATGTTCACTCCTGAGCAACAACACAACTATGTTTACAAGCTCAGCGGCGGTGAACGACGCAAGCTCTACCTTTGTACGGTTCTGATGAAGAACCCTAATTTCCTTGTATTAGACGAACCGACCAACGACCTTGACATTCAAACTTTACAGGTATTAGAGGAATATCTGCAGGATTTTCCTGGCTGTGTAATCATTGTCAGCCATGACCGCTACTTCATGGATAAAGTCATCGACCACCTGTTGGTGTTCAAGGGAAATGGTCAGATAGCCGATTTCCCAGGCAACTATACGCAGTATCGCGAGTGGTCACAGCTGAAATCAAAGGAAGAAACAGAGAAAAACAGCAAGACAAAAGAGGTGAAAGCCAAAGTCAACTATCATCATGACGACCGCAAAAAGATGACTTTCAAGGAAAAGCGAGAGTTTGAACAGTTGGAAAAAGAAATCGAACAGTTGGAAAAAGAATGCAAGAAAATAGAAGAAGATTTGTGCTCCGGCGCTTTATCCGTAGACGAACTGACAGAGAAAAGCAAACAACTCCCTGCATTAAGAGAGCTGTTAGATGAGAAAAGCATGCGGTGGTTGGAACTTTCCGAACTTGCGTAAACAAGACAGACGCTTAGTGATGAAGAACAACTATCTACAGAAACAAAAGATGAGAAAACAGACGTGATTTGACAATGTCAAATGCCCTGAGGTGTAACCTAATTCAGATTGCCACGCAACCTGATGCAAAACACAGGGTAACTTGACGCAGATTACATGGTAACTTGAGGCAGATTGCACGATGATTTGAAGCAAAACATAATGCCACTTGAGAAATAACACATAATAATCAGATAATCAACAACTTGCAAGATGTTGCAAAACGAAGCACATGTTGAGGAAAGAATACGCAAGTATGGCTTGTTTGAGATTTACAACTTAATCTTCAAAGAGGCCTTACTGTCTATGAGTGGAAATATGAAAAAGCCACATCCGGCTTTGTAAAAAGTCAGACATGGCTTATATTTTCAAACTCCTTCTTTTACAAGAAAGGGGTTCTCAGAGTTGGCATTGCGGAGACTACTTGAAAAATCTCTTATAAAGACCGGCAAAACCAGCTGCATGGCGAGCCTCATCCTTAGCCATTTCGTGGATAGTGTCATGGAGAGTGTCGTTGCCTTCAGCCTTAGCCTTCTTTGCAAACTCAAACTTTTCAGCACATGCACCCTGTTCAGCTGCAATACGAGCTTCAAGATTTGCCTTTGTATCGGCAAGCACCTCACCTAACAGTTCTGCATAACGGCTTGCGTGGTTAGCCTCTTCATAAGCATAATGCTCATAGGCACGGGCAATTTCTGGATAGCCTTCACGATCAGCTTGGCGTGCCATGGCAAGATACATACCAACCTCACTGCACTCGCCTGCAAATGTCTCCTTGCAATGCTGAATCAATTCTTCAGAAACACCTTCTTTGTAAGCTGCGCCAAGATAATGAACGGTTGCAAACTTCAATTCGCCGTCAGTAACCTCCATTTCCTTGAACTTACTCTTGTCAGCCTTACAGATTGGACACTGCTCCGGAGCCTCAGTACCTTCATGAATATAACCACATACCGTACAAATAAATTTCTTCTTCATAATGTTTTTGTTTTTTAATTTTACGTGTTTTGTATTACCATTAATCCTGTTCTTGTTTGCAAAGATAACGCAAAACATGCTAAAAGCAAAATACTTCGCCTGTAAACAGCAAATGTTTAAGCTTTTTTCACCATATATCTTTAGCGACATATCTTCGCCTGCCCATATAACGTAATTTTCAAACTCTTGTCAGACAGTTCTTTTGTCCCTTTCCACTGGCCATCCATGACAAGCACATGATAGGTTCCTTTCGCTGGCTTATGGGAGAGGGCACTGTCTAAAGAAAAGTAATTGCCTCGCCCACGAGTTGAAACTACAGCATCATAATGCCTGACATAAGGCTTCAATTCCGATATCTGTTCACCTATGGCTTCTGCCAATGCATTAGCAACCGTAAAGGCACCATATATATTATAATGTGTATTGTCTTTCCTTCCTTGCGGGATGGAAGCACATTCACCAGGCTTCAGCCATACGTGTAACTTCCTACTTCCGACAACCCCATGACGTTGTTCTATTTGAGAAGTAATGGCATTAGCATCAATATAGCATACTTTCAGCTTTTGGGCAACTCGTCGTGCAACCCAACGATAGGCACCATGAGTGTCAACAAGAGTGTCACTGTTTGTCTGTTCGTCTCCATAGGCCGCTGTTCTCAACTTTTCATCGTCAATGATTCTGTCAGGCATTTTATAGAAACACCTACGTGCAACAGGGCTCATCAATATAGGAACTGCCCCTTTTGCTTTGGTTTCCAGAGCATAGCGTTCAAGATTTTCTGCAAAAGTTGTATTGGGGTCTGTGTGCCGTTCTACGTCAGGTTTTGAGTCATTATGCCCAAATTGAATAATCACATAATCACCAGGCTTCAGACTTTCAAGTATCTTCTGCCACCTGCCTTCATCACGAAAACTCTTGCTTGATCTGCCATTGACAGCATGATTGCTCACGATAACATCCTCCGTAAAGCACCCTTGCAACATCATTCCCCACCCTCTTTCTGGATTTCCAAGCGGATTATTCTTCTCTGCCGCAGTTGAATCACCAATAATATAAACAACAGGTTTATGCTTATCGGTTGCTATCAAAACAACAAGTAAGAATGCAATTAGGACATAAAGAGAGTGTTTCATATGACAATTATTAAGTAGTTAGATTATATTTATAAAGGGTAGAAATAGTCTCTGCCATTTCTACCCTATTAAAGTTTTACTTAGAAACAGTAGCTATCAGCTCATCAATTGTAATCAATGTCTGTTCGCCTGTCTGCATATCCTTCAGCATAAGCTTTCCTTCATTGATTTCATTTTCACCTGCAAGCACCACGTAAGGAATATTCTTAGCATTTGCATAGCTCATTTGCTTTTTCATCTTTGCCTTGTCTGGGAATATTTCCGTACGAATACCAGCCTTTCGAGCCTTGGCAACAAAAGGAAGACAATAAGCAGTCTCTTTCTCACCAAAGTTGATAAATAAGACTTGTGTAGCATTAACTGCCTCTTTGGGATAGAGGTCAAGTGCATTCAAAACATCATAAATTCGGTCTGCACCAAATGAGATACCGACACCACTCAAGCCCGGCATGCCGAAGATACCTGTAAGATTATCGTAACGACCACCACCTGTGATACTTCCCATTGGTGTATCAAGTGCTTTCACCTCAAAGATAGCTCCCGTATAGTAGTTGAGTCCACGGGCCAGTGTCAAATCGAGTTGTATTTCATTGTTCAATCCTGTAACCTTCAAAGCATCAAGGATGAACTTCGTTTCTTCAACACCTTTCAGTCCTACATCAGAACCTTCAAGCACTTTAGCAATGGTATTGAGTTTGTCCTCATTCGTTCCTTCCAAAGAAATGATAGGCTGAAGCTTCTCTATAGCCTCGTCACTGATACCATCAGCCTTCAGCTCTGCATTGACATTATCGAGACCTATTTTGTCGAGTTTATCAATAGCGACTGTTATATCAACTATCTTGTCGGCTTCTCCGATAACCTCAGCAATGCCCGTAAGTATCTTTCGGTTATTAATCTTTATCTGAACTCTTACACCGAATTTCGTAAAGACAGTGTCAACAATCTGCATCAGTTCAACCTCGTTCAACAAGGAATCAGAACCAACAACATCTGCATCACACTGGTAGAATTCACGATAACGTCCTTTCTGTGGACGGTCTGCACGCCACACAGGTTGTATCTGATAGCGTTTGAAGGGCATTTGAAGTTCTTCACGGTGCATCACAACATAGCGCGCAAAAGGAACTGTCAAATCATAACGAAGTCCTTTTTCACATAGTTTTGAGGCCAAGTGAAGCGGATTACGTTCGCTTAGCTCTTCATCTGTAACCTTATTCAGATAATCACCGGAATTCAGTATTTTGAAAAGCAGTTTATCACCTTCTTCACCATACTTTCCCATGAGCGTCTGTAAGGTTTCCATTGCAGGCGTTTCTATCTGCTGAAAACCATAAAGGGCATAAACATCCTTTATAGTATTGAAAATATAATTTCTTTTTGCCATTTCCTCCGGCCCGAAATCCCGGGTTCCCTTTGGAATGGATGGTTTTTGTGCCATATATTCTTCTATTTTTTTATAAAATAACAGTCTGTTCTCTGTCAGGCCCTATAGAGACAATCTTTATAGGTGTCTCCAGGAAATCCTCTAAAAACTTAATGTAATTATGGAACGCCTGTGGGAATTGTGATTGTTCAGTAAACTTAGTCATATCCGTCTTCCAACCAGGGAATTCCTTATAGACAGGTTCAACACCTTCAAGTTCGTAAGGCAATTCCTCCGTAAGGCTTCCATCTTTCAGTTTATACGCCACGCATGCCTTGATTGTTTCAAAGGAATCAAGCACATCACTCTTCATGAGTATCAGCTGGGTAACACCATTAATCATAATAGAATAACGCAATTGAATGAGGTCTACCCAACCACAACGGCGTTCACGTCCTGTCACGGCACCATATTCATGGCCAAGGTCACGAAGCATTTTGCCTGTTTCATCAAAAAGCTCTGTAGGGAAAGGGCCTGCACCAACACGAGTGCAATAAGCCTTCATGATACCATAAACTTCGCCTATCTTGTTAGGACCTATTCCCAAACCGGTGCAGGCTCCCGCACAAACGGTATTGGAGGATGTAACGAATGGGTAAGAGCCAAAATCCACGTCAAGCATGGTTCCCTGAGCACCCTCACACAGAATGCTTTTCCCTGAACGCAGGATATTGTTGATTTCGTGCTCAGAATCAACGAAATGGAACTGGCGCATATAACCAACTCCTTCCATCCAAGTCTTTTCAACCTCATCGAAACCTTCGAAGTCAGTCCAGCCCAGCGCTTCCAGCATCTTCATGTGACGCGCCTTGTGAGCAGCATATTTTTCTTGAAAATTCTCAAGAATATCCCCTACTCTCAAACCATTACGGCTTATCTTATCAGTGTAAGTCGGGCCTATTCCTTTCCCCGTGGTGCCCACTTTAGCCTTTCCCTTAGCTGCTTCATAGGCACGGTCTAAAAGGCGATGTGTCGGCATAATGAGGTGAGCTTTCTTAGATATATGCAGACGCTCTTTCAAAGGATGACCACTCTTCTCCAAGTCCTTGGCTTCTCCCATAAACAAATCAGGGGCAAGCACAACTCCATTACCGATGATATTTACCTTACCACCTTGGAAGATACCAGAAGGAATTGAGCGAAGCACATATTTCTGACCTTCGAACTCCAGTGTGTGGCCTGCATTAGGACCACCCTGAAAGCGCGCTACAACATCATAGTTTGGTGTCAAGACATCAACTACTTTCCCTTTTCCTTCATCACCCCACTGCAAACCGAGCAGGACATCAACTTTACCTGTTGTATTCATTTTATCCTATAGATTATTCCTTTTTAGACTTTATATTGACTTCAGATGTGTTTTAACGTATCTTTTTTGATTGACATTTACCACAAACTCCATATAAATAGAGCGTGAAATTATCTTTACGAAAACGGCTGATTTTCATTTCTCCAATTGTTTTCTCAAGTTCCAGGTTCTTCTGTTCCGTAACCCTTCCACACATCCGGCAAATCAGCCGAACATACCCCTGTGCAGAGAATGCCGCCTCATAGACTATGGCATCCTGAAGATGATGCCTGACTACGAGCCCTAACTTCAGAAATAAATTCATACAATTATAAAGAGTTGCCCTGCTCACCCTAAATCTTTTTTCATTCAAAGCCTCATTTAAGGCATCCATGGTGAAAAGGCTATCCATACTGTAGATAGCATCCAACACTGCATAACGTTCAGGAGTTTTGCGGTGATTATCCGATTTCAGAAACTTATTCAGAACATCGTAAGCCCGTTGGGTTTCCTCTCTTGCCATTGAATAATTGTTTGAAACAATTCAACATACAAAATTAGTAATTTTATATCAGATTGAGAAATATAATAACATAATTTTCACTTTAAATCTCAACAACGTCATGCAAGGCCTTCCTGACAATCATTTCATAGTCATTCCCCAACTCCGCGAAACTCAAAATGGCGTTCATAGCAGCATGTTTAACACCCATATTTTCATTACTCAGTGCTACAGCTGCTTGATCCAAGAATTCATTAATACCACGTTCATTGGGTTCCAGCCCCTTTCCAAACAATCTACCCAAAATATTGAAACCACAAATCTGATAGAGATTATTCTCTGAAGCAATACATTCAAAAGCAAGAACAGAGGCATAATCCACATGTTGGAAAAGATTCATGGCCAACATTTCGGCAATTTCCTGTGTGCGGGTCTGTTCCAACCAAACTTCAGCCAAATCAGCCTCCATTCTATCGGCTGGCATAATCAATGTGGCAAGAATCTTGCATTCACGCACATTCTCCTTAAACAAAGCAACGGCAAGTTCATAATCCTTTCCATATTCCTTGGCCATTTCATGAAGGTTTATCAATGGTACGCCCCAATTGACATTGTAATTCAGGCCCTTCTCACGCATAGACTGAGAAGCAGGCCCATTCATATAAAGTCTGAAGCTTTGCTTAATTTTCTTCAACTTATCATTCAACTTCATATACATTCTCACTTTACATTAATATTCACTTGAATAACGCATCATCTGATGTGCATAGCTTTCTGTATAATCCAACTTGATATCCACAATATTGCCATTTTCATCATATTCAGGCTTCATCCACGGGTTCAAAAAGCCTTTATAAGGGGCTATCCCCAACTTTTCATAGCGTTCAAGAATCTCCCGATGCAACTGAGAGTCTATGTGAACGGCATATTTTTCAACCAATGCCCGAGCTGCATTGAAATCACCTTCACTCTTGACACGTTGTATTTCGCTCAACTGACGGGCAAAAATTCCTCTTAAGCCTTCGTAATCCTTCACCGACACATAATGCTTTCCGCCATGCATCTCTAATGCAACTATCTGCTGTTCTACATCCATATCGAGTGCCCAATTGGCTATCAATGCCCGATTTCTCATGTGTGCCTCTTCGATGTCATTACCCAATTCTATCCTTACGGCCTGTGTCAGCAGACCATTTTGCATATAAGTATAATATTGGCTTTTATAGGCTTCCCTATCTGGAGTCAGTCCCAACTCAACCAACTTGTCATCAGCCAGATAATACAGTCCAAACAAATCGGCACGCGCCTCTTCTATCGCATTTCCGTAAGCTTTCAGTGCATCGGGATCTGTTTCCTTCAACAACTGACCACTGCCATGTCCAAGACACTCATGCAAATCCGTATGAAGTTCATCACACAAATCTCCATATCTATCAATGAGCGCCCGCGTTTCATCATCAATGACAAACTCCTGCATGAAACCATTCCCTCGCGAAGCCTTACTATAGGCATCTGTGAGGTTTCCAATGGTGACACTTTTAGAACCATGCTCTGCTCTAATCCAGTCGGCATTCGGAAGATTTATACCTATAGCTGTAGAGGGATATTCGTCTCCTCCGAGCATTGCCGCACAAATGACATTTGCCGTCACGCCCCGAACAGTCTTTTTCTTAAACCTCCTGTCCACAGGGGAATGGTCTTCAAACCACTGCGCATTCTCGCTGATCAGACGAGTACGCTTTGTTGCCTCAGCATCCTTATACTCAACAATCCCCTCCCACGAGCCTTTCAATCCCAAGGGGTCACCATAAACTTCTATGAAGCCATTGATGAAATCAACTTGTCCCTCCTGCTCTTCCAACCACTCAATAGAATACTCGTCAAAGTATTTAAGGTCGCCCGTCTGATAATACTTTATCAAAATGGCTATGACCTTCTTCTGCTGTTCATTTTCAGCATATCGGGAAGCCTTTGTCAGCCAATGGATGATTTGACGGATTTTATTGCCATACATGCCATTTGCCTTATATACCTGCTCTGTCAACTTCCCGTTTTGCTTGGTCAACTTAGAATTAAGTCCATAAGAAACAGGACGGACATCACCCTCCACCTTCATGCCATTATAAAAACTTTCAACCTCACTTTGCGAAACACCTTCATAGAAGTTGCAGGCAGACGTCTTGATGAGGTCTACGCCTTCAGCCTTGTTAACACGCTTGGGCAGACAGTCAGCATCAAAGATAACCGGTAGAATTTCATTCAGCAAATTATTCTTTTCTTCCTCTGACTCCAGTGCCAACTGTTCATAGGAAAGGCTATTGTAGGCATCACAAAAAAAGTCCTTACTGAATTCAGGTTTGAATTTATCACACCCATAGTGATGATAGATACCATTTGAGAACCACACTCGTTTCAAATAGACTGTCAACGCCTGAAAGTCATGAGTGTCACGGCTGCCGTTGTAAAGAAGGAAAATACTTTCAAGCACCTTGCGAATGCTAAGATTATATTTTCCAAATTGGTCAAACGTGATATCTCTACCTGAAAGAACAGCCTTCGACAGATAATATATATATATTTTCTGTTGAAGCCTCAGAGCTTCAAAACCTTCCAATTTATACCTCAACAACTGGATGTCGGCAAACTTTTCATCTATATAATTCATTTATTAATCATTAAATTCAACAATAAAGCCCACAGAAAGACACATTCATCTTCCTGTGGACTTCATCATATCAGAGAAATTCATTCTACACTCAATGCCTTTGCAACATTTTTCGAACCAGGCTTTCTTCCCCGTTTCTTCGGCACCTCTATCTGTACAGCGTTCTGCTGGAAATGACGAAGCTTGTAGTCGCGTGGCGTACAACCATTCAGTTTGAAAAATGAAGCATAAAAAGACTGACGATTAGAGAAACCTACCATGTCGGAAATATCTTCCATGTTCAGTTCCTTGTAGCGTTTGTCAGCCAGAAGTGTCATCGCTTCTTCTATTCGATATTTATTAACGAAAGAAGTATAGTTCATGTGAAACTTTACGTTTACAACAGCTGAAATATAACGCGTGTTTGTACCTAACTCGTCAGCGAGCTTCTTGGCAGAGTAATCCTTATCCTTATATTTCTTCTGAATAAGAATAATATCAAGGATTTTTTCTTTCAGTTCATCCATCAGACCGGGCCTGACAAGAGTACGGTATACCGCCTCCTTTTCCCGCTTCTCCGTAATGTTATACTTTGCCATAATACTAAAAAAATTAATTATTTTCCTCCTTTCCGTTGCAAATTTAAAGATAATAAATTAATTTATCAAGTCTTTCGACATTTATTTTATAAAAAAGGCTATCTTTGTGATATCAAATCACTTAAATAACAAAAGACATGAAGAAAATACTTACCATCCTGCTCATCTTTTTCTTTACAACTCCATGCTTGGCGCGTAAAGATTTTTATACCATCATCGTTTCTCTCGATGGTTGCCGTTGGGACTATCCCGAATGGTATGAGACGCCTTTCTTAAACTATATGGCTGAGAATGGTGTCAAATCGGGACTGATTCCCTCCTATCCCTCCAAAACTTTCCCTAATCATTATACACTTGCAACAGGACTTTATCCCGACCACCATGGCATTATAGCAAACTCATTTGTCAACAGAAAGGACGGACAGATATTTTCTCTCGGCAACCCCAAGACTAAAACTGACAGCAGATTCTACGGAGGAGAACCGATATGGGTTACTGCCAAAAAACAAGGCAAACGCGTTTTCACCTATCATTGGCCCGGAAGTGATGTCAAAGTGAAGAACCTCTATCCAGATGTGTGGTTCAACTACAATCAGCATCATCTCACCGTGAGCGAACGCATCACATTAGCTTCACAAGCCATCAACGCAAAAAGCGCCCCCGACCTCATCATGATTTATTTCGAGGAGCCTGATCACCAAGGCCACGACTTCGGCCCACAGAGCCCACACACCAAGGATGCACTCAGAAACATGGATGCTCACTTACAGGACTTATGGGAAAACATCCAGCAAGGACCGCGCAAAGACAGTGTCAACCTCATTGTTGTCTCCGACCACGGCATGACATTGGTGAGCCCCGAGCGAAAAATAGAATGCAAAAAATATCTTAACCCGAAATGGTATGAACGCGTTGAAGGCAACCTGCCCGCACAAATCTATTGCAAGAAAGGCTATGTAGACTCGGTTTACAATGCCTTGAAAGACCTGCCGCATCAGCGGGTATGGCGCAAGAAAGACATTCCGGCTTACCTGCATTATGGAACACACGTGAACATCGGCGATATCGTTGTAGACCCGCAAGAGGGGTGGCTGGTAACCGACGACAAGGTCAAAACAGGCGGCATGCACGGCTACGACCCTACCTATAGCGACATGCAAGCCATTTTCAGAGCCATGGGCCCGAGCTTCCGACATATCACTTACCCACACTTCCAAAATGTCAATGTCTACGCCCTTCTGTGCCACCTCATCGGGATAACTCCCGCGCCCAACGACGGAAACTTCCAGGAAGTGAGCCCCCTGCTGAACTAAACAAAACCGCATTGCTTTCACACCGACCACAGCCCTACAATTACAGCGACAGACAGCCACACATCTCCATTCACATCCAATGACAAAGATAATAAAAAAAATCTGAAAAACCAAATAATCGGGGATGTGTGGCAGTCAAAAAAAAATAAATTTTCTGAAGACTAAGATTGCATGTGGTTTCGGCACATATCCAGATACGCCCAGACTTAATGTAACACGCAAAATGTTACATGTAACATGTAATATGTAATTTTTTTTGGGGACACAAAATGAGAAATATTCAATGAGAAATCAGGAAAAGAGAACCATCATAAATCTAAAATATTACATATTACATATTACATGTAACGTTTAGCACCATATGCTAATTCACAATGCATAATTGCGCATGATACATAAGAGAGAGAGAATGAATGCTTACAGATTGATAGATTTACAGGGGATTATATATGATAATTATTAGCATTATTATATTATTATAATATATAATATTATTATTATATATTATAATAAACTATCTCTCTCCCCCCAATTCTCAAAGCAGTGAATCGACCTAAACGTTACATGTAATATGTAATATGTAATATTTTGGAATACAGCAGAGGATATCTAACATGGCTTTAGAAACCGACAAGCACTTTGAAACGGCCTTGCAGACAGACTGTTTGCCACGGCAAATCGCCTCTTTGAGGGTTTAACATCCATTAACGTGCCGCAATCGCGCTTTTCCATGGCTTTCGGCCTGTCATGTATTATCTTTGCAAAAGACAGACAACAGCGCACCACACATCCTGAAAGACAAACAACAGCCCCGGCAACCACAAAACTATCCCTGAGAGAGGGATTTCTGACAAGCGTAGTGATTACGTTCTGAGAGAGACTGAGACTGACACTCACACACCCTATCATCTGCAACCACAGACCGCTGCGAAGCGTACACCCGGCAGGCAACATGCTACACCAAGCCTTGGAACAAAGCTTTGAAAAAATTACAATATTACATATTACATGTAACATTAACCCCAAAACATACATGATGCACATTGACACCAGACGCAGGCAGAATCGGATTAAAAAAGCAAGAGCGGCGAATAGGAGAATGAGCGTAAACCTTTACGTTGCTTTTCTGTGCAGACAGCATGCAAGTTATCAACAAATTTGATTACCTTTGTGATTAGAAACATATTCATCTAATAAACGAATAACAAAAAAACTAATCATGAATGAATTAAAATCCTTGAACAAGCGTACAGCCCCCAAAAGCACTATGCCTGAGAGAATCATCCAGTTTGGAGAAGGTAATTTTCTCCGTGCCTTTGTTGACTGGATTGTCTTCAACATGAATCAGAAGACAGACTTCAACGCTTCTGTCGTTGTCGTTCAACCTATCGAACACGGCATGGTTGACTGGCTCAACGGACAGGATTGCCTCTATCACCTGAATCTGCAAGGAAAAGAAAATGGTCAGCCAGTCAACACGCTGACACGTATTGATGCCATCAGCCGTGCCCTCAACCCCTACACACAGCATCAGGCTTTCATGGCTCTGGCAGAGCAACCCGAGATGCGATTTATCATTTCCAACACCACTGAAGCTGGTATTGCCTTTGATGAAACCTGCAAGTTTGCAGACAAGCCTGCATCCAGCTATCCCGGCAAGCTGGTTCAACTCCTGTTCCACCGTTACCAATATTTCCATGGAGCCCCCGACAAGGGAATGATTATCATGCCGTGTGAACTGATTTTCCTCAATGGGCATCGGCTGAAAGAGTGTATCTATCAATACATAGAACTGTGGAAAGACGACCTCGGAAGTGACTATAAAGGCTTCAAGGATTGGTTTACCGACAATTGCTTCGTCTGTGCAACGCTTGTCGACAGAATTGTTCCAGGCTTCCCTCGTGAAAACATCAGCGAAATCCAACAGCAAATCTGCTATAAGGACAATCTTGTGGTCAAGGCCGAGACTTTCCACCTGTGGGTTATCGAAAAAGCTGAAAACATGACCATAGAGCAGCTGCAGGAAGAGTTTCCCGCGCACAAGGCAGGCCTGCACGTGCTTATCACCGACAACGAGAAACCTTATCATGCACGCAAGGTGACACTGCTCAACGGTCCCCACACAGTGCTTTCTCCTGTAGCCTACCTGAGTGGTGTAGACATTGTCCGTGATGCATGCGAGCACCCAGTGATAGGCAAGTATATTCATAAAGTTCAGTTTGAAGAACTCATGCAGACATTGGACTTGCCCCAAAACGAACTCCAACAGTTTGCCTCTAATGTGCTCGAGCGCTTTGAAAATCCCTTTGTCGATCATCAGGTCACTTCTATCATGCTCAACTCTTTCCCAAAATATGAAACACGCGACCTACCCGGACTGAAAATATATCTGGAAAGGAAAGGCACCCTTCCTCAAGGACTTGTATTTGGCTTGGCAGCCATTATCACTTATTATAAAGGTGGCAACCGTGAAGATGGAACAGCCATTGTTCCAAACGATGACCCTAAAATCATGGATAAACTGACAGAACTCTGGAACACGGCAGACACACGAAAGGTAGCAGAAGGCGTCCTTGCACTCGAAGAGGTATGGCATGAAAACCTCAACAAGACCGTACCTGGACTTACAGAAATGCTCAAGAAACATCTCGACCTCATCCAAGCCAAAGGTATGCTCGAGGCGGTCAAGGAGATTATCTGACACACTTTGAATTGTCACTATACCCTTTATTATCCCTATGACAACGGATAATAAAGGGATTTCTGAAAAACATGGACAGAAAAATAAAAAAAACACTTGAGAAGGCAGCACTGCAATATGAAACAGAGACGTTCCTCTTTGACGATCCCTCTTTTTTCATGCACATACCGGCAGACAATCACGACAAGGAAATCATGGCATTTATAGCCTCCTGCCTAAGCTATGGCCGACGGGAATTATTCTTTCCCAAGATTCAATACATTCTCGACAGTTCTGAAGGAAAACTAAGCAGCTGGCTTCTTTCAGACGCATTCAAAGAAAATATTCCCGACAATCAACAAACGTTCTACAGACTATACACCAACCACACAGTTCATCTGTTCCTCGACAACCTAAAAAATCTGCTCGTGGCCTATGGCTCCATGGAAAACTTTGCAAGACTTCACACCTGCAATCATCAGGCTATCACGCTGATAGAGGCGCTCTGCACATTCTTCAACACAGGAGAACATTCACACATCGTACCGCGCAACACATTGTCAAGTTGCAAAAGACTCTGCATGTTTCTGCGTTGGATGGTACGCAACGACTCCCCTGTCGACCTCGGTCTGTGGAGTGAAATTATTGATAAGAGAACGCTCATCATGCCACTTGACACCCATGTCATTCAAGAGGCCAACCGATTAGGACTTATCACAACAAAAAGCACAAGCATGAAAGCAGCCAACAAACTTACTGCCATCATGCTTGACATATTTCCCGAAGACCCTCTGAAAGGTGACTTCGCACTTTTCGGCTATGGCGTAAACCACTGACCGCGCCTTAATAAACTCTCAACACGTCACCAACTCTTATCTGATAGTCAGGCGAAAGATGATTCATCTTGTAGAGGCTCTTCAATCTGATTCCATACATCTGCGCAATACTATACATGCTTTCATTGGGCCTCACAATATGTGGACGCCCCTTATAAGCCTTGTCTGCCCTCTTCTGTTTCTTTTTCAGATAGATAACCTCACCCGGCTGAAGCATATCATCCTTATTACGCTCATTATATCTGGCAATTCGACGATAAGAAATATCAATCTCCTTTCCAATACCCTTGAAAGTATCACCGGCACGTGCAATGATATAATAATTCTGATTATAAATCTTAATGGGATGCAGGGGCATACCCTTTGAAACAGGCTTATCATAACCGCCACGTCTTGCCATGAACTTGTCATACCCAGTGGCCCGGTCGAGTTCATAGAGTTTATAAAGTTCAATGAGTTCTATCAATTTATCCGCATACAGAGGGTTGGTGGCATATCCACAGGCTTTCAAGCCACGAGCCCACCCACGGTAATCCGTACGCCGAAGCGAGAACAAACTACGGTATCTTACGTTATTCCGAAGAAAGTTACTGTGATCCTCATAACTTTGCATCGCATTATCGTATGCCCTAAAGCATTCATTACGTTCATCATCATCATGATAAATAGTGTTTCCAAGCCAATCATGACACTTTATTCCAAAATGATTGTTTCCCTTGACGGTAAGCTCACTTCTGCCAGCCCCACTTTCAAAGACTCCCTGAGCCAAAGTGATACTTGCAGGAATGTTATAGCGAAGCATTTCTTCAATGGCAAGGTTCTTGTACTGGTCTATGTATCCCTGATATACAGAATTCCAACGCATCTGTGCAGTCATATTCGATGCCGCAAACAGACAAAGAAACAAGAATATCGACATTTTTTTCATCATGGCAACAAATTTACGAAATATAAGAAAAAACCACAAAGAAAAATAGTGGCTTTTATTAATTATTAGTATTTTTGCAACATGTCTTACGATAAACAGATAATCATGGCTTTGGGGTCTAATCATAATCCTCTGCAAAACATATCCCATGCAGAAGTGATATTGAAACAGTTGTTCCCAGACATCACTTTTTCCAAACGACTGTGGACAAATCCCATAGGCATGACTTCTCCCCAATTTCTCAACACACTTGCCATTTGCTCTACGAAAGAGAGTCTCAAAGAAACACTCCATGACATCAAACACATCGAACTTCTATGCGGTGACACGCTGTCTCAGCGTAAGGAAAAGATTGTCGCCATGGACATCGACATCCTTAAATATGGAAGCCAGAAGCTTCATGAAAACGATTGGAATCGTCCCTATATCCAGCAACTCCTTAAAGAAATGAAACTAAAATGAAAAAACTCTTTTTGATTTTAGCACTCTTCACGAGTCTTTATGCCGAAGCACAACACTTCGATGATTACTTTACAGATGCAACGCTCCGCATTGATTACATTTTCTCAGGCAACGCCAAGCATCAGGAAATCTCATTAGATAAGCTCAATCGCTCGCCGCGATGGTATGGAAAGCACAAAAGACTGGCAGAAATTCCAGTAGAGGGAAATGGACAAATCACAGTGCGCCACCACCATACGGGTAACGTGATTTATAGAAATTCATTTTCAACGCTCTTCCAGGAATGGCTCTCTTATGACGAAGCAAAGACTACTTCAAGAAGTTTTGAAAACGTTTTTCTCGTACCTATGCCCAAAGATACCGTAGACATCACTATCGATTTACGCAACAACAGACGAGAGGTTACGACAAGCTTTACCCACCAGGTGACTCCCTCTGACATTCTTATCCGCAAGATTGGGTACAACAAACGCACGCCATTTATACAGATGCTCGCTCCAAAAGATACAAGCAACTGTATTCACATTGCCTATATTGCAGAAGGATATCAGCCCGCAGAGATGCCGACATTTATCAGCGATGTAAACAATGCCATGGAAGCATTATTTGCCCATGAACCTTTCAAAAGCATGAAAGACCGCTTTTCTGTTGTAGCCGTTGAAGCACCTTCAAAAGACAGTGGAACCAGCGAACCCTCTAAAGGTATCTGGAAAAACACAGCATTAAGCAGCCACTTCGATACATTCTATAGTGACCGATATCTAACTACACTCAATATCAAGGATTTACATGATTGGCTCTCAGGTATTCCCTACGAGCATATTATCGTTCTTGTAAACACAGACCATTATGGAGGAGGTGGTATTCTGAATTCCTACAATCTTTCCATGGCTCACCATCGACTGACACGCCCTGTCGTGGTTCATGAGTTTGGACATAGCTTTGCAGGCCTTGCTGATGAATATGGCTATGAATATGAACAAATTCCCATGTATCCACACGATATTGAACCATGGGAACCAAACATTACGACCCTGGTCGACTTCCATGGCAAATGGGAAGACCTCATCCAAAAGAAAACACCAATACCGACTCCACCTACAGCAGCCAACCGACATCATGTTGGCGTTTATGAGGGCGCTGGCTATGCCCTTAAAGGCGTCTACCGTCCAACGATGGATTGCCGAATGCGCACAAATGAAAACCCAGAATTCTGTCCTGCATGCCAAAGAGCTATTACCCGTCTGATTGAATTCTATACAAAATAGAAAACTTAAACATATAGGCAATATCATCATTAGAACACCAATGTTCAAAGTCTAATTCTTTGTCGCAACGAAAAAAATTAGTAACTTTGCGCAAATAATAGAATACAATAAATTAAAAGATAAGCTATGCTTACACTTAAACTCATCAGTGAGGAAACTGAACGTGTGATTAAAGGCCTGGAGAAAAAGCACTTTGAAGGTGCTCGTGAGGCTGTAGAAAAAGTTTTAGAATACGACAAAATCCGTCGTGAGGCTCAGCAGAAGCTTGACTCCAATAAACAACAACAAAATCAACTGGCTAAGCAGATTGGTGGTTTGATGAAAGAAGGCAAGAAAGAAGAAGCCGAAAAAATCAAGAACACTGTTGCTGAATTGAAAGCTACCGACAAGGCACTCCAAGAAATCATGGACAAGGCACAGGGGGATATGACGCAGACACTCCTTGACATTCCAAACATTCCAAACGACAGAGTTCCGGAAGGCAAAGATGCAAGTAGCAATGTTGTTATCAAAGAAGATATCACAAACATGCCTCAATTGGGCGATGATGCCCTCTGCCATTGGGACTTGTTGAAGAAATATAATCTCGTAAACTTCGACCTCGGGGTGAAGATTACGGGGGCAGGTTTCCCAGTATATATCGGCAAAATGGCACGTTTCCAGCGTGCACTCGAAGCTTTCTTCCTTGATGAAGCACGCAAGTCGGGCTATGTAGAAATCCAACCTCCTTATGTTGTCAATGAAGCTTCGGGCTTGGGCACAGGTCAGCTTCCTGACAAGGAAGGGCAGATGTATCATGCCAATCTTGACAACCTTTTCTTGATACCTACAGCAGAAGTCCCCGTGACCAATATCTTCCGCGACGAGATTCTTGACGAGAAAGACCTGCCCATCAAGCATTGTGCCTACTCTGCTTGTTTCCGCCGTGAAGCAGGAAGTTATGGTAAAGATGTGCGTGGACTGAACCGTCTGCATCAGTTTGACAAGGTTGAGATTGTTCGTATCGATACTCCCGAACATTCTTATCAGTCATGGCAGGAGATGCTCGATCATGTGGAAGGTTTGCTGAAAAAACTTGAATTACCTTACCACTTGCTTCTACTTTGTGGCGGTGATATGAGTTTCACATCAAGCATCTGCGTAGATTTTGAAACCTATTCAGCAGCCCAGCACCGCTGGTTGGAGGTTTCATCGGTTTCAAACTTCGAGAGCTATCAGGCCAACCGTCTGCACTGTCGCTATCGCCATGCAGAGGACAAGAAGATTGAACTCTGTCACACACTGAATGGTTCGGCTCTTGCTTTACCACGTATTGTTGCTACAATTCTGGAGAACAACCAGACCCCACAAGGTATTCGTGTGCCCAGAGTGCTCGTACCTTATTGTGGTTTCGAATATCTTGATGACAAGAACGATTAATACATAAGGAAATCAGTATTGTTGAGTGTAACAGCTTTTCAATACTGATTTTCAACCTTTCAGGCGAACTATTACACACAAAAACATTATCTAATCTTCCATGAACAAAATCATTTCAAAAAGACAGTTTTCCGAGAAGGTGTTCTGTTTCGACATTGAAGCACCACTGATAGCCCAGAGCCGACGCGCAGGAAACTTTGTTATTGTCAGAGTAGACAAGAACAGTGAGCGTATGCCTTTAACCATTGCTGACGCTGACAAAGTGCGAGGAACTATCAAACTTGTTGTACAGAAAGTTGGACTTTCATCTACCAAACTTTGCAACCTCAATGAAGGTGATGAGGTGGCCGATGTGGTAGGACCTTTAGGAAATCCCACACATATTGAGAATTTCGGTACAGTCATCTGTGCAGGAGGTGGTGTTGGCGTGGCCCCCATGCTTCCTATTATCCGTGCATTGAAGGAGGCAGGCAACCGTGTTCTATCTGTTTTGGCAGGTCGTAATAAAGAATTGATTATACTCGAAGACGAAGTAAGGGCTTCAAGTGACCAAACGATAATCATGACCGATGATGGAAGTTATGGTGAAAAAGGTGTTGTTACTGTGGGTATCGAGAAACTGATACAACAGGAACATATTGATAAAGCATTTGCCATCGGTCCACCCATCATGATGAAGTTCTGCTGTCTTCTCACTCAGAAATACAATATCCCAACCGATGTTTCACTGAATACCATCATGGTTGACGGTACAGGTATGTGCGGCGCTTGCCGTCTGACAATTGGAGGGAAGACAAAATTTGTCTGTATAGATGGGCCTGAATTTGACGGTGCATTGGTCGACTGGGACGAGATGTTCAAGCGTATGGGCACTTTCAAAGCCGTGGAAAAGGAAGAAATGGAGCATTATCAAGAACATCTCTGCCTACCTGAGACAGAGCCTTCTGCCCAATCAGCATCCCCTACCCTTCTCCCCAAGCACACTCCTCTGCCCCAGCAGGAACCTCTCAAAGCCAAGGACCGGGTGAAAATTCCACGTGTCCGTATGCCCGAACTCGACCCAGCTTATCGTGCAACAACACGGTTGGAAGAGGTCAATCAAGGTTTGACTGCCGAAATGGCTATGCGCGAAGCCCAACGATGCCTTGACTGCAAGCATCCGAGCTGTGTGGAAGGCTGTCCCGTAAACATAAACATACCAGGCTTTATCAAGCAGATTGAAAAGGGCGAATTTATTGAGGCAGTCCGCATTCTCAAGCAAACTTCTGCCCTTCCAGCTGTTTGTGGTCGAGTATGTCCACAGGAAAAGCAGTGTGAAAGTCGATGCATACACCACAAAATGAAAAGCGAACCTGTTGCCATTGGATATTTGGAACGCTTTGCCGCAGACTACGAACGCGAGAGTGGACAAACGGTTCTACCGGAAATGGCAGCCTCAAACGGCATCAAAGTGGCTGTAGTTGGATCGGGCCCCTCTGGACTTAGCTTTGCCGGAGATATGGCAAAGAATGGTTTTGATGTTTATGTGTTCGAAGCTTTGCATGAAATTGGCGGTGTGTTGAAATATGGTATACCCGAATTCCGTCTGCCCAACCGCATCGTAGAGGCAGAGATTGACAATCTTCGCAAGATGGGTGTACACTTCCAAACAGATGTTATCATAGGTAAAACTATCAGTATAGCCGAACTGAAAGCCAAAGGTTTTCAAGGAATCTTTGTTGGTTCGGGTGCGGGATTGCCTAATTTCATGGACATTCCTGGCGAGAACGCGCTGAATATCATGTCGAGCAATGAATATCTGACTCGTGTAAACCTCATGGATGCCGCTAATCCCCATACCGACACTCCTATCAACTTAGGCAAGAAAGTCCTCGTTGTGGGTGGCGGAAATACAGCCATGGACTCCTGCCGTACAGCTAAACGATTAGGCGCTGATGTTACTTTGGTCTACCGGCGCAGTGAAGCAGAGATGCCAGCCCGCATTGAAGAGGTGAAACATGCCAAGGAGGAAGGCATTCAATTCCTTACACTTCACAATCCGAAAGAATATCTGACAGATGACAATGGAGCCGTAAAAGCAGCCATTCTTGATGTCATGCAACTCGGAGAACCCGATCAAAGTGGACGCAGAAGGCCAGAAACGACAGGGCAAACTATCACGATAGTATGTGACCAAGTGATAGTAGCAGTGGGCGTTTCGCCTAATCCTTTAGTACCGCAAAGCATTGAAGGACTGGCGCTCGGTCGTAAGAATACGATTGCTGTCAACGAACAGATGCAGTCTAACCTGCCCGAAATCTATGCGGGTGGTGACATTGTCCGTGGTGGAGCCACGGTAATCTTAGCCATGGGTGATGGCCGACGTGCAGCTGAAAACATGGCCAAACAACTGACAAAGAGCTAAAATAAGAATACCATAAAGGCCAAAAAGACTTGAAAAGCAGTCTTTTCCAAAAGAATAAAACAAAATAAAACTCAAGGGAAATATAACTTTTCAAGTCGTTCTATTGATAAAACCTCTCTAAAATACCAAGGGGCAGACAAACAACCATTTTGTATAACTTCTTTTTATATTTGAACAAGTAAGAGATTATAAACAAAAGAAAGTTACAAAGCAAGTAGAAGCTATGAAAAGAATACTTCTCTTATTGCCTTAACACACAAAACTTCCTATGTAAAAAATCACTATTTTTAGGGATTGTATATCCTGACTGTCTTCCATACCTTTGCTCAATAGAAAGATATTCATTCTTTTGTGCACTCAATGATACTGTGTATTTCTTTTCGCTTAAAGATATAGATGAATAATTCCCACTTTCCACATTGACAACAATAAAATAGAATATATGGTTAAAAGTAAACTTACAAATGTATCTGAGACCATGCTGATAACGCTATGGGCAAAGGCTAAAGAAACCAAACGTGCGGATGCTCTGCTGCATGATGAAAAGGCTGTAGAAATTATGGAGAAAATAGAATATGATTTTTCCAAGTTCAGCAAGGCAAAATTCTCACAGGCAGGATGCTGTGTCAGGGCGAGCCTAATTGATGCAGAAATCCGAGATTTCCTCTATAATCATCCAGACGCAGTAGTTATCCAACTGGGAGCCGGTATAGATGCACGGTATGAACGACTTCATCGTCCGTCAGTAACACACTGGTACGACTTGGATATTGAGGATGCTATCAGACTACGTCGCCAGTTGTTGTCTGAAAGTGAACGAAACACCTATATAACATCTTCCATGTTTGATTATGGTTGGACAGAAATCGTGAAATCCCATGGAAAACCAATCCTCATCATCATTGAAGGTGTATTGATGTACTTTGAACCAGAAAAGATAAAGGCCTTTTTTCATGAACTTTGCACCCGCTTCGACAATGCTACCATAGTGTTCGACATGTTAGCTTTCGCTTTGGTTGGCCATTCGGGACAGCATGATTCTCTACGAAAAGTAGATAAAGACATAGAATTCAAATGGTCACTGCTAAACACAAAGGAGATGGAAGCATGGGATCCAAAGATAAAGCTCGAAAAAGAATTCTACATGAGCAAATACGATCATGGGCGTTTTCCTTTCATTTTCAGAATGCTTTATAAAATTCCTTATTTCTTCCGCCATTACAACCAGCGTGTGGTAAAACTGGCCATTAAGACATAAATTTAATATAAACTCTATACTATTGTCTTTCTTTTGTCAATGATATCACATATCCATTGACAGTCTCTTGGTAGTATTTGTATATTTCTTCATTGATTACAGAATGTTTTGTACAACATGGTATTGTGGGAATATATTCTTTTTACTACCTTTGCAGACTGTAAATAATATAATTCAAAAACATGACACAAATTTTCAAAAAATCAATCCTTTCTGCCATTCTGCTCATCCAGACAAGCCTGATGATGGCACAAGATGTTCCGGGAAAGCTGCTTGGCGTTTATAAAGGAAAAGCTACCACTACACTAATTATCAACGAAGGAGAAACTAAAAAGCAAGAAGCAGAGAAAGTCTTTGATGTAGAAATCATCAAGAATGGAAATGACACGAAGTTAGTACTGAAAGACTTAAAATTAGGAGATGATGAATTCAAAGAAATTCCATTCCATGGATTAGGATGCTACTATGAAGATGGGAAAAAGCGTTGGAATATTTTTACCGAGTCCCCTCTCTCTGGTGAAAAGCTTGAGACAAAAGCCAAAAAGCAGGTAACGATTTGGGGATCTATAGACGATAACTACAGTTTTGTATACGAAGATGGTAGGATTGAACTAACCTTTGAAATCTTCTCCGATAAGGCAAAGATATACAAACAGGAATTCAAGGGAAAGAATACGACAACAAGTATCAAGAGCCTCCGTGCCAAGAAGCTTACCAATAGTATAGTCTATGATCTTTCTGGCCGACGTGTACACCAGCCGAAAAAAGGCTTATACATCGTCAATGGCAAGAAGATTGTCAAATAATCCCTTCCCTATTGATAGGCAGAAAAACGTTCTACCTATTACTTCATGAGAGTTGGCTCCACCTACCTCTACAATATTGATGGGCCAACTCTATTATTAAAGAGACTTAACAAACCTCTCTAAAGATACTTTCTATAAGTATTTTCAAGCAATACCTCATAGAATTCTAAAAAGAAGAACTCATCTAACCAATGCAAATACACAAAATAGAGGCATGACTTATGAATTCGACTCTTCGCCATTCCACCTTCTGATATAATCCCTGCATTCTTCCATGAGCCATTTAGGTGTGCTCGTTGCACCGCAGATACCGACGGTCTTTGCGCCATTGAACCATTGCATATCAATTTCATCAGCACTTTCTACCTGATGACTGTTGGCATTGACACTCTGACATTCCTTAAAAAGTACCTTGCCATTTGAACTTTTCCTTCCTGCCACAAACACCACAACATCGTGCTTACTGGCGAAATTCGCAATATTAGGCATACGATTAGCCACCTGCCGGCAGATGGTATCAAAGCTCTTGAACTCGGCTTCGGGCGAGATATGCGACTGTATATAGTCAATGATATGATGAAATTCGTCAAGGCTCTTCGTCGTCTGTGAGTAGAGATAGATGCTGCGATTGAAGTCGAGTTTCTTCACATCATCAAACTTTTCTATCACAATGGCTCTGCTATGTGTCTGCCCGACAAGGCCAAGAACCTCGGCATGACCATTCTTTCCGAAGATCACAATCTGCCTGTCTGCATCTTCTTTATGTTCTGGAATATCAGTCCCTTCTTCGTATTGCTTCTTGATACGTTTCTGAAGCTGTAACACCACAGGACATGTGGCATCGATAATTTCAATGTTATTCCTACGCGCCAACTCGTAAGTTTCAGGCGGTTCACCATGTGCACGCAGCAACACTTTCACGTCATGAAGCTCGCGCAATTGGTCATGATTAATGGTGACGAGTCCGTTTTCGTGGAGTCTTTCCACCTCCATGCTGTTGTGTACAATGTCTCCAAGACAGTAGAGCGTACCCCCTTTGGCCAATTCTTCCTCGGCTTTCTTGATGGCTGTGGTCACGCCAAAACAGAAACCACTGCCATTGTCAATTTCTATCTGTAGCATTTACCTTACATTAATTTTAATAACCACCTTGCCCTTATCGGGATCATTGGTAATCATGAGTATTCGAAGAGTACGCTTGGGCTCCTTAATTTGGTCGGCAATGGCTGTCACCTTGAGTTTAGCCTGCCCGCCTGGTTCTATCTTCGTCTTGTTCAACGAAATTTCCAAACCATTGGAGAACATCTGCAAATTGCGCACTTCCAAAGGTGAGCGCCCCGTGTTAGTAAGTTCTATCTCTCCTTTAATTCGCTTTCGCCCATCGAAACTTCCCAAATCGAGACTGTCTGCAGAGAGTCTCAGCTTGGGGGCAAGTGCCAGCTCTTGTTCTGTCATACGCCGGAAAGCAGGAAGCAAAATGGTTGAAACCTGAAGTTGTTTCTGTTCAGAAACCTTATCCCCCGGTGCAAAACCAAGGTAGATATTGGTTTGAGTCAGTCCGAAATCACGTAGATTTCGTGAGTCAAGATGAAGCACAGCCGTCCCCGAATGATGCGGAGCAATACGCGAAGGCGACATCTCTGCGGTCAGATAACTCGGCAAATGCATGAATACAGGCTGTGCCACTTGATTGGAATTGTTGAAGATATGTATCTTCTTCAACGGTCGGTCACCACGGTTCACATCGTCAAACTCAATATCGTTTACATCTACTTTCAGGTCACCGAGCGTAAAATCATACGTCCCCATGAAATCCTTAATCTCGCTGACCACTACACCTTGCATCGTCAGCACAAGCGGTTCTTTGCCCGCATTACTGTATATGGCTACCTGCTTATGGAAATGTCCGAGTGTCTGGGCATCATAAACAGCACTCACCGTGAAGTCCTTACCTACCCCGACTGTCTCCGGAAAAGAAGCCGTCGTACACCCACAACTTGTCTTTACATCTTGAATTCGCAAGGTCTTAAAGCCTTTATTCTTCAGTTTGAACTCTGCCTTGACAGGCTGTTTGAAGAGCACTTGCCCCACATTAATAACTTTCTGGTTGGCATTGATACGCTGGGCATGTGCAGAAAGCGTTGCACTGAACAGCATGCAGCCTATTAAAATCTTATTTTTCATTATTCAATTTAATCGCTTTGTCACGTCCGCCAAACTCAGGACTATATGTGCAGCGTGCAGTGCAAGTGCCACTCATATATGAGCCTTCGCGGTCGATATAATATTCTGTTTCAATCGTATGAGTTCCTTTTGAAAGGCAATCGAAGTAGTAACTCGTCGTGCGGTCGCCGGGAGCGTAGTAATATTCCCAGCCATAACCACTGACTTGATTGACGGGTTCAAGGCAAGCAGGGCGTTTATCTGTGACTTCAACAAAGTCATAATCGCGGTCAGCTTTAAGCGTGATACGCACTTTAACCTTGTCACCCACTTTGAATTTATGAGCTTTGACAACCTTTCCTTTGGCATCAACAAGCTGACGGACTACGCTAAGTTGTGTAGACTGACTGTCAATGTCCTTGATATTCTGGTCATATTCAGCATAAACGGCTCCCCAACTGATGTTGGTCGAAGTCTTCTCCGCAGTCAACACACCAAACTTCTTACCACTCTTTTCTGCCTCCACAAGGGCACGTCCGGCTGTAGCCTCTGTTGTGTTAAGTTTTTCGCCATTGAGTTTCAGCACCGTATTGGCACCATAGTTCGTGAGACTTTCCTTTGTTTCACCTTGCATGAAGGCATAAACAGCATTCACACAATTAATCGGAGTGTCCCAACTTTGTGTGCGTTTGCTCTGCAACAACCAGCGTTGCATCTCGCTGATAGTTTGTTTGTCATCGGGAGTAACGGTTTTCAGTGCCTCTATGACAGCCACCTCTGTCGGTATGCGATAGTCAAACCATGAATAATGTGCACGCTGTGTATCGAAATAACGCCCCATTTCGTCAGAGTAGACGGTGTATTGTTTAAGGCTTTCAAGGTGTTCCTTGGCTAATTTCATATTTCCACTACGACTCAGAATGACACTCATCATAGCCTTTCCATAGATGCTGAACAGCGTATGATGCTTCTCAACAAGCCCTAAGAGATATCTGTTGTCGGCATTATTGAGGTTCTCTTTTCGCAGCGCACATATATAAAGATATTGCATGTCGGTCTCAGACGGCAGCAGGTTTCTATAGCCTTTGGTCTCCATTTTCTTGAGTTCAACAACATGTTTCCTTATTTCTCCAGCCATGAACTTCATACTGTTGTCTAACAATTTCTTTGTCGCCTGCTGCTCTCCTATCATCATATTGAGACGTTGCAGCGTTTCAGCTACGCCCACGGTGATATACAACGAGCCTCGCATTCCTGGCCACCAAGAAAACGAACCATCGGCAAGCTGCAACTGACGCAGTGCGAAAAGAGCCTCTTCCTTATAGCTGTTCATCACGGCTACAGAGTCTTGTTGCCCTGCCAACTGCATCAAGTGAGCCGACAAACTGTTGGCATAATACTTGGCTGCAAGGCTGATGGCATCCTTTGTCGATGCATGGGCAACTGTTGGAAGAGCCTCTATCATCATCCATGCAGGATTGTTCGTATAACTTATTTTCAGTTTATTCTTCTCTTCCTTGACAGGGAATAGCTTATCAACATCAATGGTCTTCGTGCCCGGTTCATTCTGACTGAATGCCAAAGTGGTTACCACGTGCTCCTTATCAGAAAGAATGGGCAACAGATGTTGCTCGCCATCACTGAAAGACTGACCATTAACCACCATGCGACAAACCACAGCATCAAGATCGCAGCCCATGGTACGAAGCTGCAAAGGCTCAAAAGTAAAGGCGACTGATGCCGTGGCATTGGGGGCCAACGTCAGTTTCTTTGATTCAGAGAAAAGTTGCTTTCCTGTCTTTGGTTCAAGTATCAGCATCTCTACCTGTCCACTTTGCACTTTGCCCGTGGTGTTAACAACACGATTAGAAAGCATTGCCTGGTCACCCATCCTGACGAAACGAGGCATGTTGGGCATAATCATTACACTCTTCTTTGCCACAGCTGTGGCTTCAAGCTCAGCGTTATTCATTTCTTTATCGTGTGCCAATCCCAGCAGACGCCATGTTGTTACACTCTCCGGAAGCGTGAACTTCAGACTCACATTCCCCTTATTATCGGTCTGCAGTGCAGGGAAGAAAAATGCCGTTTCATTGAAATTCTTGCGCAGAGATGTCTGCTTCTGTACAGGTTGTTGCGTTTCCCTGTGTTTCTTCGGAACACTATATCCTGTAGTGACAACCTCGTTAAGAACTGCACTTAGACTTCCATAAAGCGCATTAGCCACTTCTTCCTTGGCAAGAACCATGCTGCCTGTCATGGAAGACTTTTGCACGGCACGTGATCCACGCACATAAACCGTGGGACGAATATAACCGTTGAGCACATAATGTGTAAAGTCGAAAGAACGCACATAGAGTTGTTTCAGTGGCATTTCACCATAGAGACTCATCGCCGCAAAACTGTTTCCACGCCATTGCATATAAGGTAAATACCAATTGAAACGTACATCTAAGTCCCAATTGTGTGCATAAATATCGTCAAGGCTCATGTCATACATCGTTGCCATGAGTTGTGCACGAGCGGGCTTGCCCATTTTATCTGTAATCTGAAGCGTCCATGTTTCCTGTTGTCCCGGCATGAGTTTGTCGCGGAAAGTAATCCATTTCGTGTGAAGTTCCAATTTCGGTTCGGGACGACGAACAGTTATATCATGGCTATGGAGCACACCATCTTTCACCCAAGCATAAGCCAATGTGATGCCGTCATGATATTCTTCCTTATATTTCAAGGCACGTGTGCGCAGTTCATCATTCAGCGTAAAAGTGCCACTTTCAAGCACCTTGCTGCCCGAAAGCATGCTATAGTACACCATAACATCATGCCTGCTCGAACCTATCTGCACATAGACAGGCTTGCCATCTTCTCTGAAATGGTCACTGCTCGCATAGAACCAATCCTCTGCTTCGTCAGCAGGCTTCTTGTCTTTCAACGAGAATACCGTAAACGAACAGTGCAGCGTATCCTCGCCACAGATAGCTTCCAAAGTGTGGCGACCACTCTTCAGCTTCCCAAGATCAAACGTAACAGACTCGTTAGCATTGGCCTGATATACCGTATTGTCTACCTTATAGTCTATCTTTGCGGCAATATTCTGACCGGAAAGGTTCTTATAATCAAAGGTGAAATGCAGCATACTGTCGCGCTCTATGCGTTCGGGCAACCGACAATAGAAATAAGTCGAACGGTTACTGAGCGGGAGATTGAGGCTCCCCTCATGGCTTTCGCCGGCACCATCGGTGACCGTTGCACTCACTTCAACGATATAATAACGCGACATGTTGTTCTTGGCTTCGGGCATAGTGAGCACTACCGGCACATGAAAATGCCCTTCCTCGTCTGTCTTAATGGTGTCTGTCTTGAGTGTCTTCTGATATTCATTGTCACCTCTCCACCAATACCAATTCGGCCGACGGGTCACAGTATAGACCACCTGGGCACCCTGCACAGGAACCCCGGCATAGCTTTTGGCCGTGCCCTCCACATGGATTGTGTCACCATTCTGATAGGCCTTTGCATAAGGAGTGAAGTCAACGGTAAACGTAGGACGCTTGTATTCCTCAACATGAAAATCTGTTTGGTAATCTTCGTTGGCTTCAATCGAAAACGAACCTGTCTTTCCCGATTTAGGAAGGTCAAACGTTGCATTGGCCGTTCCATAGGCATCGGTGAGCACTTTCTTCGTTGCTATCTCGTTATCTTCAGTATCATAGAGTTTCAATGTGATGCTGTCTGCTGCATTGACAGAAGCCTTTTTCGTCTGGTTATTCTTCTTAAAGTCAATCAAGCTCACGTGGACTTGCTGTCCGGGACGGTAGAGACGGCGGTCTGTGAAAAGCTGGATATCATTCTCTATGAAATCATCTTCATCGTCCTTAGCATAGTCTTCACCCGCTGAATAGTAGGAATTATCAGCATGCCACAGGCAGAATTTATCGTCAGGAGTGAAAGCCTGATAGAGAACCACGGATGCATTGCTATGCGGCTGATAGACAGTTTCTCCGTGTTTATCCACATCAAGCGTAGCCCGTAATTTGATTTCGTTCTCGTTATAGTTACGCGTAAAGACATTGATTTTGGCATCTGCAATGGGCTTTCCTGTGGTGGCACTCATGGCAACGAGTTTCGTAATCCCTCCGGGAAGGCCGGTTTGCAGCACATACATATCTGAAATGTGGAGCAATGTGCGCTCGGGTTTGATGTCTTTGTTATCTGTTGTGAATTCAACAAGATAGACGCCTTTCTGCAATGGAGCAATCGTCATAGAGTCACAGCTCACCTTATAGGCCGGCAGTCCCACGTAACGATGGGTCACCGAAGTAGCCGTAGGCAGCAGCAACAGCTTTTCAAGCTTGGCATATTCCTGCTTTTCGTTTGGGTTGAGCATCAGATATTCCTGCGTATTCAACCGTGTAACAGTCATCGTGAGGTTCTGAATATTTGTCAGCTGACGTATCTTTACTCTGATTTGCCTGTTGGGTAACTGTACTGTCGGGCCACAATCAACGATGAAACTCGGAAGCGTGAGGCGGCTCTGTGCATTGCGAAGTATGTTCATACGAGGCCAGGTGCCCCATTTGGAGAGTGCATAGTTGAGATAGTTCATCTTTTCAGCAGCCGTCACATCATTGGCCTGATCCATGAAATTATAACGGGCAATAGCCAATTCACCAGCAATAGGCAAATCCTGATAGCGTGTGATGAGCGAGTCAAGACATTGCAGATATTTTGATTTCTTCAGTTCGTATTTGTCGTTGCAGTGCTGCTCCTCAACTAACTTAAAGGCACAATAGCAGGCTGCACTGCGGTTGTTGTGAGCCTCATACCATTGAAGAAGCGTCTTATAGTCACCGGCAGCAAAGCCAAGGACATGCAAAAGGTCGTTGTAGAAAATATGACTGTCGATACCTTCTATCATCAATGGTGCATAGTTCTCGGCCTTTACAGCAGCCAAGAGTGCAGGGTTCTGCATGGAACGACGCATGAACTTCTTGCTCACCTCCATGGAGTCGGCTACATATCTGAACTCCTTTTGATAGATTCTCCCCAGCACACTGTAGTAGATTGCTGCTGCAGCACGGTCGTCTTTCTCGGCTTTCATGGCTGAAAGGCTCAACCGTTGTAACTGTGGTTGCAGGGAGTCGCCTGACAGGTCTTGCCAGTTGACCACTTGCTCAAGCTCGGCCTTGATGAGCTGACCATAGGCTTTGTCTGCCCGTGCCTTAGCACTGATCTGATTGAGGATGCCGATAGCCGAACGCGGTTGGTTCTTTTTCTGCACCTGTTCGTATTGTTTCCACAACGAATTATAGCTGTCTGCCATGATAGCGAAAGGCATCATCAACAGCAGGGCAAGAGAAAACATCACCTTTTTCATACGATTTGTTTTTATGTTTTTTGTCTGCAAGACCTATCAAGAATATCCATACACGCTTTGCAAAGATAATGATTTTTTTACAGTAATACCGATTTCCCGTCATTTTTTATCAACGATTACCCTTTGGAAGCAATAAAGAAATCCCTCCGTTTTGTAAAGATTATCAGCAGAAATTTAACATCTTTTGGCCACACCAAATAGAAATAAAAAACCATTCTCAACGCATGAGCAAAGTCATTTCAGAACTTCAACTGTCTCGTTTTTATTTCTTTTGCATGCAACTCCATTCATAATAAGCTGTAATTTGAGGCAGATCAGACAATAACTTGAGTCAGAATACACAACGAAATGAGGCAAATTGCAAGGTAATTTGATGCAAATTGCAATGCTTTTTAGCGTGATGTTACATTGCCATTTACCCCAAATCTCATAACTACCTGACTGTCAAAACATTGCAATTCATCGAAAAACAAGCCTTATTTAGGGCGAGGAAAAGTTTCTTTTCAAATACGCGAGTATAGCGAGGGCAATTGTAAAGAAATTTAAGAAGTTTTTTCTGAACATCTTTATTGATAAAGCAACGGAGAGGAAGAGCTTTCCCAAAAGACAAAACGAAAAGGAGATATTGGTGAATACAAATGGTTTGATTGAACGCATAAAACCGAAAAAGGCATGCTGAATGACTTCCGGCATGCCTTTTCCTGATATAACTTTCCGACTGATTAACCGAAATTATCATACATGATTGCATCTTGATCAACGCCAAGACTATCCAGATAATCGGTCACTGTCTTGATAAGCATTGGAGGACCACAGAGATAATACT
>ERZ772960.123-NODE-123-length-74819-cov-4.538214_pt1 | contig 74819 bp, 60 predicted proteins | sample MGYA00580678_ERZ772960 | MGnify/ENA primary metagenome ERZ772960 (study PRJEB29015, sample SAMEA2737930) | human oral metagenome | biome: human oral; feature: human-associated habitat; material: dental | place: China | collected 2059 ...
GGGGGCCCCTGTTGTGCGTCTTGCTGAAGATTGTGAGAAGCCGCTGCTAAGAGCATTGACTGCTCTGACCTTGCCCTACATCCGCCCTGCAAATGGGGACTGTGGGAAGCCGCTTGAGAGCTTAATCCTCCCGGTCCATATGGGTCTTGAACTTGGACTGGGGGATCTTGTATTTGGCCATATAGCCGGCAACCAGAATCTCGAAGTTGTTGTCCTTGGCCTCGCGGGCTCTCTGGACGAAATCGTGGGTGACGAAGTTGTTGTCGTTGGTAGCCATCATGTAGACAGCCATATTGGCGCAGTGGTCAGCGACACGCTCCAGATCGATTGTGATATCGGAGAGGACAAGGCCCATCTCAATCGTGCACTCGTTGTGCTGCAGACGGCGGGCGTGATGATCCTTGATCTCCATATTGAGGAAGTCGATGGTGTCTTCCAGAGGATCGACGCTGCGGGCCAGCTCCAGATTGTTGTCGTCGAAGGTTCGCATGGTCAGATCCAGGATCTCACGGACAGCGTCGGTGAAGACTTTGAGCTCTTCCTTGGCTGCGTCTGAGAAGGACTGCCCCTCCTCCCGCATTTTCGCAATGGAGCTGGCGATGTTAAGCGCGTGATCGGAAATGCGCTCCAGATCGTTGGTGGAGTGGACATGCATGGTCAGGCGGTTGGCCTCGTGTTCCGTGTGGGTTCTGGTGGACAGAAGGGTCAGATAGGAGTCCAGCCGATCTTCATACTGGTCGACCAGGGCCTCAAGGCGAATTACATTTTTGGCCTTCTTCTCGTCGTACTCGAAGATCAGGTCCATAGCGTCATTCATGGCCTCATTGGAATGCCGGAACATCTCCATGAGAACGACCTTGGACTGGTCTAAGGCCAGGACAGGAGAGTCCAGGAAACGCTCGTCCAGGACGTCGAAGGTGTGCATACTCTCTCTAGCCCGGGTCTCCTCCTCAGTAATGGGGAAGACGGTCTCAACCATCTTGACCAAAATGTCGGAGATGGGAAGCATGATGACGACAGCCGCGATATTGAAGATGGAGTGGAAGATGGCGATGATGACAGGGTTGGCTGCCTGATACATGACGGGGAAATGAAAGAGCAGGTTTAAGGAGTAAAAAGCGATCATGAAGGTAAAGGTCTTTAAGATACAATAGAACATCTGAATCCAGGCGGCGCGCTTGGCGTTGCGGGAGGCTCCGATGGAGGAAATGACTCCGGTCAAGGCGGAACCGATGTTCTCTCCCATGATGATGGGAATGGCGGCGCCCATGCTGACGGTTCCTGTCGTGGACAGGGCCTGCAGGATACCGATGGAAGCAGAGGACGACTGGAGGATAGCGGTCATGATCAGTCCGGCCAAAAGCCCCAGGATGGGATTGGAGAAGGCGGTCAAAAGACTGGTGAAGGCCTCGTTGTTAGAGAGAGGAGCTGCCGCTGCCGACATAGAGCTCATTCCGATTAAGAGAATGGCGAAGGAGAGGAGGATGGAACCGATGTCCTTGGTCCGCTCCCTCTTGGCGGCCAGGAACATGACCAGGCCGATGAAGCCGAGAATGGGAGAAAAGTTAGCCGGTTTAAAGAGCTGAAGAATGATATTGTCCGAGGTAATGCCGGACAGGGACAAGAGCCAGGCGGTGATGGTGGTACCGATATTGGCGCCCAGGATGACGCCGACAGACTGGGTCAGGCTCATGATGCCGGAGTTGACGAAGCCGACGCACATGACGATGGTTGCCCCGGAGGACTGGATCAAAGCAGTGACCAGCATTCCCAGGAGGGCTGCCTTCCACTTGTTGGAAGTGAGGGTCTCCAGGATCTTCTCCAGGCGTCCGGAAGATACCTTCTTGAGCGAGTCGCCCAGATACTGGATCCCATAGAGGAAGAGAACCAGACCGCCGATCATCTGCAGGATAATGGTGATGTCCATATGTATATCTCCTTTTCGCGTTAGGGGGGGCTATGGCCCATACACCGCTTATTCTACATTGCAAGGGGAGGTCTTAGCAAGAAAATAGATGCAAAACCCGCCACAGCGTCAGCCAGAAGCTGCAGAAATCGACCGCAGAAAACTCTCTCTGATTTTCTATGGAAAGGTATTTTTCTGGAAGCTATAAGGGGATTCCTATGGAAGTTATATATAGAAGTTTAAATTAATTTGCATGTGTATGCACATGTATAGGTAAAATAAATATGCTATTAAGCGAAGCAAAAGGAGAAGCAAAAGGAGAAGTAAAAGCGAAACGATAGGTGAGAGCAAATATTAAATATAATCAAAGAAAGAAGATAAATTTATACATTAAAACCAGAAAATCAATATGATACTATAGACAAGAAAGATCAGTGCCTGTCCGCTCGCGGACGAAAAGAATGGGAGGGAGTCCTGTAATGAAACATGTGGAGAAATATACGAGGCAATATTTTCTACCCCCGGTCTTTATGTCAGACTGGGTCAGAAAGGATCATTTGGATCGTCCGCCCATCTGGTGTTCTGTCGACCTGCGCGACGGCAACCAGGCCCTGATTGAGCCCATGGGACTGGAGGAGAAGCTGGAATTCTTCCGTATGCTGGTCGAGGTCGGATTCAAGGAAATCGAAGTGGGATTTCCCGCCGCCTCCGAGACGGAATATGATTTCATGCGGGCTCTGATTGACCGCGATATGATTCCCGAGGATGTGACGGTACAGGTGCTGACCCAGGCCAGACCGCACATTATCAAGAAGACCTTCGAGGCGGTCAAGGGCGCGCCGCACGCTGTGATCCACCTCTATAATTCCACTTCCGTCGCCCAGAGAAATGTGGTCTTCCGCAAGAATAAGGAGGAGATCCGGAAGCTGGCGACAGAAGGGGCAAAGATGCTTTTGGACCTGGCAGAAAAGACAGAGGGGGACTTCTCCTTTGAGTACTCTCCGGAGTCCTTTCACGGGACAGAGGTGGAGTATGGACTGGAGGTCTGCAACGCCGTTCTGGATATCTGGAAGCCCTCTGCGGACAGGAAGTGCATCATTAATATTCCGGGGACGGTTGAGACGGCGATGCCCCATGTCTTTGCCAGTCAGATCGAATACATTTCCAAGAATCTGAAGTACAGGGACAATGTCATCCTGTCCCTACACCCGCACAATGACCGAGGCTGCGCGGTCGCCGACGCGGAGCTCTGCTGCCTCGCGGGAGTGGAGCGCGTTGAGGGGACACTCTTCGGCAATGGAGAGAGGACCGGAAATGTGGATCTTGTGACCCTGGCGATGAATCTCTATTCCTACGGCGTCGATCCGGGACTGGATTTTTCGGATATGCCGAAGGTTCGGGGGACCTATGAGCGCCTGACACAGATGCGTGTTCCTGCCCGCCAGCCCTATGCTGGAGACCTTGTCTTCTCCGCGTTCTCCGGTTCTCATCAGGACGCGATCGCCAAGGGGATGGCAGCCAGAGAGAGAGAGACGCAGGGCGAGCCATGGACGGTTCCCTATCTGCCCATTGACCCCAAGGATGTCGGCCGCAATTATGATAAGGATGTCATTCGCATCAACTCCCAGTCCGGCAAGGGCGGCGTAAGCTATATCCTCCAGCACAACTTTGCCTTGACCCTTCCCGCCAAGATGAAGGAGTCCGTGGGCTATGCCATCAAGCAGGTATCCGATGAGACCCATCAGGAACTGTCGCCGGATGAAGTCTATAAGGCCTTTCGGGCCAGATTTGTGGACCCCATGCCCTATTTCGCGGTCGAGGACGCGGAGTTCAAGCGTATGGGGGAGGCGGTTGTCGCCCAGGTAGAGATTCGCAGAGGAGACCATGTGAGCAAAGTGGAGGCCATCGGGAACGGACGTCTGGACGCGGCCTCCAACGCGGTGAAGGAATTCTTCGGCGTCAGCTATGAACTGGTTGCCTACGAAGAGCATACCCTGTCAAGAGGGTCTGCCTCCAAGGCAATTGCCTACGTGGGAATTTCTACGAGCGAGAGGGATTTCTGGGGAGCGGGAATCAATGAGGATATTCTGACTGCCTCAATCCATGCCCTCTGTGTCGCGGTCAACCAGCTGCCGAAGATCGCCGCGCAGGATAAGAGCGCGGATGCAAGGCTTACAGATATGCTCGACTTTATTCGCAAGAACTATCGGAATGTCACCCTGGAGACCATGTCAAAGACCTTCCACCTGTCAGAGCCCTATGTCTCCAAATACATCAGGGAAAAATCCGGCAAGACCTTCGGTGAGCATGTGACGGCAGAGCGAATGAAGAGAGCGAAGGGCCTGCTCAAGAACGGTGTCGCCACGGTGGAGAGCATCGCCTATGAGTCAGGCTATGCCAATGTCGAGCATTTCAACCGCACCTTCAAGCGTCTTTTTGCCATGACTCCCCTGGCCTATCGCAATAAGGAGAACGGACTCCCGGTTGACAAGAAAAGGCGCAAAAGCTAAACTGTAGGCACTTATTGACAAAGGCGTTGACGGAGACAGTAACAGATTCCAGAGAGACTCGTCAGAGAGGATGCCCCAGGCTGGAAGACATCCGGGTTTCGGAATTTGCCAAGACCACTCCACAGCCTCAGACCCCAAGCTTGTACCATCTTTTGACAGGAAATGTGTGACAGCGGGTGTGTAAGGTCTGACGGTATCCCCCGTTACGGGAGAATGAGTGAAAGCTTAGGTGGAACCGTGCAAGAAGCACCCTGGGCGCGCATGCAAGGCGCACCTGGGGTGTTTTTGATGACAATGGAAGGATCGCGAAGCGCGCATCCTGTTGTCACAGGCAGGGAAATGCTTACAGAAAAGTGTACAGGATGATCCTGGATCCTAAGTGACAGGATGATGCATCCGATGCGATCAGCAAAAGGAGATACGCAATGGAGAGAGAGGAATTCTTACAGGTCTATCGTCATTCCCTGGCCCATATCCTGGCCAAGGCTGTCATTGAGCTCTATGGCCCCGAGACCCAGTATGCCATCGGGCCTCAGATCGACACGGGCTTCTACTATGATTTCAAGCTGCCAGTATCCATCACCGAGGATGATTTTCCTAAAATTGAGGCCAAGATGAAGGAGATCTTAAAGCGCAAGGAGGACTTTACCCGCGAAGAGGTCACCCGCGATCAGGCTCTGGAGATTTTTCGGGATCAGAAATATAAGACAGAGATCATTAAAGACCTGCCCGAAGACGCCGTGATCACCGTCTATAAGACCGGCGACGACTTCACGGATCTGTGCAGAGGACCTCATGTGGATAATGCCAAAGAGCTCATGTCCGCGGCCTTTGCCATCCGGTCCACCTCCGGCGCTTACTGGAGGGGAGACGAGAAGAACGATACCCTGCAGAGAATCTATGTGGATGCATTCCCATCCAAGGAGGAGCTCAAGGAGCATCAGAGGCTGCTTCGCGAGGCCAAGGAGAGAGACCACAAGAAATTAGGACCGGCACTGGAACTCTTCATGTTCCATGAGTCCGCTCCCGGAATGCCCTATTGGCTGCCCAGGGGCTGGAAGCTCTTCAATGCCCTGCTCGATTACTGGAGAAGCGTACATGAGCGCCATAACTACCTGGAGATCGCGGCCCCGGTCATCAACAATCAGAAGCTCTGGGCGACCTCCGGTCACTGGGGGCACTATAAGGAGAATATGTTTATCATCCCGGGGGAGAAGGAGGATGAGTCGGATTATTACGCGGCCAAGCCCATGAACTGCCCCAATGCCATCATGTTCTATAAGAACGGTCTGCGCTCCTATCGTGATCTTCCCTTCAGGGTTTCCCAGGTGGATGTCATTCACCGCAAGGAGAAGTCCGGAGAGCTCAACGGTCTCTTCCGGGTGCAGATGTTCCGTCAGGATGATGCTCATATCCTGGTGACGGAGGATCAGATCGCCAGTGAAATCGCGGATATTATGTCCATCGCGGATGAGATCTATTCCACCTTCGGTCTTAGCTTCCGCGCTGAACTGTCCACCAGACCGGATGACTTCATGGGAGATATCGCGACCTGGGATAAGGCAGAGGCGGAGCTCAGAGAGATCCTGGACAACATGTATGGGGAGGGCAATTATGACGTCAATGAGGGGGACGGCGCCTTCTATGGCCCCAAGATTGATCTGCAGATGAAGGACGCTCTGGGAAGAGAGTGGCAGATGGGGACCATCCAGCTGGACTTCCAGCTGCCCCTCAACTTCGGACTCAAGTACGCCGCTCAGGATGGAAGCGAGAAACAACCGGTTCTGATTCACAGAGCGATCTTCGGCTCTATGGAGCGCTTTATCGGAATCCTGATTGAGAACTTCAAGGGCAGCTTCCCCTTCTGGGTATCCCCCTATCAGGTCGGTATCGTTCCGATACGTACCAGTCACAACGCCTATGCCGAGAAGATCCAGGAGGAACTGCGTTCCATGGGGATCCGTGTGGAGGCCGACTATGCGGACAAGAACATGAACGAGAAGATCAAGCGTTTCAGAACCCTGCGGGACCCTTATACCTTAGTCATCGGTGACAAGGAAGTGGAGAATGGGACGGTATCTGTGACGGTTCGGGGGCAGAAGCAGCAGATTCATGATCTGCCTCTGGCTGATTTCTGCGCTATGTGCAGGAAACTTCAGATGGAACACCTGAAAGATCTGCTGACCGGACCGGTCGGAAACGAAAATGGATGACAGCAGAGTCATAAGCTTATAACTTTCCACAGGTCGAAGGACCTGAAAATGGTGATGAAATGACAGATGCTTTCACGGGGAAACTTGGGATTTTGGGAGGTATGGGGCCTCAGGCCACACAGATCTTCTATCAGTGGATTTTGGACCGGACCCCGGCCGCTCGCGACCAGGACCATATTCCGACTTTGATTTATTCTGACACCCAGATGCCGGATCGGACGGCGGCGATTTTGTCGGGAGATGAGGGACCGGTAGAGGAACGCCTGCTTAAGGACTGTAAGACATTGGAAACCTGCGGCTGCTCGGCCATTGCCATCCCCTGTAATACATCTCACTACTTTGTGGACCGTCTGCAGGACCAGCTGGCAGTGCCTATTATTCACATGCCCCGCCGGACCGTCCGGAGGCTGGCAGATGCGGGGAAGAAGAAGGTGGCCATTCTGGCGACGGACGGAACCATAGTGACGGGCGTTTACCGCAAGGCCCTGGAGGCGGCGGGAATCGTGGCCTATGAGCCTGATTCGCAGACGCAGAAGAAGGTCATGTCCCTGATCTACGATGAGATCAAAGCGGGAGAAAAGGGGAACCGGCATACCTTTGCCGCCATTGACAGAGCAGTCAGGGAGGCAGGATGCGACGGGGCAATTCTGGGCTGTACGGAATTATCGGTTTATCGGGAATACCATGGTCTGTCTTCCTTCTATATTGATGCCATGGAGGTTCTGGCCGAGGAGTGCATCCGGTTCTTTGGTCTGAAGCCGCTTCTGGTTTAGGAGAATGCAGGCTTTTATTTCCGGCGGAAGATCGAAAAAACGGAAACTTTTCAGCCTGGGCTTTAAACGTGTGACTGCATTGAAAAAGTCATATATATGAGGCCCTTCTCAGTTGGAAGTTGTAGAGTAGGACCCGTGGGGTCAATGGAACTTCCATAAGGATTCAGGATGCCGACGCAGGATGTCTGCCCGGCGTAAACAGGTGATTTGCATGAAAGAAAAACTCTACCCCCTCCTCTTCGGAGGAGATATCAATGTCTACTCTGTCGCCAGAGCTTTCTGGGAGCAGTATCGGATCAGGGTGACCTGTTATGGCAAGTTTCCCTCCGGTCCGGCCTATCGGTCCAGTCTGATTGATTATCGGGTCAACGCGAACGCGGAGAAGGCCGAGACTCTGGTCAGGCTGATCTGTGATTTTGCCGCGGAGCACGGGGACGGTAAGGTCATGCCCATCGGCTGTTCCGATGACTATGTCTTTCTGGTGACGGACAATCGGGACAAGTACCCGGACAATGTTATTGTTCCTTATATTGACAGCAAGCTGATGGGAGAGTTGATCCGCAAGGAGCACTTCTACGAGCTGGCGGACAAGTATGACATAGATCATCCCGGGACTTTCATTTATCGCAAGGAGATGGGGCATGATTTTGAGCTTCCCTTCAAGCCCCCCTATATCTGCAAACCTTCTTCTTCCGCTCTCTATTGGCGGCATCCTTTTCAGGGCAATGACAAGGTTTTCGTCTTAAAGGATCGCGAGGCTCTTTTGGATGTCTTAGACCGCTGCTACGCAGCCGGTTATCCGGACACCATGGTGATCCAGGATATGATTCCCGGCGATGATTCCTATATGCGGGTACTCACCTGTTACTCCGACAGGAAGGGCAGGGTCAAGATGATGTGCCTGGGTCACACGCTTCTGGAAGAGCATACCCCCCACGGAAGAGGCAACCACGCTGTTGTCATCACAGAGAAGCTGGATGGGCAGTCCCGGACGCTCTGTGAGAAGATCCGACATTTCCTGGAGGAGATCCACTACACCGGTTTCTCGAATTTCGACATTAAGTACGATGAGAGGGACGGCAAGTATAAGGTTTTCGAGATCAATTGCCGTCAGGGACGCTCCAACTACTATGTGACTGCAGCTGGCTATAATGTAGCAAAGTACTGGGTCAGTGATCTGATCGAAGGGATTGACACCGGTTTTGAGATCTGTCAGAAGGAGAGCCTGTGGAGAGTGGTTCCGCGGAAGGTTTCCTATGACTATGTTCCTTCTAAATACCACGCTTTTATGAGGCGGATGGAGAAGGAGGGGCATGTGAGCAACTCCCTGATCTCACCCGATGAGAAGAACTGGTATCATAAGCTATGGGTATGGCATAATCTGCGCAGCCATGTGAAGAAGTTCGCCAGCTACTATGAGAAGCAGAAGTAAGAAGAGATGCCATGAAACACTTGTTAGCCGATTATTTGCAAATGCTTGCGGGCCACGGTCTGCTGAGTCAGACCGAGGAAACGCTTGGCAAACGCCTGGGAGAGAGCCTGCAGAGGGAAATCACCCTGGTCTCCTGTGACTCCAGAAAAGTAATTCCGGGCACACTCTTTATCTGCAAGGGAGCCGGATTTCGGGCGGACTTTCTGCGGATGGCCAAAGAGAGAGGGGCCGCCTTCTATCTGAGCGAGAAGCCCTATGAAGGGGTCGACCTGCCATGGATTGGGGTCAGCGATATTCGCGCCGCCATGGCCCACAGCGCCAGCTTCTGCTATGACAGACCCTGGGAGGCATTCCGCTTGGTCGGCATCACGGGAACCAAGGGCAAATCCACGACGGCCTTCTTTCTCAAGGCTATTTTCGACGTTTATGAGAAGAGCCGGGGAGGCAGGCCCTCTGGACTGATATCTACGATCCTGACGGAAGACGGAAAGGAAAGTCGTCCCTCCCGCATGACGACCCCAGAGCCCATTGAACTGGAGGAACATTTTGCCAACGCCAGGGAAGCGGGTCTTGACTATGTGACCATGGAGGTATCCTCCCAGGCTCTCAAGTATGATCGGGTTTTGGATGTGCAGTTCGATGTGGCGGCATTTTTGAATATCGGCTATGACCATATTTCCCCCATCGAGCATCCGACTTGGGAGGACTACTTCGCCTCCAAACTCAGGATCTTCAGCCAGTGCAGGACAGCCGTCGTTCACCTGGGTGTCGATCACTCCGAGGAAATGCTTGCGGCGGCTCAGAAGGCGCGGAAAGTGATCACTTTTTCAGAGACCGACGAGATGGCTGATGTCTACGGTTATGGGATGAAGAAGCTGGGAAGGGAGACCCATTTTAAGGCGCGTGTCCTCGGGCAGGAGAGAGAGTACATCCTGGGAATACCTGGTTTTTTCAACGTCTCCAATGCCCTGGCGGCGATTGCTGTGGCAGAGCATTATGGCATCCCATACGACTGCGTGAAGGAGGGCCTGAAGAGGGCCCGGGTGCCGGGACGCATGGAGGAGTATACCAGTGCCGATGGCAAGATCGTGACCATTATCGACTACGCTCACAACCGCCTTTCTTTTGAGAAGCTCTTTGCGGCAGCGAAAGAGGAATTCCCGGGCCGCCGGATTGTAGCTCTATTTGGAGCTTCCGGAGGCAAGGCGATCAACCGGCGCAGAGATCTGGGAGAGGTGGCGGCGGCCAATGCCGACTATATCTATCTGACGGAAGACGATCCGGGCAGGGAGGATCCGACCCGGATTGCCGAAGAGATTGCCTCCTATATCAAACCCTTCGGCACCCCCTATGAGATTATCCCCGATCGAAAGGAAGCCATCCGAACGGCCATTCATACGGCAAAGGGGCCGACCCTGCTTCTTTTGGCGGGCAAGGGGCATGAGGTCATGGTCCGCAGGGCCAATGGCTATGAGAAGGGTCCCTCTGACGCCGACTGTGCCAGGAAGTATCTTGCGGACTATGACGGAGGACTTGCCGGAGATTGAGAGTTGAAGGAAAGAGGAAGAAGTGACATCTGTCTTGTCAAATGAAGGCGAGAACTGAAAAAGAGGCGGCGAAAGCCGTCTCTTTTTCAGTTCCGGATATCTGGAAAGGAACTTGAAAAAGAGAAAAGAAACGGGCGATATGAGCTCCTTTTTGCGGGAAATAAGAAATCATGATTATTTCTTGATAAGTCTTATGTATCGTAGCTGTCAGCGGTAATACGAGAAGATTCTGGAAGGAAATATCTATGTTGATGCGGGACAATATTCTTGAGACAAGAGAGCTGACCAAGAAATTCGGAGGACAATATGCGGTGCGGGGGATTTCCCTGCAAATTAAGAGAAACAGTATCTATGGCCTCCTGGGACCGAATGGAGCAGGAAAGTCCACAAGCCTGAAACTGATTCTTGGACTCCTGCGTCCGACCGAAGGTCAGATTCTATTTGACGGGGAGAACTGGAGGCGTGAACATCTTGCCAAAATCGGCGCCCTGATTGAGGAACCGGCTCTTTACGCTAATTTGACGGCAAGAGAGAATTTACTGGTGCATACCAGGCTGCTGGGACTTCCGAAGGAGAAGATCGACGAAGTATTGAATACGGTTGACCTAAAGGACACGGGGTCAAAACGTGTTGCGCAATTTTCGATGGGGATGAAAGAGAGACTGGGCATCGCAATGGCACTGCTGAATGATCCATCGCTGCTGATATTGGATGAACCGACCAATGGATTGGACCCGATCGGGATTCAAGAGCTCAGAGAATTGATCGCCGGTTTCCCGAAGAAGGGAATGACGGTCATTCTTTCCAGCCACATTCTGTCTGAACTGGAACAGCTTGTTGATGAAGTTGGAATTATTGACAGGGGTCAGCTTGTCTACCAGGGAGAACCGGATCATGAAGAAGATTTAGAGACCTTCTTCATGGACAGAATAAGAAAGGGAGGGCGGTTATGAGGGGCTTGTCGTCAGAACTGCTGAAATACAGGAGAACAATGACAGAGAAATTGCTTGTGTTACTCCCTCTTTTCTTTGTCCTGCAGGCTCTGCCGAGTCTTTGGCTTATGCCGGCCGGGGTGGTGAGAAAATGGGAGAATGTGACCTCCATGGTCTTTAATCTCTGGACGGTTGCCTTTTTGCCTTTTGGGATTGCCTTACTTGCCTATCTGGTTGACCTGCAGGAAAAGAGGGCCGGAAATTATCGCGGCCTGCGTGTGCGTGCCTATGCACCCTGGCGCCTGTGGATTGACAAAGTCCTTGTCATGTCGATCTTCTTGCTCGTCACATCAATGGTTCTGCTTATCGCGACGATCTTTTCCGGTCTGATCACAGTGACAGAGGGGAAGTGGGCCATTCCCTGGAGCAAAATACTGTTGGCTGTTTTCTTCTCGTGGTTTACATCCCTGGCACTGATCCCGCTCCAGCTGTGGATTGCAGCATGGAAGGGCATGTTTGCCGGTATGGGGATGGGATTTGCAGGGATGGTGTCGGGAATTGCGCTGGCCGCAAAGCCCTTCTGGTATCTGTCCCCCTGGGCCTGGAGTATACGTATGATGTGCCCTATCTTACAGTTAAACCCGAACGGTGTTATGATGGATGCCTCCGATGCCCTGCAGGATTCCTCGGTACTCCCGCCGGGTCTGCTTTTATCTCTTGGAGCTTCTTTCGTGGTTGCCGGGATCAGTGCATTTTGCTTTCAGCGGAGGGATTGTCAATGATTTCACTTTTGTCATCGGAATGGCTCAAAACAAAAAGAACAGGGATCCGCTGGCTTGGTTTTTTGCTTCCGCCTCTCTTTTCTCTGGCAGTCGCCGGATATATTGTACTGCGGGGGCAGCTGAGCGAGACAGAGATCTTTCAGCTCTTTTTCTTCTCCTGGGAGGGATTGATGGTGCCGATCATGACCGGTATCCTTGCGGCTTCTCTTGTGCAGGAGGAGGCCTTTGCCGGTAATTTCACAGGATATCTTACAACGAGCATTGACAGAAAGAAGCTCTATTTCAGTAAGTACCTGTTTTTGCTTCTCTTTCATTTCGTCAGCGCGATTCTGGCTTTTTTTGTGTTTCAACTGACGATGCAGATCGGCTCGCCGGACGCCGTTAAGGGCTGGGTTATTTTTGCCCTTGCCCTGATTCTGGGTCTGTTCGGCGCGCTTCCTCTGCTGGCAATCCATCTGTGGGCCAGCTTTGTGTGGGGGACGGGGATTTCGATCGGGATAGGAATCGGAGGTCTTATTTCCTCTATGGCTCTCGGAACATCTGTACTCGCTGACCGGGTCTGGATTTTGATGCCCTGGCTGTGGCCCTATCGTATGGCCGGATTACCGGGGGCCTATTTGAAATTTACGGCGGGGATGGATCGGCCTCCGGTTGAGATCGCCTCGGGCGCTGTCGCACGGCAGTTTTTGACAGGGAACCTTGTGCTTTTGATCAGTCTTGTGATTTTTTGCGCAGGAGGTATGGTCTGGTTTAACAGCTGGGAGGGGAGAAAATCCCAGGAATAGGATATATTGAATGTGGGATATTTTCGCGCAGGAGCTGAGGAAAGATGAGTAAAATTCTGCTGATTGACGATGAAGTCGAATTGCTTATGCTTCTGAAAAACGAGTTGGAGGCGCGAGGGCACCGGGTCCTGACTGCCTATCGGGGAGAAGAGGGAATCGCGCTTGCCAGACAGGAGCCGGATCTGATTCTTCTCGATATCATGATGCCGGATATGAATGGATTTGAAGTCTGTCGGGCGATCCGGGATCAGATCCTGTGTCCGATTCTTTTTTTGAGCGCAAAACAGGCGGAAAGCGATAAAATCCATGCGTTGACACTGGGAGGAGATGATTTCATATCCAAACCATTCGGGCTCAGAGAACTTCTGGCCCGGATTGAGGCAAATCTTCGGAGGGAACAGAGATCTCAGGAGAATCATCATCAGAAAAAACGTACCAGACTCTATTTTGCTGACTTAAGCCTTGATCTGCTGGAGCACAGAGTTCGAATCGGCGATACGGAGATCCCCCTGTCCAGGCGGGAATATGAAATTGTAGAACTTCTGGCTCTTCGGGCCGGTCAGGTCTTTTCCAGAGAACATATCTATGAGAGGGTATGGGGTTGTGACGCCGAGGGAGATGCCTATACGGTCGTAGAACATATTCGGAAAATAAGAAAGAAATTTGCGCAAGTGTCTTCGGAGAAAGAATATATCTCCACCGTCTGGGGGATCGGCTACCGCTGGGAGCGCCTTTGAAAGAGAGATGAGAATGAGAAAACAATCACTTGTGGTCAGCTTTCGAATGACGGTCACCTGGATCGCTGTAGCATCCATTGCGGCGACCCTGCTCACCCTGGCTGTCGCTTTTGCTCTGTATCTTCTGGAAGAAAACAGGGGGATCTATCCGGCTAATTATCATGAGAGGCAGATCCCGGCGATTGAGCAGTATGTGCGGCAGATGAATACGGATCTGCTGTCAAAGGAGAGGGAAGAGGATCTGAGCGGAGTGATTGGTGATCAGGGAATTCGCTATCAGGTTGTCGATGGGCAGGGAAAATTTCTGTATGGGACAGAGACAAATCCGGTTCTTTCATCCAGAGGAGACCTGGTTCGTCATCTGAATATTACCAGCATCTATCAGGAGAAAAATAAATATCTGTCACTTGTTCCCCTGCTCGGGGAAGATGGGGAGATTCAGGGTGCCGTTGCTCTTGTCTATCAGGTGAAAATGTTTCCGGTCAATTCCAGGGGCTCATGGGTGTCAGTACTGTTAAACGGAGCCTTTTTTTCTCCGATTGTCTATATTGTCTTGTTTACCATGTACTTTTCCAGACGCTTTATCAGAAGAATCAACCAGCCCCTGCAGCTTCTGCAGGAGGCCGCAGAGAAGATCAAGAGGAGAGATCTGGACTTTCAAATCAACTACCACGCTGACAATGAGTTGGGACAACTCTGCAAGGCTTTCTCGGAGATGCAGGAGGAATTGCGGAAGTCTCTGTCGGCGCAGTGGAAGATGGAACAGGAGCGTATTGAGATGGTTGATGCTCTGGCGCATGACATAAAAACGCCCGCCTCTATCATTTTGGCCTATACGGAATCTCTGCTGGATCATCCACATATGGATCCGGATCAGTCCAGGCGGTACCTGTCGGTGATTGAGAGAAACGCGAGGAAATGTACCCGTCTGGCCCGGCAGATGAAGGAGGCCTCCGAGTCGGAGCAGGCAGGGAGTAAGACAGAATATGTCAGAATGAACCTGTTCAGTTTCCTTGAACAGAAAGTAAGGGAATACCGCCTGCAGGCAAAAGAAAAGAGGATTGAGATACAATTGTGCGATGACAAAAGCCTGCACGCGTCTTATACCCTCGACCGAAATAAGCTGGATCGTATCTTCGATAATATCCTGTCAAACAGTTTATCTTACACGCCCGCAGGTGGATATATCCGTATCCGCGCATTTGCAGATGGGGAAGTCATACGGTATCAGCTGTCCGATACGGGATCCGGTTTTGCCGGAAGGGACTTAGAACACGCAACAGAGCGGTTTTACAGGGGAGATGAGGGCAGACACAGCGGGGATGGGCACTCGGGCCTTGGACTCTATACGGTAAAACAGCTTGTCAGCCAAATGGGAGGAGAGCTGGACCTGTCAAACGAAGAAGATGGCGGAGCCTGCGTGCGGTTCTCCCAGAGGATTTGCTCTGACTCGGATGATGTCTGACTGGGAAGAGGTCTGGCGAAAGAACCCTACTTCTTGACATAGGATCTGGCATTGGAGATGCGGTTGTTGTCAGTGGTCAGTTCGACCGGCTCACGGTAGTAGGAGACGACAGGAGTGCCGTCCGGGATATTCTCATAGACCCACTTGGCGGCTTCAAGAGGCAGGTTGATACAGCCGTGCGATCCCTTGGTCAGATATTCCTTTCCTCCGAAGACATGCTTCCAGGAGGCGTCGTGGAAGCCGACATCTGAGGCCCAGACGGTAAAATACTGGACGGGTGACTCGTAATCCTCTCCCTTCAGGACAGCGGGGGACTTGCGGTAGATGATGTGAAAGATACCGTCAGGAGAGCCGCTGCCCTTGGACATGTTGCCGGAGACGATGTCGCTTTCCCAGACGCGAGACCCGTCCTTGACATAGTACATGTGCTGGTTGCTGTAATCCAGTTCCACATAGGTCTTGCCGATATCATCGCCGATGGGGCCAAGCGCTGTCTGCTCCCAGTTGGGCTCCCGGGTCACCGCCTGCCCAGCCTCGATCTCCTGAGACAGCTGTTCGATTTCCCTCTTCTTGGACACGACCCATCCGTAGGTGCCGCCGGAGACCTCAATATCATCCCCCTTCTGGGTGTGGAAGGGGCGCTTGGAACCATAGGTGTTGAGCTCATGGGCCAGGCGGTCTACAAACTGACGGAGGCCGTCCGGATTGAGGCTGACATTGAAATTTTCGTCAATCTGAAGCATGGAGAAGATATCTGCTTTGGACAGGGAGGCTTCTTTGCCCTGCACCCGGTAGCTGACAGTGGACCTGGCATAGGAATCGATTTTGGCGCAGGCCGCCTTGATGGCGGGATCATCTGTCCTCCGGCTGGGGGCGGTGTAGTCGCTGTCCGGCAGGGTCAACTGGCTCTTTTGATCCGAGATCGCCCCTTTGACATCGGAGAGAATTTGATCCGCTTTGATTCCCCAGTCCCCCTGACTGACCGTATAGCTGTCGCCGGAGAAGATGATTTTGGCGTCACTTGGCTCTTGAGACTGGCTTAAGATGGGATTGAGCGCGGCCTTCAGCATAGACTCGTCATAGCTGACGGCGAGGGGGTAATGGTGTCCGGTGAAAATTCCCAGGGGCCAGAGAAAGGCATTCTGCGCCCGAAGGGCTTTTTTGGCGAGGAGGGCGTGGTCCTGATCGGTATAGGTCAGACCAATGGCGCTTCCCTCTATGGTCAGGTCATGACTGTTCTTATCCCTGATCAAAAGACTGTATTGACCATCGGCCTTGTCCAGGGCGCGAGTCAGGGCTGACAGATTCATCAGGGAGACATCTATTTCAGCGACGCTGGAGCGGGGGAGGAAATGTCCCCAAAAGAAAAAGAGACCGCTCCCGTAAACCAGGAGGAGCAGGAGGGCGATTGCCAGACCGATGGCTCCGCGGCTGACAGATTTCTTTGTGGAGACAGGAAGATCCTGCGAGGCGGAAAGAGAGGGCGCGCCTTCTGTTTCCTCCCGCCCGCCGCGTGGTCTGGCAGGGACCAAGGTCAGATCTGTTTTTTCATTTGCCTCTTGCTTCATGTGTTCTCCCCCCGGCCGAACTGGAACAGGCAGGTCATAAGGTTATATCCCTGAGGGAGAGTGGAATATCCCTGCCGGGCGCCCTTTGACGATGTCATCAGATAAATTATAGCATGACTGCTTTTGAAAGTGTAAAACCCGGGCAGGCCAGCAGATAAAGGGCTGATGAAATGAGCGGCAGCGGTCCGGCGGATTTGCGGAGACTCCGGCAGAAAGAGCATGTGTCTATGCTATAATGCGTTCCACGAGAAGACAGCGAATGGGACAGGAGGATGAAAGGAATTGGCCCTATGATGGAAGATATCTTAAATTACCTGACCAGACTGGCCAGAGACATGGTGGCCTGCGGGGCGACCATTGAGCATGTGGAAATTGCCCTGGAAAAGACGGCAGAAGCCTACCATCTGAAGGGGATGAGCATGGCCATTACCCATCAGCATGTCAGCATCTGTTTCAGTGATCGTCAGGGGAAGACATATATGAAGCAGATGGATATTCCTGAGATCAGCATTCATCTGGAGAAGCTGAAGGTGCTGAATGAGATTTCGTCTGAAATCTGCAGTCAGACGCCTGCGCCCCAGGAGCTGTGGGGGCGCCTGCGAAAGAGCCGCCAGGTAAGGCAGTATAAGAAAATGACCATAGCCCTGTGTCAGGTCCTGGCCATCTGCAGTATCTGCCTGATTCTGGGAGGGGGACTTTCGGATGTGCTTGGAACAGCTGTCGTATCCTTTGCCCTCTTCTGGATCAATCAGGGACTTGCCCGGCTTCGGACGGTGCAGATGATCAACAATGTGATCAGTATGTTCGCTGTGACGGTTCTGGCCTTCATTTTAGTGAGACTGGGATTGATGTCTGATACCCAGTGGACCCTGATTTCGGTCAGCCTTTTGATGATTCCGGGAATTCCCCTGATCAATGCCTTTCGCAATCTAATCTGCGGCAATGAGTTCAATGGCGTCATGCAGCTTTTAAATGTGTTCCTGGAGAGCGCGTCTCTGGCAGCAGGGACATTTCTGGGAGTGATTCTGATGGGAGGAGCGAAGGCATGGTAAATTCGATCATTATTCTAATACTGTCTTTTTTGGCCTCTTTTGGATTCGGCGTCGCCTTTGAGATTCATGAGAGAGAAAAACTGATCCTGGCCGGCATGGGAGGACTTGTGACAAGACTGGCCTATCTGGTTCTGATCGCCTTGACGGGGAATCCTTTTGTTACGGTTCTGCTGGCTTCTTTTGTGGCCTCTCTCTATGGGTCTATCCTGGCCAAAGAAAAACATGTTCCGGTGGCTTTTTTCACATATCCTGCGCTGATTCCTCTGATTCCAGGTGATCTTTTTCACTATATGATCGCATCCATCCTGGTCGGGAATATGCCCCTGGCAAGGACACAGGGAATGCAGTGTGTCCTGCTTCTTCTGGCTTTAAGCATTGGAAGTATTGTCAGCTGGACAACGGTACAGAGCATTCATAGAAAAACCTTTTTCCAGGAGGAGGATTAGAGAGGGGAGCTCTGCTTATTTGTCATACGGTACCCGGAAATAGTCCAAATACTTCTTAAATCTGTCCTGTGCAGACAGACAGGTATCACGCAGGTAGCCGCGCTCGTTCTGCCACTCCTTCAAGCCGCGGTAGTAGAACATCTTGATGTCGTCCTCAATGATAAACGGCACGATATTGTTCCGCAGACATTCTTTGAAAAGGAGCAGGCGCCCGACTCTGCCGTTCCCGTCCTGAAACGGGTGGATGCGCTCAAAACGATAGTGGAAATCCAACAGATCATCAAAGGCCTTATTTTCAATGGAGTTATATTCGGCAAGCAGCTTCTTCATCTCGGCATCGACATTCTCAGGCGCAGTTGTATCCATACCGCCGACCTCATTGGGCAGTTTCTTGTAGTCCCCGACGGCAAAGCAATCGAGGCGGGAATCGGAAGTTCCGTTTTTCAGAACGGCGTGCAGCTGCTTGATGAACGCAGCGCTCAGCACATGATTTGCGCTGTCGATAACCATATCAATGCACTTAAAATGGTTGGCGGTCTCGACCACATCGTCAACTTTGAGCGTCCCATCCGATACGCCGATGGTGTTCGTCTCGAAGATATAGCGCGTCTGATCGTGGGTGAGGCGACTGCCCTCAATGTGATTGGAGTTATAGGTCAGATCGATCTGGACTTTATGATAAATACCGCCGTGCAGCTTTGCAGCTTTCTCGGCTTTCAGCACCTCAAGAAGTGTCTTTGGCGTGTTGGTTTTCTTATTAATGCGGTCGGGCTTCTTCGCGGTTTCGGGTATGTTCCATGTCTTGCCGGTCAGAAATGCATCGTCGATTTTTCCTTCAGCACAGTACCCGCGCACGCTGCGTTCGGAAACGCCCCACTTTTTTGCCGCTTCCGCGACAGAAATATACTTCATAGTGAACCCTCACCTTCTACACAGGGATAGTATAGCACGCTATCGGCAAAATATTAAGATTTAACAATTGAATAATATTGAGATTTTGCCGATAACGGCAATTATACTCATCCGGTAAATCAGACATAATATTTTTGTGCTTATCGAAAATTTGAAATCGCGTTCGCTGGATATTTTTGACTTTTAAAGATGGTATGATCTAAGGAAATACAGCTATTGGAATATGAGGATGTGTCAGCTAAAATTGAGTTGTCTACTGAAATAGAAGTTCTAGCAGAAGATACATCGAATGGAGAAAAGGTTATTCATGTAAAATTTGATTCCTCAGGAAAGATGGAAGAAAGCTGCGAGAATGAAATTGCAGGGATCGCGATTTCGGTCAAAAGTGGAAATATAGCGGTTTCAATCAAGATCTCAAGAGAGAACTATTTGCATTACTATTAGTTGTATTATTTGGCAGTGGTGTTTTGACACCTGTATCGCTTTCGGTGATAGTACCCTCTGTTGTGCAGAAAGTCCTTCCATAATCCGGCAGAAAACACCTCTGAAAATTTAAGCAATAGGAGATCAGTCCCAAAATGCAGTATACACTTCATCCAACAGATTGTGACAAGAAAGTCCTTTTTGAACTTTTGCCTGACCAATGGGCGCATTGGAGCTTTTTAAAGAGGGCTTATATCTGGGTCTGTTTTATAATTACGATAGGAGCGCCTTTTTTTCTAGATCTAGATAAAGTGAAATTGATTATGGGTTTACGGATTGCATTGATCTTTAAGGTGCTTTTTATTTGCGTGTTTGTCCGATATGCGTGGTTTTTTTTGGTACGTTTCATAGTAAAGAAGCTGTGGAAAAAAGCGGTTCAGCGCATGCTCCCAGAAGAAATTCACGTTGAAATCTCACAGGACTCAATTCATGAAAATAGATACAGCCTCACCAAAGATGAAATTAAAAAAATATATCGGACCAGAAATTTTCTTATTTTCAGAGAAAAGAAAACGAAAAAGAAAACGATATTTCTGCCTTTTGGGGAAAATATAGAAGACATTGAGGAGGTACTGGCTCAGTTTGGCTATCCGGAAATAATCAGAAAGGAAACACTGGATCTGAAAGAAATATGGCGTTAGTTCCTGGCCGCTTCATTCATATGAATGGGCGGCCTTTATCTGTCTTTTTCGCTCGGTGTGAAATGGAGACGGTCAGGGCGGTTTTAAGGGAGTATGGTTATCCGGAAGTGATAGAGAAAACGAAATTCTAAAAGGGAAAAATAATGTATGTGTAAATCAGAATGGGAATGACTGCGGGCGTATGACAATGGTATTCTTACGAAATATGCATTCGGATGCATGGATTCTATGGGATTGCGTTTGCAGGAAAACTTGTATATAGACGGGCGTGTAGAAGATTTGCCGTAAATCCTGTGACTTCTGCCAATGGAAGAAGGAAAGGGGGAAGACTATACTTTGATAAAAGTACAGAGAAAAAGTACTGTATCTTCTTATTTTCTTGCTGCACATAATGGTCTCTTTACGCAATTCGTATGTAAGGCACATCTGTTTTTCAATTCTTTCATTTCGTAACGATATTATCTATGAACACATCGATTTCTCCCGCCTTTCTGGCAGAGGGTGCCCTTCTCGCATCGAAATATCGCATTATGGGGGAGCTTGGTCGTGGCGCAGGCTCCCGGGTTTATCTGGCAATCCAGGAGAATATAGGAATCCAAAGGGCGATCAAGTGCATTCCCAAGAACCGTTTGCAGTCAGGCTACGGAGAACTGATGGCTCTGCGGGACTTGGATCACCCTTGTCTGCCGCATCTTGTAGATCTGTTGGAGGGGGCGGATACCGTCTGCCTTGTGATGGAGCTGGTGGATGGGCAGTCACTGAGATCTTATATGGATCAGATCCGGCCCGGGGGACTGTCGGCGGATCAGCTGCTTGACTGGGGAGTAGAGCTGACGCGTATTTTAATCTATTTGCACGGGAGGAAGCCTCCCCTGATTTACCGGGATTTAAAGCCCGCCAATGTGATGATCTGTCCAAATGGCAGGTTAAAGCTGATTGATTTTGGAACGCTGACATCTCTTTCAGATCTGCCGGATCAAGAGTCTTCTCTGGGAAGTCCGGCCTACGCGGCGCCGGAACAATTTGAAGGCAGTTTTGATGAGCGCAGTGATCTCTATGCCCTGGGCGTCTGCCTGAAGGAACTGTTTGACTATCTGCCCGATGATAAGGGCAGTCGAAGAGATGGGCTGAGGCAAGTGATTGAGAGCTGCTGCAAGAAGAGGCCGGAGGATCGCTTTCAGACGGCAGGAGAACTGGAAGCCGCGCTGACAAAATTATCCGCGACAGGAAATCTGCCTTCGGGCCAAGGACGCGTTAAAAAGAGGACTTTTCTTTTGCCCGCGGGAATCCTGCTGTTGACAGTGCTGTGTTTTTGCACAGTTCTGCCTGCTCTGTGGAGAGGCGACAAAACAAGTCAAAATCAGGCGAAAAGTATGGGAGCAAGGCTGGAGACAATGCTTCGCCGGGATAAGGAAGACCTGGTTTTCAGCCAGGAAGAGGAAAAGGACTTACTGGAGCTTCTGGCAAGCGAACCTTCAAAGAGACTCGCCAGAGAGGAGCCTCTGACTTACGCCGCGATCTGTCTGCAGCTGGGGAAGCTCTACTGGTATTACTACGGGATAGATGCATCTGGGGATCAAATCGGGCAGGAGGCCCGGATGCAGGCAGCCGGAGAGTGGCTTGAGAGGGGAGAGGAGGCCTTGCGCAGGAGCGGAGATCAGCATGTACAGGGAGAAGAGGCCCTGCGCGAGAGCATGGATCAACCTGCGCAGGGAGAGGGGACACATGAAAACAGAGCAGAACGGCAGGGCGCGTCCTTGCCTGATCTTTGGGAGAGCAGGGGGGAGGTGAAGAAGGATCTGGAAGAACACCTGGCTCTGATCCATTTCCATCGCGAGATCGCGAAGTGGACCCGTGAGGGGAGGGAGAAGGGCTTGTATCGGGCGCATTTCCTTCGGCTGAAGGAATACGAGAACAGCCTGGATAAGGCGGAGAATGACCTGATTCGAGCCCGGGGGAGGCAGGAGGTCTTAGAGAGCCTCTACCGTCAGAGAGGGCATTTCCTGGAGGACGGGGTGTCAGAAGAGGAATATGAGCAGGTATTGGGCCGCCTGGCTGAGAACATTCGAGCTATGAGGTCGGGAAATCCATTTGTGACAAAGGTGCTTGAGGACAGCAGACAGATACTGGACTTGCTTGAAAGAGAAAGAGGGGGAAAGATATGAGGAAGATGTTGATACTGGGGCTTGTGGCGGTGCTTTCAATGGGAAGGCCAATGATTCCCTTCCCGATTGAGGAGGGGGCCTTAAACCGCATGGTGGATCTGCGGATGAGGCCTGAGACGGAAGCAGTGCAGCTTGCGGACGGCAGAAAACTCTATACGGAGAAATTTCATGTGAAGCTTGAGGTTAAGAGCGAGCAGATCCCCATCCGAAGGATTTCCTGGAGTCTTCAGTCTCTGACGGGAAGACAGAAAGAGGGACAGGAATCGGGAGAGAAACTTGAGATCAAGAAGGGGGAGCTTGCGCGGTTTGACAGGGAGGAGAGCGAAGAGGGATCTGTTTACAGGGGAGACAGTGAGATTGAGATCGAGGGTGCCGGGGAAGAAGATCGTGTTCGTCTGGCAGCAGAGATTGAGTTGATTACGGGACAGAAGATTCTCAAAAACGAGGAGTATGAACTGGACTTCCGGGAGCCGGAGCTTGCGGTCAGTCTCCGGGGAGAGAAAAAGGCAATCTATGCCGAACCGGTTGAATTTCATCTTCTTGCCAGGGACGCTAATCTCGACCGGGAACACCTGGAAGTGACTTTAGATAAAAAACCATTGCCTGTCGAGTGGAAAGGAGAGGGAGAGGAGAGCAGAGGGCAAATCCGGGTGAGCGGGGATGGACGCCACCGGCTGGAGCTGACGGGAAGAGATCTTGCAGGGCATGAGAGCCGGCTGGTCTCAGAGACCTTTATCATTGATCAGACCAAACCGACCTTCCGGCTGGAAGGCCTGTCCGAGGGAAGCCATCGGGGAAAAGTCAGCGGAAGAATTCGGGTGAAGGACGCGCATCCTGACCCCAGGGCCACGCGGCTGCGCCTGGTGCGCCAGACCAGGGAGGAAAGAAGCGATCTGAGCCGGGAGGTTCAACAGACGTCAGAGGGAGAACTCCTCTTTCCGGAGCATATCTTTTCGGAAGATGGAAGATATACCATCGAAGTCAGCGCAAGAGATGCGGCGGGAAACCGGAGTCATCTGTCCCGCAGCTTTCTGGTCAATCGGCGGGGATCCGCTTTTCAGCTCGAGGGGGACGGAAGAGAGCTCTTTGGTCAGACCCTTCGCCATCTCCCGGATTTTTTGCTCCGCGAGGATAATCTTGACGCGATGGAGACCGGATTTCCCAGACTGCTTCTGCGGCAGGATGGGATCAGCCGTCTCCTGCGGCCGGAGGATTACCGGCTGGATTCGGATCAGGACGAGAACGGATTCTGGAGGCATATTTACCGGATTCCCAGGAATCTGTTTGAGACGGATGGGCTCTATGAAATAGAGGTGATGACCAGAGACGTTTCGGGTAACCAGGGCCGATTCGGAGAAAAGGAGGGCTTGCGCTTTCGCCTGGATCGGACGAAACCGGTAATATATGCCTTGTCCCTGGAGGACGGACTCCGCGTGGATTCGGATCAATATACAGTGGAGCTTGTGATCCGGGATAATCAGGAGGTCAGCAAGGTCCGCTGCCTCCTAGATAAGAATGAGATCCCCCTGCGGATCGAGGGAAATCGCTATTTCTTAGACCTTGCGAGAGGAAGCTATGAGGAAATCCGATTGGAGGCAGAAGACGCGGCGGGAAATCAAAGCGAGAGGGTCTATCGCGGTATTCATGTGGAGAAAAAGAATATCCTGGAGAGACTGACGGATCTGACACGCGGGAAGGGAAAAGAAGGAGAAGAAAAGGGGCAGCGGGCGGATGATCTGACAGGAAAGGAAGAGGCCAATACAGATGGTCTGATGTCAGCCGCCGGACAATCGGATTTGAAGAAAGAGGATGCGTTTTTGGGCTGGGGATCACAGGGAAAGGCAGGGCTGAAAAAGACGCTGCCGACCGGTCAATATCTGATTTTTGGAGGCGCTTTCGGGGCGCTTCTGGCCGGGGGATTGATATGGGGCGTCCTGATCCGCCGCGCTCGCGATAAGAAGTAATCATCAGGCTGACTGCCGCAGACCGCAGCTGTATTTCCGGGATCTTTATGGAAGTGTGGGGCGAGAGAGATGGCGGTTGGCCTTTGCGTATTTTTATGGGAAGTATTTGTGTTAAAATAAAGCCGATTTATGTGTTCGGACGCGTTTTGACAGTGAGAATAATTCCGGAAAGGTACTTGAATATTGATGAAAACACAGACCGTATACCTGGTCGATACAGAAAATGTGAATGAAATCTGGGTGGACGCGATCGCGGAGATTCAACCCAGAGATAAGGTGGTGGCCTTCTATACGGACAACAGCCCCAAATTGTCCTGGGAGCGCATGGCGGATTTCGCGGCCAAGGGATGTGAGTTTGAGGCGATCGGATGTCATAAGGGAACCAATGCCCTTGATTTTCAACTGGTCTCTTATCTGGGCTACATGGTCGCTTCTAAGAGGGACTGTCACTATGTGATTATTTCCAATGACAAGGGCTATGATCCGGTCTCCTGTTTCTGGCAGGAGAGAGGGATCCAGATCAAGCGCCAGCCGATACAGACGAAGATGGAGAAGAAGGAGAGTCCTCAGCCGGTCGCGAAGGAGAGCGTCGTTTTAAAGATCTTTAAGAAGGTGACCGGTCAGGATCAGGCAGTCAGGACGCAAGAGCCTGCGGCGGAAAAGAGAAGTGAGGCGCGATCTGCGGAGTTGTCAGGTCAGGCCTCTGCGCGGACGGGATCAAAGGCCGGGCCAGGTCAGGTCTCTGGTCGGACCAGATCAAGGGCCGGGGCGGGTCAAACTTCTGCGCAAACCAGAAAAAATGTGCAGGGAACGGAGAGATCCGGTTCAGGTCAGAGCTCCGCGCGGACGGGATCAAAGGCTGGGACAGGTCAGGCTTTTGGGCGGACGAAATCAAGGGCAGGGACAGGCCGGACCCCCGCACGGGCGGGATCAAGGGCAGGAACAGGTCAGGCCCCTGCCGGGGCCGGGACCAGGGACAGACCGCAGCAGTTGGCCTCGTCAAAAGGAAAAAAGGAGGCCGAGAGCTCACTGCCGGGTGCAAGAGAGCTTCAGGCAGTCAAGGGGCTGAGCAAATCCATTCCGATTTCCAAAGAGGCGGATTTTCGCCAGAGCCTCAATCATCTCCTGGGAGAAAATCCGGGCAATCGGGTCTTTGAGCAGCTGCAGAATCAGGCGGATTGGAAGACGGAAGCGGACAGGGCATATCTGGCCAATGCAAACGGCAGGCTGCGAAACTATGTGGAAATCTTTCTGCGGGTGAATGAGCTGCCGCAGACGGACCGCCCCGAGATCTGCAAGCTCCTGCGTCAGGCGGACGCAGACCATCTTGCGGACCTTCACAGGGAATTTGTCAAGCGTTTTGATGATGAGCAGGGTACAGCATACTATAAGCTTTTTAAGGGGAATCTCAGGGTGATCCAGTCTATGCTGAAGTCATGAATCGAGTGGTTGAAGGATGAAAATCAGTAAAAACTTTTACAAACAGACCTGGGTGCAGATTGCCCTGGGATTAGGGACAGCAATCCTCATTTATCTGGCCCTGTCTCATCTCAATGTGCTTGCGGGGGCGATCAGTACCGTCGCCGCGGTCACCCGTCCCGTCCTTCTGGGACTTGTGATTGCCTACGTACTGCATCCGCTGGTCAACTTATTTGAGCGGAAGGTCTTCTCGCGGATGAAGCATTTCAGGCCCAAGACCCGGCATGTCTTCTCAGTGACGGCAACCATACTTGTGGTATTGCTTCTGATCGTGCTTTTAATGATTGCCCTGATTCCGCAATTGATCGGGTCTGTGGTGCGCTTCCTTCAGAACGCGGGGGATTACATCGCAAGTCTGCAGAAGCTGATTGCTCTGGCTGTGGATGCCTTAAGGCAAAACGGGCGTGATGTCAGCAATCTGTCAGACATGATCAAGGAAGGTCTGGACGGCCTGACCAATCTTCTTCCCAGTCAGCCCAGTCAGCTTCTGCATTTTGTCACCAATATCGGCGTCGGCGTCTTCGACTGGGTGATCGGTATTATCATGGCCATCTATTTTCTGATGGACATGGAGCGGTGGATGGGAGGCCTGCGCCAGCTGATGGGATTGCTTTTGAGTCGGCAGCGTTACCGGGAGCTGAGAGATTTTGCCAAGAGGTCGGATCGGATCCTGATCCGCTATATTGGAGGTACGATCTTAGACGGTCTGATCGTCGCGTTTGCCAACTTCATTTTTATGATGATCATGCAGATGCCCTATGCCGTGCTTCTATCTCTTGTCGTCGGCGTGACGAATCTGGCTCCGACCTTCGGGCCGATTCTGGGCGGGGCCATCGGATCTCTGATCCTGCTTCTGATCAATCCCTGGCATGCCCTTTGGTTCCTGATCTTTACGATTATCCTGCAGACCATCGACGGATACGTGATTAAGCCCCGTCTCTTTGGCAACACCTTAGGAGTGGCGGGCATTTGGATTTTGATCTGCATTATCGTGGGAGGCAAGGCCTTCGGTGTGATCGGAATCCTTTTGGCAATTCCCTTTGCGGCGATTTCCGATTTTGTCTATCGAGAGTCGATCCTGGTTCGGCTGAGGCATTTTCGCGAGAGAAGAGACGCGGAATCCGGCCGGGGAGAGGGCCAGGAGCATGCCAGGGCCATTTCTCCGGAAGATCCCACGACAAAGGTGCTTGATTCGACCGGGAAACCTTTGGAAGCGGACAGTACTGCCCCGTGAAGAATGATCCCGAACGGGATGGAGCGAAAATACAGGCAGCTATTGAACGCAACTAACTTATAGAGGTTTATATAGGGAAACAAGTTTACATAGGGAAACAGGAAAGTTAAGCAAGTTATCAGGAAGAGGAGGAGTGTATGTTTCAGATTCTCAAGGCCATTCTCTTTGGCATTGTGGAGGGAGTGACAGAGTGGCTCCCGGTATCCTCCACAGGTCACATGATTCTGCTGAACGAATTCGTCAAGCTGGATGTCTCGAATGAATTCTGGAAGATGTTTCTGGTTGTTATTCAGTTCGGCGCTATTCTTGCGGTCATCCTCCTCTATTGGAAGACGATCTGGCCGGTTCGAAGGTCGAAAAAAACGGGAAGGCACTATGTCAGCCGAAAGACCATTGCCCTCTGGATCAAGGTCATAGCGGCCTGTATCCCGGCGGCTGTCGTGGGGCTTGTCCTGGACGACTGGTTAGATGAGCATCTCTACAACTGGTGGGTGGTTGCGATTATGCTGATTTTAGTCGGTCTTGTCTTCCTTTTGGTGGAGAAGAGAAATGCCGACAGACAGCCTCTTGTGACAAGCCTGGAAGAGCTGACCATGAAGGATGCCCTGATCATCGGGATCTTTCAGCTTCTGGCAGCTGTCTTCCCGGGAACATCCAGATCCGGAGCAACCATCGTCGGCGCCCTCTCCATTGGCGTCTCCCGCAAGATCGCCGCGGAATTCACCTTTATTCTGGCGATTCCGGTGATGCTGGGGGCCAGCCTTCTGAAGATTGTCAAGTATTTGGTCGGGGGAGCTTACTTCAGCGGCATGGAAGCGGCCATTCTTTTGACGGGAATGCTTGTCGCCTTCTTTGTATCCCTTGTGATCATCCGCTTCCTGATGGACTACATCCGCAAGCACGATTTTAAGCCCTTCGGCATGTACCGTATTGTGCTGGGATTCGCGGTGATTCTCTATTTTGCGCTGTTGCATTAAACCGGTTCGAAGGGGGCCTTGCTGAGCAGGCATTTTGTTGACATGCAGTTGACATGGGCCGCAGGCTGTAAGCGCTGCTGATGCCCTGTGGTCATGAAAACGATGAGGGGAAGGAAAGGATATGAGTATTTTCGGGTGTGAGCACAAAGAGGATGGAATCGGAGTCTGCCTTTTGACTCTCACGAACGAATTTGAGGCGGACCGGGTTATTGCCGCCTTAAAGAGCCAGGGGATATGCGCCTACAAGCACGAGGACGGAGCCAATCAGCTGATGGGGATTTACATGGGGGCAGGGGATTTCCACCCTGTCAGTATTTTCGTGGCCGAGGAGGTCAGGGAAAAGGCGGCTGAACTCCTTGAAGAGATGGGATTCACCGGTGACCTCACGGACAGCTCCAACATCCGTCTGATCACACACGCGGCTGTTCGGATGGAAGTCTGCGGCAAAGTAGTCTATCTGGATCCCTATCAGATCAGGGAGGCTTCTCATGACGCGGATCTGATTCTGATCACCCATGAGCACTATGATCACTACTCCCCAGAGGATATCGACAAGCTGGCGACAGAGGAAACGCGCTATGTATTCCCGGAGAGCATGGAAGAGATGATCTCAGTGGAAAGGGCGGATCTGCGGGGGAAGACCCGTTATCTGAGGCCGGGCCAGGAGATGGACTGGGAGGGGATAGGGATCGCCGGCATTTTAGCCTATACGATCGGGAGAGATTTTCACCCGAGAGAAAAGGGCTGGCTGGGGTATCTGATCAATGACGGGAAGAAAAAGGTCTATGTCGCCGGGGACACGGACGCGACGGCTGAGGCCAAGTCCGTGGTCTGCGATATCGCCCTGATTCCATGCGGGGGTAAATACACCTGTGACCCTGAGCAGGCGGCGGAACTGGCCAATGCCATCGCACCCGATATTGTCATCCCGAGTCACTATGGGAGTGTGATCGGAGACGCCTCCTGCGCCGATCGCTTTGAGAGCCTGGTAGACCCCCAGATTCAGGTAGAGAAGAAGATGGAGTATCTGGATTAATGGGGATTAAGACGGATTGAGAATTAAGAAGAATCAGGGAGAATCAGGACGGATTAGGGGAATTAAGACGGATTAAGAACTAAGACGGATTAGGAAGAATTGAGGAGAATCAAAGAGAGTCAGGACGGATTAGGGGGGAATTAAGAGAGAAGAAAGAAAAAATCTCAGGGAAAGGGGCGGCTGCAAGGGAAAAAAGAAAACAAAAAACGAAAAATGGGGAAGAAAAAGAAAGATAAAAATTGTTAGCACTCGCACTTGACGAGTGCTAATTTTGGTGTTATAACATACCTGTGAAACGAAAAGAGGATGTGAGAACTCACAGAAGATCTTTTCGGGAAAGCAGACAATGGAATCTGTGCCTTGCGGACATTCCATTGTCACGAATCTAAGAGAAAAAGGAGGTGGACCATATGAACATTCAAAAATTCACACAGAAGTCCATCGAGGCAGTACAGAATACAGAGAAGCTGGCGGCTGATTACGGCAATCAGACCATTGACGATGAGCACCTTCTGGTTGCTCTCTTGCAGCAGGAGGACGGACTGATCCCCAAGCTTCTGGAGAAGATGGAGATCAATGGGCAGCATTTTACAGAAAATGCCCTGTCCAAGCTCAATGCTCTGCCCAAGGTCTCAGGGGCCGGCCAGCGCTATTTTTCACAGGCGCTCAACGACGCCTTGAATCACGCGGAGGATGAGGCGAAGGCCATGGGAGATGAGTACGTCTCCGTGGAGCACCTCTTCCTGTCGATGATGCGCTTCGCCAGCAGGGGCATGAAGGCTCTGATGAGCGAGTACGGGCTGACCAGGGAGCGTTTTTTGACGGCCCTCTCTCAGGTGAGAGGCAATGTCCGGGTCACCAGTGACAATCCGGAGGACACCTATGAGGCCCTGGACAAGTATGGTCATGAGATGGTGGCCAGAGCCAAGGAGCAGAAGGCGGACCCCATCATCGGAAGGGATGAGGAGATCCGCAACGTGATTCGGATTCTCTCCCGCAAGTCCAAGAACAACCCCGTCTTAATCGGCGATCCCGGCGTCGGCAAAACCGCCGTGGTCGAGGGCTTGGCCCAGCGTATCGCCAGGGGAGATGTGCCGGATACCTTGAAAGACAAGAAGATCTTCGCCCTGGATATGGGGGCTCTGGTGGCCGGAGCCAAGTACCGCGGCGAGTTCGAGGAACGTCTCAAGGCTGTCCTCGACTCCGTCAAGAAGTCAGAGGGACAGATCCTTATGTTCATTGACGAACTCCACACCATTGTGGGCGCCGGAAAGACAGACGGAGCTCTGGACGCCGGCAATATGTTAAAGCCCATGCTGGCCAGAGGAGAACTTCACTGCATCGGGGCGACCACATTAGATGAGTATCGGGAGTATATTGAGAAGGATCAGGCCCTGGCAAGGCGGTTTCAGCCGGTTATGGTGGATGAGCCGACGGTGGAAGATACCATATCGATCCTGCGAGGACTCAAGGACCGCTATGAGGTCTTCCATCATGTGAAGATTCAGGACGCGGCCCTGGTCTCCGCCGCGACCCTCTCTAACCGCTATATTACAGACCGTTTTCTCCCGGATAAGGCAATTGACCTGGTCGATGAGGCCTGCGCTTCCATTCGCACGGAAATGGACTCTATGCCGGAGGATCTGGACGAGATCAACCGCAAGGTGATGCAGATGCAGATTGAGGAGGAGGCTCTGAAGAAGGAGACCGATTCCCTCTCTAAGGAGCGCCTGGAGAAGCTGACCCGCGAGCTGGCAGACTTAAAAGAGGAGCTCAACAGCCGCAAGGCACAGTGGGAGAATGAGAAGAATGCCCTGGACAAGGTCTCTGCCCTTCGTGAGGAGATCGAGGAGACTAAGAAGGAAATCGAACGGGCCAAGACATCCTACGACCTGTCCAAGGCGGCGGAGCTGCAGTACGGCAAGCTGCCCAAGCTGCAGGAATCCTTAAAAGCGGAAGAAGCCAACATAGAAGGCAAGGATATGGGCATGGTCCATGAGGCTGTGACGGAGGATGAGATCGCCCGCATTGTCTCCCGCTGGACCGGGATTCCGGTGGCTAAGCTGGGAGAGAGCGAGCGCAATAAGACCCTGCATCTGGACGAGGAGCTTCACAAGAGGGTAGTGGGTCAGGATCAGGCGGTTCAGCTGGTCACTGAGGCCATCATCCGCAGCAGGGCGGGGATCAAGGACCCGTCCAGACCCATCGGATCCTTCCTCTTCTTAGGCCCCACCGGCGTCGGTAAGACAGAGCTGGCCAAGACCCTGGCCGCCAGTCTCTTTGACGATGAGAAGAATATTGTCCGTCTCGATATGAGCGAGTACATGGAGAAGTATTCCGTATCCCGCCTGATCGGAGCGCCTCCCGGATATGTCGGCTATGACGAGGGCGGCCAGCTGACCGAGGCGGTTCGCCGCAAGCCCTATTCCGTTGTCCTCTTCGACGAGGTGGAGAAGGCGCATCCGGATGTTTTCAATATTCTCCTGCAGGTTTTGGATGATGGGCGTATCACGGATTCTCAGGGCCGAACGGTAGACTTCAAGAACACCATCATCATTATGACCTCCAACCTGGGCAGTGACTATCTGCTGGACGGCATCGACGAGCACGGAGAGATCGGCCCCAAGGCGGAGGAGATGGTTATGAACCAGGTCAAGACGCACTTCCGGCCGGAGTTCATCAATCGTCTGGATGAGATCATCATGTTCAAGCCCCTGACCAAGTCCAACATCGGCAGGATTGTAGACCTGCAGCTCGCAGAGCTCAATGCCCGTATGGATGACCGTCAGATCAAGGTTGTGCTGACAGACCAGGCCAGGGACTTTATCATCGACCATGGTTATGAGCCGGCCTATGGCGCCCGTCCCTTAAAGCGCTATATTCAGAAGACCGTTGAGACCCTGGTTGCCCGTATTATTCTGCAGGGACAGATTGATATGGGAGACAGCATCAAAATTTCAGTGAAGGATGATCAGCTCTCCGCAGAGAAGGAGTGAGCCTGATCAGGACGCCGTTTTACTATGGAATGTCCGCGCCGCGGGTATTCCATAGTTATGAACGACAGAATACAAGTTTTGTGAGTATTCTATTGCGATATAGAAAGGAAAATGAGAAAGCAAAGCCGGTTTTCCGGCATCATGCATCAGGTTTGTGTGCATGATGCCAGGGAAGCCGATTTTTATATTGGCTTGCCCTCGGCGGGGGGGCTGTGGGACAATAGCTCTATGAAAACGCTTTCTCTCAATCGAAATCAAATCAAATACCTGGTGATCCTGGCCATGGTCATTGATCACATCGCCTGGCGCTTTGTTCCATCCTGCAGCTGGCAGGGGCAGGTCATGCATTTCATCGGGCGGTTGACAGGGCCGGCGATGGCCTTTTTCATAGCGGAGGGATTTATCCACACGCGGAATCTGAAGAAATACCTGACCCGTATGGGGATTTTCGCTCTGATCTCCTGGATTCCCTTTTGTCTCTATTTCAATGTTCGCAGTCCTCTGGGGACCAATTTCGGCATCATATATACCCTCTTTCTGGGTCTTCTGGCCTGCTATTTTGACCAGAGGAAGGACCAGAACCCCCAGGTCCGCCGACTGGTGGTCTGCGCCTGCATGCTTTTGAGTATTTGGGGGGACTGGCCGGGATACGGGGTGATCATGCCCCTTTTGCTGGTCCGTAATTATCAGGATAAATCTCGCATGTGGAGAGCCTATTTTGAGATGACCATCATCTATACTTTTCTCCTGGGGTTCTTTGAGATTGTCGGCGGGGCGCCGATCCGCTGTGAACTGTATCTGTCGGGCATCCTCCTCCCCCTCTTTTTGCTCCGCTTTGCTTACAATGGCCAGGCCGGGAGCAGGAGGCCTTTTCACAAGTGGTTTTTCTATGTCTTCTACCCGGGGCACCTGCTTGTCCTGTATGGGATCAGCCGCCTTTTGGCTTCTTGAGTCAAACAGAAAGGCTGGTCCGCGGTCAGGCAGGGCGGTGCCCTGCGAGAGGGATTGGATTTCATAAGATTTGACCTCATGTATCATTTGAGAGAGTTTGATCGGATCCCTGTTACAGGGGCCAAAAATATTCTATAATGGACAAACTCTCCTGAGTGATATCAGAATAGTCAAAGAGGAGCAGACATGGGAATTAAGAGAAAGCGAATCGTTGTCAAGGTGGGGACCTCAACTCTGACCAATGAGATGGGAAAGAGCAATCTGCGGACCCTGGATCATCTGGCGAGAGTATTGTCCGACATTCAGAATATGGGGCATGAAGTCCTCCTGGTTTCCTCAGGGGCTATCGCCGTGGGAGCCAACAAGATGCATCTGCCCGAGAAGCCGAGCCAGATGCGGATGAAACAGGCGGCGGCTGCCGTGGGTCAATGCGAGAATATGTTTCTCTATGATAAATTCTTCGGGGAGTACGACAAGACAGTCGCTCAGATCCTCTTAAATGCGGAGGACATTGAACAGGAGGTTAAGCGGGAGAACCTGGCCAACACCTTCTTTGCCCTTTTGGAGCAGGGGATCATTCCCATTGTCAATGAGAATGACTCCGTCTCCTACACGGAGATCGAGTCGGAGGAGAAGCTCTTCGGAGACAATGATATGCTGTCTGCCGTCGTCTCCGTCCTCTGCCAGGCTGACCTTTTGGTGATCCTGTCAGATATTGAGGGATTTTATGACGCGGATCCCCGCCTCTTCAGGAATGCCAGGCTGATCTCCCGCATCGAAGAGATTACAAAAGAGACCTACGACCTGGCCGGCGGCGCCGGAAGCCGACGGGGAACCGGAGGTATGCAGACCAAGCTCAAGGCGGCGGAACTGGCTACGGCCAATGGAATAGATACCATAGTGACCAATGGGGCGCATCCGGAGTCCCTCTATGACATCATGGATGAGAAGAAGGTGGGGACCCTCTTCGTAGCCCGGGGAAAGTAATCGGATCAAATAAGATATCAGGCGGAGGGAGCCTTTGGAGTGGGCCCGGGCCGAAGAAAGGACTGTGATGACGAGTGTACATTTGACAGAGGGAAGACCCCTGGCAGTCATTCTCCGCTTTACACTGCCGCTTTTTTTGGGCAATATGTTCATGCAGCTGTACAACCTGGTGGACACGGTCATCGTGGGCCGGTTCCTGGGGGAAAATGCCCTGGCGGCGGTCGGGTCAACCGGGACGATTATCTTTCTGGTCCAGGGGCTTGCTACCGGGCTGACAACCGGCTTTACCGTCCTGACAGCCCAGCATTTCGGGGCCATGGACCCGAAGGGGACCAGGCGGTCGGCCTCGAATGCCCTCATGCTGAGCTTTGGAGTCATTCTGATCCTGACCTTCTTCTCCACCCTCTTTATGCATAGAATCCTGCGGATAATGAACACACCGGCGGAGATCTATGATGACGCCTACCGCTATATCATTGTCATCTGCGCAGGCCTCTTCAGCATAGTACTCTACACCCTGGGTTCTTCTCTCTTGACTGCGGTCGGCAATTCCAGGCTGCCCCTGGTCTTTCTCATGATCGGTGCCGGCTGTAATATTGCGCTCGATTTGCTTTTTATTCCGGGCTTGGGTATGGGAACGGAGGGGGCGGCCTATGCCACGGTTATCTCCCAGGTGATCGCAGCCCTTGTCGCAGCTGTATATATCGGGCGAAAAATGCCAGATCTGCGACCCTATCGGGATTTCTGGAGACTTGACCGGGGCATGGCCATACGCCAGATTCGAGTCGGGGTTCCCATGGCCCTGCAGTTTGGCATCACCGCGTCGGGGACCATGGTCCTGCAGACGGCGGTCAATACCTTCGGCCCGACAGCCGTGGCGGCCTTTACGGCGGCCAGTAAGATGTCCACTCTGCTGACCCAGGGCTTCGCGGCGCTCGGACAGTCTATGGCTGCCTACGGAGGACAGAATTATGGGGCGGCTCGTCCCGACCGTACCCGGTCCGGGGTCAGAGCGGCCATGCAGATCGACGTCGCCTATGCGGCCCTGATCTCCATCCTGATCCTGCTCCTTCTTCATCCGCTCATGCGCCTCTTTTTCCCGGTGGGGACGGATACCGGGAAATTGATGGAATTTGCCAGGCCCTATATCTACTTTTCCATGTCCTGTTACATCCCCCTGGGCATGATCTTCATCTTCCGCAACATCATGCAGGGCTGCGGTTACGGCTTTCTGCCGATGATGGGAGGCGTGGTGGAGCTGGTGGCCAGAGTCATTCCGGCGGCTGTCTCCATGCGGCTGGGCTCTTACCTGCTCGCGGCTGCCTGCGACGCGTCCGCCTGGCTTACGGCCGGTCTCTTTACGGCCTTTGCCTATCATTTTTATGTGATTGGCAGGATCGAGCAGAGGATCAGGAGAGGCAGGGCCAGGATGGATGCAAGCCCCCCTGCGCCGGAGAAGGAATGAAAGACCGCGAGGAAGCGGATTTGAGAGGACCATATGGATTTATTTGACTATGCCAGAAATAAAAATCAGGAGCATGAGTCTCCTCTGGCTTCCCGCCTGCGCCCGACCTGTCTGGAAGAGGTCGTTGGCCAGGAACATATCATAGGCGAGGACAAGCTTCTCTACCGGGCCATCAAGGCGGATAAGCTGTCGTCAGTCATCTTCTATGGCCCGCCGGGGACAGGCAAGACGACTCTGGCCAGGGTGATCGCCAATACGACCTCTGCAGATTTCCGGCAGATCAATGCCACGACAGCGGGTAAAAAGGATATGCAGGAGGCTGTTGAGGTAGCCAAAGATACCCTTGGCATGTATGGCAAAAAGACCATCCTCTTTATTGATGAGATTCATCGCTTCAACAAGGGGCAGCAGGACTATCTCCTTCCCTATGTGGAGGACGGGACAGTCATCCTGATCGGGGCTACGACCGAGAATCCCTATTTTGAAGTCAATGGAGCCCTGCTCTCCCGGTCGGTGATCTTTGAGCTCAAGCCCCTCTCTCAGGAGAACATTCGCAAGCTCCTGCTCCGGGCGATCAGCGACAGGGAAAAGGGGATGGGCAGCTATGGAGCCGTAATTGCGGAGGACGTGCTGAATTTTCTGGCGGATATGGCCAATGGAGACGCCAGAAATGCCCTCACGGCCATAGAACTCGGGATCCTGACGACTCCCCGATCCGAGGACGGCAAGATTCACATCAGTCTGGAGGTGGCCAGCGAGTGCATCCAGAGGCGGGTGGTCAAGTACGATAAGAAGGGAGACGGTCACTATGACACCATCTCCGCCTTCATCAAGTCCATGCGGGGCAGCGACCCCGATGCGGCGATCTATTATCTTGCCCGCATGCTCTATGCGGGAGAGGACGTCAAATTCATCGCGAGGCGGATCTGTATCTGCGCCTCGGAGGATGTGGGGAATGCGGATCCCATGGCCATGGTGGTCGCCAGCAGCGCGGCACAGGAGGTGGAGAGGATTGGCATGCCGGAGAGCCAGATTATCCTGGCCCAGGCAGCAGCCTATGTGGCCTGCGCTCCCAAATCGAATTCCGCGGTAAATGGAATCATGAAGGCGATGAAGACGGTCAAGACCACAATGACTGAGACCGTGCCGGGCCATCTGCGGGATGCCCATTACGGGGGGAGCGCCAGGCTCGGGCATGGGATCGGCTACAAATACGCCCATGACTGGCCCAACCACTATGTCAGACAGCAGTATCTGCCGGACTCCCTGGTGGGAGAGCGATTCTATGAGCTGTCAGACCAGGGCTATGAGAAGCAGATGAAAGACTGGATGGAGCGGATCCGCAGAGGAGCGGAGGACGAGACGGAGGAAGTGTGAGGGAAAGAGCAGGAAGAACTGCGAGCCAAGCGACTTCATGATAGAATAGGGCTTATCCCACTCAAGACGCGGAGATAGAATCAGTGACACAGGCGGGATGAAAATCTGCTGCTGGAGTTAAGAGATCATAAGCTTCGCGGGATAGAATCGCTGACACAGGCGGGATGAGGAATCGGAGAGAAGTATGGAAGACAAAAGGATCGCTTTTATCGGGGCGGGCAATATGGCCTCCGCCATCATTCGAGGCATTATCAGTCAGGGACTCTTTCTTGGGGATCAGATCATGGCCTCCGCCCCCAGCCAGTCCAGCCGAGACCGGATGGCGGCAGACTTCGGTGTGAAGACAACAGCGGACAATTGTCAGGCGGCGGCCTTCGGCCGGGTTTTAGTCCTGGCGGTCAAGCCCAAGGTCTTAGATGAGGTCATTTTGCAGATCCGTGACGCGCTTGCAGAAGACACGCTGATCATCAGCATTGTCGCCGGGAAGAGCCTGAAGACCTTAGAGGGGGCTTTTGGACGCCCGGTCCGCCTGGTTCGCGTCATGCCCAATACGCCGGCCATGGTCGGGGAGGCCATGTCGGCGCTGACCCCAAATAGGGAACTGTCAAAAGAAGATATGGCCTTTACTGTCAGGCTCTTTGAGGCCCTGGGAAGGGCGGAGGTGGTTCCGGAGAACCTGATGGACGCGGTGACCGGCCTGAGCGGGTCTTCCCCGGCCTATATCTATATGCTGATTGAGGCTATGGCCGATGCAGGGGTCGCGTCAGGCCTGCCCAGGTCTCAGGCCTATACCTTCGCGGCGCAGGCAGTTCTGGGATCCGCCAAAATGGTCTTGGAGACCGGCCTTGTGCCGGGGCAGCTCAAGGACCAGGTGACCTCTCCGGGAGGGACGACGATAGCCGGACTCAAGGTCCTGGAAGAGGGCGGTTTTCGCGGCCTCGTCATGGACGGCATTCTGGCTGCGGTGAGGAAGTCAGAAGAGATGAAGGGCTGAGGGAAGGATCTTCGCCGGGCGGAGTGTTACTGAGAAAATGTTTGAAAGAGAGAGAGAATGGATAACCAACTGATGGTTCATTTCCACAGCAAGGATGGAGATGGGCATCACTATAGCATGTGGAAATGGCTGGACGGATACTGGGGGAAGGACGCCTCTTTCTCCGGTAGAGACGACTTCGGTCTCTATGGACAGATCAGCTTTCCCGCCAGCCGCTTTATGACCCTGGTGAATCTGCTGGTCAAGACGGACGACTGGTCGAAACAGACGAATGACTATAAGGTCAGGCGCTTTGTCGGGGATGCTCCCAACGAGATCTGGCTGGTGGAAGGAGACGGACAGGTGTATTACTCCAAGCAGGCGGCCCTGACCAGTCCTCATCTGAAGGATCCGGATCAGACGGCCTTTGATATGGCGGTTCACATTCAGGATTTTGATCGCCGCTGGGGCTTTCAGGGCTGGCTGGGATACCGTTACGATCCGTCTGAGACCTGCTTTCGCCTCTGGTCTCCGCTGGCGCACCGGGTTGAACTGGTCTTATATGCCGCCGGAGAAGAGCGGGCCCGCGTCTACGACATGAAGCGTGGGGAGAGGGTTCATTTCGCTGATCACAGGAAGAATACGCGAGGAGTCTGGTCTCTGACGATCGAGGAGGATTTAAGGGGGGCATCCTATGTCTACCGGGTCTACCACGAGGACGATTTCTACCAGGAGACGAGAGATCCATACAGTATTGCCCTGACCCTGGGCAATCAGAGGAGCCTGATTGCGGCGCCCCAGGACCTGGTTCCGGAGAATTTCAAGGTGGAGCATGGGGCAAATGCCGTCTGGCGGGTGAACAACCCCTGTTCCGTGGTGATTGTGGAGCTTCATCTGAGGGATTTCACCAAGTCCGCCAGCTCCGGACTGGAGGCCGGGTTAAGAGGGACTTTCCTGGGAGCCTGTCAGCCGGGTACGCGAAATGCCTGTGGAGACGTGACTGCCTTCGACTATATCAGGCAGATGGGCTATTCCTATGTTCAGCTGCAGCCCGTTTTTGACCACCACAAGACCTACGACGCGGACGGAAATCTCAATTATAACTGGGGGTACGACCCGGAGAACTACAATGTGCCGGACAGGCAGTTCGCCGCGGATCAGAAGGACCCGCTGGCGCCGATTCTGGAGATGAAGCGGATGATACAGGCCTATCACGAGGCCGGGATCGGGGTCATCATGGACGTGGTATACAACCACACCTATTCTTCCTTCCGATCTCCCTTCCAGCTTTCGGTGCCGAATTACTACTACCGCATGAACTATGACGGCTCCTTCCAGGACGGGTCGGGATGCGGCAATGAGACGGCCAGTGAGAAGGAGATGTACCGGAAGTACATGATCGATTCCCTCAGCTATTGGGCCGGGGAATTTGGGGTTGACGGCTTCCGCTTTGACCTGATGGGACTTCACGATGTCGATACCATGAATGCCATACGGTCCGCCATGGACCGGATCGATCCCCGCATCCTCATCTATGGAGAGGGCTGGGATATGGGCCGCGGCCTGCCGGGCCAGTACAAGGCCACCAAGGGCAATGCCCACTTCATGCCCCGGATCGCCTTCTTTAATGACGATGAGCGAGACGCGGTCAAGGGGGCTGAGGTCTATGACCAGATCAAGAGGGGCTTTGTCTCGGGGCAGGCAGAGGAAGGCAGGATCGGCAAGGCCCTGCTCGGCAGCCTGGCCTTCGTATCCTATGTCGCTCCCAACCAGGTCTTGAACTACATCGAGGCACATGACAATTACAATCTGAACGATCTTTTGACCCTCCTGCACCCGGGGGAGTCCGAGGAGGAGCTGGAAAAGCGGGTCTACCTGGCCAATGCCCTGAATCTGCTCATGCAGGGCCTCTGTTTCATGCAGCTGGGGCAGGAGTTTCAGCGGACCAAGCTTGTGGCGACGGGTCAGAACGGGGAGTACACGGACAGCGATTACGCCAGGGCCAGGAACAGTTATAATGCTCCGGATGCGGTCAATGCCATTGACTGGAACCGGATTACGCGCAAGGCGGACCTGATCGCGGCGGTCAGGGATCTGATCCGCCTGAAGAAGACAGCGCCGGAGTTCTCCTGCAAGAGCTACGAGGAGATTGGAAATCAGATGCGGATCAAGAGCAGTCAGGGGGGATCCGGACTTGTGGCCTTGGAGAGCCTGGGCGCCAGTAAGAAGCGCTATTGCTTTGACAACCGTAAAAAGACGCTTGAGATTTCCTGATTTACTTCAATTGAAAAGGGTCTGTGAGGAAATGAGCTTTCATTTCTTCACAGACCCTTTCCTGCGCGATCAGAGAATGCCAAAAGGGTATCTTATTGGAGCAATTTCCGGAACAGGGCCGTCATTTTCTTTGGGTGAAGGGAGGCCATGCTGGCGTGTCCGCAATTCTTCATCCGAACCAACCTGGCCTGGGGGAAGTTTTTCCTGATATATCGGATGTCCCATTTGCGGTCTTTTTGTTCCTTGTCCCCATACCAGTATTCCATATGCCCGGGGATTTCCGGCACAGGATCCGGCATCCGGTAATTGTTGCAGGACTCGAAGGTCCGCCAGATCGTCCGGTAGCTCATAAAGCCAAGCGTCTTCTCGATGTATTTCAAATCCTCCGCGCTGTATTCATCCGTGGAGAAAACCTTTTCCAGCAATTTCAGACCGCCGATTTTTCCCATGGACACCATCAGAAAATCTCTGGCCGCAATGAGACGGGTAATGATCCGCGGGAGCTGATAGGGGGTAATTCCCCCGTCAATGACCGCGTTATCTATCGCGATGAGACGATCCGCCAACATGCGGATGACAATGCTTCCCCCCATGGAACATCCGTATAAGAGATCGATGTGATCTATGTTTCTTGCGGACAGAAAACCGGCGATCTGCGACGCGATCTCCTCCACGCTCGTGTAGTCCATATCCGGGTTTGACTCATCATATCCGGGCAGAGCAGGGATCAGCAGATGAAAGTCCCTTTCAAGGAGGGGAACCAGGTAAGAAAAATAGTCCCACATGACCGCGGAGGGATGGATGAGCACGATTACCTTCTCATTCTGTGTTCCGTATTCATGAAATGTCATCTATCTGCATCTCCTCTATTATTTCCGCATTCCCGACTTATCAAACATCTGCTATGTCAGATTCCCACGCCGACGCGAGGGGCAGAAAATTGTTCTTAAAAAAATGCTAATTTAATTATTATGACACTTTCTGAAAGTTAATTCAATAATGTAAATACAAATTAATAATTTTCAGATAAACACAAGTAAGTGATATAATAGATTTAACGATTACATGGTCGTATTCGAGAAGTGAGGTGATCGTATGCGTTTAGAAGAGGAAATGTACACATTCGGGCTGGGTGAGAATTTTCACCTGCAGGACTACCTGGGGCTTCATCAGGATGAAAGTCGGGAGGGGGCGTTCGTTTTTCGCGTCTGGGCTCCGCACGCCGAGCAGGTTCAGCTGATCGGAGACTTTACCGGCTGGTTCCAGAATCCGATCGATATGGTCAGGAACCATATCGGGGTCTGGGAAGTTTCTTCCGATCTTCCCAGGGAGGGGCAGATCTATAAGTACCTGGTGAAGAGAAAGGGAGGACAGGTCGTTGAGAAGATGGATCCCTTTGCGAGCTATTTGGAAGCCAGGCCGGGGACGGGCGCGATTGTCCGTCTGAAGAGAGAGAGGAAATGGAAGGATGGTCCCTGGATGGGACGGCGCAAGCGGTTTGGATTTCAGAAGCGTCCGGTCAATATCTATGAGGTACACGCATCTTCCTGGAAGCTTAGAGAAGACGGGACTCCCTACACGTTTCGGGAGTTGAAGGAGGAACTGATCCCCTATCTGGAGAAGATGCACTACACTCACGTGGAGTTCTTGCCCCTCATGGCACACCCACTGGGAATGAGCTGGGGATATCAGCTCATGGGTTATTTTGCTCTGGAGCATACCTATGGAAGCCCCGAGGATTTTCAGGATTTTGTCGAGGCCTGCCACCAGCATAATATTGGGGTGCTCGTGGACTGGGTGCCAGGACATTTTACGCAGAATGATGACGCCCTGGCTTATTTCGACGGGACGCCGACCTTTGAGTACCAGGATCACCACCGGGCCCACAATTATCGCTGGGGCGCTTTGAATTTCGATCTGGGCAAGAATCAGGTGCAGTCCTTTTTGCTCTCAAGTGCTCTATTCTGGCTGGAGGAATATCATATCGACGGGCTTCGCGTGGACGCGGTCTCTAATATGCTCTACCTGGACTACGACGAGGGACCCTGGACACCGAATCAGGAGGGGGGCAACCGCAACATTGAGGGATACAACTTCCTGCGGCGGCTCAATGGGGTCGTTAAGTTCTATCATCCGGATGTTATGATGATCGCCGAGGAGTCCACGGCAGCTACGCCGATTACAAGGCCCTTTGAAGAGGGAGGTCTGGGCTTTGACTTCAAGTGGGACATGGGATGGATGAACGATATTCTCAGGTTCTATGAGGAGGATCCCATTTACCGCCAGTACGACTTCAACCTGGTGACATTCAGCTTCATGTATGTCTTCAATGAACACTTCGTCCTCCCGTTTTCCCATGATGAGGTGGTTCATGGCAAGAAGAGCATGATGCATAAGATGTGGGGAGACCGCTACAATCAATTCGCAGGACTGCGAAACCTGTACGCCTACCAGATCTGCCATCCAGGGAAGAAGCTCCTCTTTATGGGTTCTGAATTCGGTCAGTTCCTGGAATGGAAATACGATTATCAGCTGGAATGGGGCAATCTGGACGACCGCATGAACCGGCAGATGCAGTATTTCACCAGTCGTCTCAATGCCTTCTACAAAGAGCACAAGGCTCTCTGGCAGATCGATGATTCCTACGATGGTTTGGAGGTGATCGACGCGGACAATCGGGCGGAGAGCGTCCTCTCATTTATCCGCAAGGGGGATAAGGGAGATTTTTTGGTCTGCGTCTTCAATATGACGCCGGTGGAGCGAAAGAATTTCACCATCGGGGTTCCTGTCGCCGGGCTCTATCAGGAGGTCATCAATACAGAGCTTGAGGAATTCGGCGGTGTATGGAAGGAGCACAATCCTGACACTATGACGCAGGAGGGGAGCTGGAAGGACTATACAAACACGCTCAGCTTCACCCTGCCGGCGCTCGGCGCCAGTGTATGGAGGGTGAAACGCCGCGTGAAGCAGCCGAAGACTCAAAGAGAATAAAGACATCAGTACAGAGCAATCATGGTATCCGTGATCAGAAAAGGGGTGGATCTACATGAAAAATGAAATGTTGGCTCTAATTCTTGCCGGCGGGCAGGGGACGCGTCTGGGGAAGCTGACGCAGAACATCGCCAAACCGGCGGTACAGTTTGGGGGACGCTATCGGATCATTGACTTTGCCCTGTCCAATTGCGCTAATTCCGGAATTAAGAATGTCGGTGTGATCACCCAGTACCAGCCCCTGATCTTAAACAGCCATATCGGAAACGGATCTTCCTGGGGCCTGGACGGAATTGATACCGGTGCAACCATCCTCCAGCCCTATTCCGCCAAGGAGGGGAATCGCTGGTTCCTGGGGACCAGCCATGCCATATACCAGAATATGGCTTATATCGACAGCATCAACCCCAAATATGTCCTCATTCTCTCGGGCGACCATATTTACAAGATGGACTATGACGACATGCTCAGACAGCACAAGGATAAGCATGCCAGTCTGACTGTGGCGGTCATCGATGTGCCTCTGGAAGAGGCCAGCCGCTTTGGAATTATGAACACGGATGCGAATGACCGGATTGTCGAATTTGAGGAGAAGCCCAAGCATCCCAAGTCAAGGCACGCTTCCATGGGAATCTACATTTTTGACTGGCAGAAATTAAAGACCATGCTTGTCAATGCCGAGAAAAATGAAGTGGACATGTCTGATTTCGGCAAAAATGTCATTCCCGCCTATCTGGAACACGGCGAACCGGTATACACCTATCATTTTCACGGCTACTGGAAAGACGTCGGAACCATCGAGTCTCTCTGGGAAGCCAATATGGAGTACATTGACGTGGACAATGCATTGAACAGCCGCGACCGGTCCTGGAAGATCTACTCGAAGAATGTCATTGCCCCGCCCAACTTCATCAGTGACGAGGCGACGGTCAACGATTCCCTTGTCGTCGACGGCTGCTTCGTCTCCGGCAAGGTCGAACATTCCATCCTGTCAACCAATGTCAAGGTGGAAGAAGGGGCGGTGATCAGGGACAGCTTCGTCATGAGCGGAGCTACCGTTAAGGCCGGGGCCCATGTGACGCGGGCCATTGTCGGCGAGGGCGCTACCATTGGTGAGAATGTTGTGATCGATGGCAGCGAAGAAGTGGCAGTTGTCGGGTATAACGAAGTAGTGGGGGCGCCAGATGAAGATTGATAAATATACAGCGATTTTAGGAAATGTGGGAGCAGGTTGTCTGGATATGGGAGGTCTGACGAAGGAAAGACCCCTGGCGACGCTTCCCTTTGACGGGAAGTACCGACTGATCGACTTTCAGCTGTCAAGCATCGCCAATTCCGGGATTCGCAGCGTCTATGCGATTTTCAGCGGGAAGAATGTCCGCTCGGTCTTCGACCATGTCAGGTCCGGACGGGTCTGGGGTCTGAACACCCTGTTGAGCCATTACTTTCCTTCCTTTCTTGAGGACCAGGAGGACTGCCGGATGGCAGATAGGGAATACTACAGTCAGCTCCTGACGTACCTGAAGACATCGGGGTCTGACCAGACCATCTATATGCCCTTTGATATTCTCTGCAATATCAATCTGGAGCAGGTCATCCATGTCCACAATGCCAGTGGCGGCAAGGTGACTGTGGTCTATAAGAGGCTGCCCAAGACGCAGATCTCCGAGATGAACGAGATCCTGCAAATTGACGATACGGATACGGTAGCGGGCAAGATCAGCCTTTCCGATGCCCCGGAGATTGCCCCCATGAATGCGGATATCTACGTGGTTGATACCCCCTGGCTGATTGAGAAGCTGGAGGAGGAAGCGAAGAAAGAACAGATGAGAAAGATCTGCTTTGTCCTTCGGGATCTTTTGGCAGAAGCGGGGGCACTGGCCTTCGAACACTCGGGATATCTGGCCAATATCAACTCAGTTCAGGCTTACTACCAGGCCAATATGGACATGCTTGACCCGCAGAAGTTCTACGCTCTTTTCTACGGGAATCAGAAGATCTACACTAAGGTCAAGAATGAGGAAGCGACCTATTTCGACGCGGACTCACGGATCAAGAATTCACAGTTTGCTTCTGGATCCATCATCAGAGGAGCGGTCGAGCACTCTGTCGTGGGACGCAACTGCCTGGTCGACGAGAGCGCGAGCGTCAGATGGTCCGTAGTCTCCCCGAAGGTGCAAATTCATAAGATGGCCACGGTAGAGTACGCGATTATCGATAAGAATGTGCAGATCCCCGAGGGAGTGACGCTTCGCGGCAGCGCTGATAACCTATTGGTCATCGGCAAGGGACAGGAGATCACAGGAGATATTATTCAATGAAAATTATGTTTGCAGCGGCGGAAGGGGCGCCTTTTGCCAAGACGGGTGGCCTGGGGGATGTGATTGGAGCCCTTCCCAAGGCTCTGGCGAAAAAGGGGAATGAGGTCATTGTCGTTCTTCCCTATTATGACCTGGTGGATGCCGGGTTCGGCGATCAGGTCTCCTATGAGGGATACTACTATACCGATGTGGGTTGGCGCCATCAGTATGTCGGGATCAGAAAGCTGATCCGGGATGGGGTCACCTTCTATTTCCTGGACAATCAGCAGTATTTCTTCCGCGGAAGGGTCTATGGAGAGGGGGATGACGGCGAGCGCTTTGCCTTCTTCCAGCTGGCGGCCATTGAGCTCATGGAGCGGATCGATTTCATTCCGGATGTGCTTCATGTCCACGACTATCACACGGCCATGATCCCCTTTCTGCTCAAGGAGAAGTATCACTGGATTCAGGCCTATCAGGGAATTCGGACGGTCTTTACCATTCATAACATCGAATTCCAGGGCCAGTTTGACAGCAGTATGTTAGGGGAGCTCTTTGGCGTGGGCTACCGCCGCTATGCAGACGGAATCCTCCGCTGGAACAACTGCCTGAACTGGATGAAGGCAGGCGTTCTCTACGCCGACCGGGTGACAACGGTGTCCCCCTCCTACGCGCAGGAGATCCAGAGGCCGGAATTCGGCAAGGGGCTTGACCAGATCATGCGGATGGAGTCCGGCAAGCTATCCGGCCTTGTCAACGGGATAGACACAGAACTCTTTAACCCGGAGACGGACCCGCTCATCCCCCATCATTTCTCGGCGAAGGACCTGTCCGGCAAAGCCCTTGACAAGGAGGACCTCCAGAGGCGTGCGGGTCTTCCGGTCCGCTCGGATGTGCCCCTGATCGGGATTGTATCCAGATTGACAGACCAGAAGGGATTCGGTCTGGTGGTCAGTGAATTGAACAATCTCCTGCGACATGACCTGCAGATGGTTGTCCTGGGGACCGGATATCCTGCCTACGAGCATGATTTCTGGTGGTTCGGCCAGACCTTTAGGGATAAAGTATCGGCCCATATCACCTTCAACCTGGAACTTGCCCAACAGATCTACGCGGGCTGTGACCTCTTCCTCATGCCGTCTGCCTTTGAGCCCTGCGGCCTGTCGCAGATGATGTCCATGCGTTACGGGACACTTCCGATCGTCAGCGAGGTCGGGGGACTTAAGGATACGGTTACGCCGTACAATGTCGTGACCCATGAGGGCACAGGCTTCTCCTTCCGGGAATTCTCCGGCTACTGGATGGTCAAGACCATTGAGAGGGCCCTTGATGTCTATCACAATGACAGAGAAGGATGGAGGGATCTTCAGCACAATGCCATGGCCAGGGATTTCTCATGGGATACCGCCAGTCAGGCCTACCTTGATCTCTACCGTCAGCTGATCCCCGCATAGGAGATGACAGGGATTCAATTGCGTTGATTCGCCCGGAGAAAGAGACTGAAATTCAATTGCGTTGATTCACTTGGCGAAAGGGGCAGGAATACAATTGCGTTGATTCACTTGGCGAAAGAGGCAGAAATCGAATCTGGGGAGAGACTTCGACAGAGAAGACCGGCTCTTTGATCGACAGATATAGCTGCGGATCAAAGGGCTGGTTTTTTCTGCCTTTTATCGTCGAAAGAATTTGCCGACAGCTAAAACGATTTATTAGTGACAAGGGGAAATTGCCGGGATGCAGGATCCAGGATATAGCGCTGCAGACGAGCTGCGAAGAGCCTATGATCCGATGCTGTTGAAAATTATAGACAGTTTATGCAGTGGAATGAAAATAATGTTGAAAATAAATTTTGGCCAACCTATAATCAGTTGGGACAGGAAGTTAAAATAAAAACAGGAAGTTGAGATAAAGAATAGTAAAAAGGCAATAGGACAAGCGATTAGGAGGATTTTATGGCAATTCCGAATGTGTTGCTGTCTATGCAGCTCTCTTATAACCAATTGACCAGAACCGAGAAGAAGATTGCCGACTATGTGCAGAAAAACGCCCAGAAGGTTCTTTTCATGTCGATTACGGAGCTGGCGGAGGAGTGCCATGTGGCGGACGCCTCGGTGCATCGCTTCTGTCGTACCATCGGGGCAAAGGGCTACCAGGAGTTTAAGATGTGGCTCTCGATCAATATGGGACATGAGAAGGGCGAGGAGGAAAGCGAAGAAGAGGACGGCAAGGAGCCGATCTTCCAGCAGGTATTGAAGAGCCATCTGGAGGCCGTTAACGAGACCAACCAGCTTCTGGATAAGGAAAAGGTGGATCAGGCGGTCAGAATGTTGACCGAGGCCAGACAGATCATGTTCTTCGGGGTAGGCGACAGTAAGACGGCGGCCATTGAGGCCAACAACAAGTTCTTGCATGTCACGCCCAAGGTGATGTGCGCAGGGGATACCCACCTGCAGGCCATGGCGGCCTCTATGATGACAGAAGAGGACTTACTCTTTGTGGTGTCCTATTCCGGATCGACCAAGGATACTGTCGAGGTGGCGCAGATTGCAAAAGAGGCAGGGGCCAAGGTTATTTCCATCACCCGCTTCCTCAAATCCCCTCTGACCGAGTTCTCAGACTGCGTCTTAATCTGCGGCTCCAAGGAAGGGCCTCTGGAAGGGGGATCCATGGGAGCCAAATTAAGCCAGCTGCATATCATTGACATTCTCTATCAGTGTTATTTTAAGGCGAATGGTAAGAAGGCCAGGGAAAATCGTCAAAAGACAGCAAATGCTGTGGTAAATAAGCTCTATTAGACCGGCCAGGCGAGAGAGGGGGGATACCCGCGCGTGTTCGGAGATGATGAAACAGGATAAGACGAGGTCTTTAAGAAGAGGGGAGCTATGGTAAGAATCTATCAGGCAGAAGATGAAGGACAGATGAGCCGGCAGGCGGCCAATCTGATTTCGGCGCAGGTGATCTTAAAGCCGGACGCGGTTTTGGGTCTGGCCACGGGATCTTCCCCGATCGGAACCTATCGGCAGCTGGTGGAGTGGTATCGAAAGGGAGATATTGATTTCTCGGAAGTAAAGACGGTAAATCTGGATGAATATCTGGGGCTGGACGGCAGATCCCCCGCCAGCTACCGTTTTTTTATGAACGAGCATCTCTTTGACAAGGTCAATATCGACGTCAATCATACGCACGTGCCAAACGGGATGGCGGAGGATGTAGACAGAGAGTGCAGGGACTACGATCGCCTGGTTCAAGACCTGGGAGGGGTTGACCTGCAGCTTCTCGGGCTGGGTCACAATGGGCATATCGGTTTCAATGAGCCGGGGGATGCCTTTGTGAACGGGACACACGTGGTTGAGCTGACGGAGAGCACGATCAATGCCAATGCCCGTCTCTTTGCCCGCAGAGAGGATGTGCCCAGGCGGGCAATTACGATGGGGGTCGGAAGCATTTTGCGGGCCAGGAAAATTCTGGTGATTGTCAGCGGAGAGGATAAGGCCCGGGCGGTCAGGGACGCATTCTTCGGCCCGGTGACACCCCGGCTGCCGGCCTCGATTCTCCAGCTGCACGGGGATGTTGTCCTGATTGCGGATCGGGCTGCCCTGCGTCTCTGCCGGATGGAAGGCAGATCGTGATTTTTCCTGCGGCCTGCCGCAGGTCTTTTATAAACAAAAATGAAAGAAAAAATTTCCAAAAATAAAATATATATTGAAAATACATTTATATCGTGATATGATCTCTCTATCAGAAGGGAAAGGGGAAGCAGATGAGAAATCGAGTGGAAGCACTCAAGGGTAAGCTCATTGTCTCATGTCAGGCTCTGGAGAATGAACCGCTTCATTCCTCTTTCATTATGGGACGCATGGCAGCCGCGGCGCAGGAAGGCGGTGCGGCCGGGATCCGGGCCAATACGGCGGAGGATATCAGAGAGATTCAGTCTACGGTTGATCTGCCTGTGATCGGCATTGTCAAGCGGGATTATCCGGACTGCCAGGTCTACATCACTCCGACCATGAAAGAGGTGGAGGAATTAATGGAAGTGAAGCCTGATATTATCGCTCTGGACGCGACCGGCGCTCTGCGGCCGGACGGCAGGAGCCTGGATGACTTCTTTACTGAGCTAAAACGGGACTATCCGGATCAGCTGTGGATGGCGGACTGCTCCACTGTTGAGGAGGCCATGCATGCCGATGCGCTCGGATTTGACTTTATCGGGACAACCATGGTGGGCTATACGCCCCAGAGTCGGGGAGATAAGATAGAGGCCAATGATTTCGATATCCTGAGGGCGATCATAGACAAAGCCAGGCATCGGGTGATTGCCGAGGGGAATATCAACACGCCGGAGAAGGCGAGAAGAGTGATTGATCTGGGAGCATTTGCCGTTGTGGTAGGCTCCATTATTACAAGACCGCAGCTGATCACCAGGGCATTCGCCCGGGCGCTGGAGTAGGGATCCACAGTAAGGAGAGAAAATCTCCGGGATCGTACATTTTAGGAGGGGTTTTATATGAGATTTAAGAGAGTTCTAGCAACAGGTTTGGCAGCGACAATGCTTGTCGGCGCTCTCGCCGGCTGCGGCCAGGGCAAGAAGAGCGCTTCGACAGACGGCGGCAAGACCGACGGCAAAGAGTCCATTACCCTGTGGACCTATCCCATCGGTAACTGGGGCAAGTCGGAGACGGTTGACAAGCTGATTGCCAGCTTCAACGAGAAGTATCCGGATATCAAGGTGACGGTTCAGTATCTGGACTACAAGACCGGCGACGATCAGGTCAACACCGCGATTGAGGGCAAGAAGGCTCCCGATCTGATCATGGAAGGACCGGAGAGACTGGTTGCCAACTGGGGGGCTAAGGGATTGATGGTTGACCTGGCCGACATGTTCGCCAAGGACGCGGCCAAGGATTTCTATCCCAATATCACGGCTGCCTGCAAGAGCTCCGACGGGAAATACTATGAATATCCGCTCTGCATGGTTGCCCACTGCATGGCGATCAATAAGGCCAAATTCGAGAAGGCCAATGCGCTTCAGTATCTGGATCTGGAGAATCACACCTGGACGACCGAGAACTACTTAAAGGCAGTCAAGGCTCTGGCAGAATCCGGTCAGGGAGCCGACGTCACAGCGGTCTACTGCTCCGGCCAGGGCGGCGACCAGGGGACCCGCGCGCTGGTGAACAACCTCTACAAAGGCCGTTTTACCAATACGGAGCACACCCAGTATACGGTGAACTCAGAGGCTAACATCAAGGCCTTGCAGGCATTGAAGGATACCAAGGGGGTTAAGTTCGATCCCTCCATCGCCGGCGGAGATGAGATCACGCTCTTCAGGAACGGAACGCTGGCGATTTCCAATTGCTGGAACGCATCGCAGCAGAATGATTCCAAGAACGGCGAGGCGGGCAAGACCAATAATGGAGATGAGATCATCCCCATGCAGTTCCCCTCCAGTGACGGCAAGGCGGAGCTCTGCGGCGGCATCTGGGGCTTTGGAATATTCAACAACGGCTCTCAGTCCAAGATTGAGGCGGCCAAGAAGTTCATTGATTTCATGGCCAATGACCAGACCCAGACCAAGAAGTCCGTTCTCGAGTCCGGATTCTTCCCCGCACATAAGGACCTTGGGGATGTCTACACGGGACAGGCAAATGAGAAGGTGATGAAGATGTTCACCGAAAAGTTCATGCCTTCTATGGGCGACTACTATCAGGTGGTTCCGGGCTGGGCGACTGCCCGCACCGAGTGGTGGAACATGCTGCAGAGAGTCGGCGCCGGCGGAGATATCGCCAATGAGGTCAAGACCTTCGATACCAATGCCAACGCGGCGGCTGCCAAGAAATAATAAGAGGGAATTTCAGGATTATTTACAGGAAGATGGATGAGAGGTGCCCGCCCGGACAGGGCCGGGCGCCTCTTTTTTGAAAGTCAGATGCCAACAAAACGCGTGTCTGATTCTTAGAGAGTGAGGGAAAGTTTGAGTAGAACAACAAATGCTGCGCTGAGGGAGCGGGCACTTGTGATCCGGGAGACCAGGTCGGCCTATCTGTTTTTACTGCCAAGCCTGGTATTTTTTCTCGGCTTCGTTGTCCTTCCCATGGTCTTGTGCGTCTTTACCAGTTTCTTTGATTCCACCATGGGGGCAGATACGCAGGATGTCTTTGTCGGGCTGAAGAATTATCAAAATCTCTTTGCGGATCCCATTTTCCGGAAGGCTCTGGCCAATACCTTCATCATTGTTGTGGTATCTGTGCCCGTCGTCTGCGTCTTCTCCCTCTGGGTATCGTCGCTGATCTATAAGATGAGGGGGCCGGTGCTGTCCTCCTTCCGCGTCATCTTCTACCTGCCGGTCGTCACCGGCTCCGTAGCGGTCACCGTGGTCTGGAAGTGGATGTTCAACAACTACTACGGCATCTTCAATTACCTGGGGAAGAGCACGGGGATTATCCACGAGAATATCAACTGGCTGGGAGATGAGCGCTTTGCGCTGGCCTGCATCATTCTCATCCTTCTGACAACCTCCGTCGGCCAGCCGATCGTCTTATATGTATCCGCCCTGGGCAATGTGGACGATTCGGTCGTCGAGGCCGCCAAGGTGGATGGAGCCACGAATTTTCAGCTCTTCTGGAAGATCAAGTGGCCGGCCATTATGCCGACGACCCTCTATATTCTGGTTATTACCATGATCAACAGCTTTCAGTGCTTCGCCCTGATCCAGCTTCTGACTTCCGGCGGGCCAAATCACAGCACGGACACGGTCATGTATTACATCTACTACACGGCCTTCAAGCTCTATGACTATGGCTATGCCAATGCCATGGGCGTTGTCCTGGCCATTATCATTGCGGTTCTGTCGGCAGTACAGTTCAGGGTCACCAGAGAAAGGTAAGGTGTCATATGATCAAGAAGAAAATCACACCCTATTACCTGATCGGGGTTATCCTGCTGGTCATTCTGGCCATTCTCTTTACCTTCCCTCTCTACTGGATTGTGACCGGGGCGTTTAAGACCGCCGCCTCCATCAACGCCCCCTCTCCCGAGTGGTGGCCCGGCAAGTGGGTTTTAGATAATTTCAGAACCCTGATGGGGAGCCAGAAAGCCCCCCTTTGGGAGATTGCCCTCCCCTTTGGCAGCAATTTCACCGAGGACGGCGGCCCTTTGATCTTATCCTCCGGTCCGGTGGTTCCCGCTTCCATTCGCTGGATGTTAAACACGGTCTTCATGTCTGTCATGGCAATGGTGCTGACCTGCATCACGGCGACCATGGCCGGCTATGTCCTGGCCAAGAAGCGCTTTTTCGGACGAGTTCTGCTCTTCTCCCTGATTGTCTGCGCCATGGCCCTGCCCAAGCAGGTGATTCTGATTCCCCTGATCCGGGAAATGTCCACTTTGAATCTCTATGACAGCATCTGGGCTGTGATTTTTCCGACAGTGGGCTGGCCCTTTGGGGTCTTTCTCATGAAGCAGTTCTCCGAGGGGATTCCCGGGGAATTGATCGAGGCGGCCAGAATTGACGGTGCCAGTGAGCTCAAGACCTTCAATTCCATAGTCGTTCCCATGGTCAAGCCGGGAATCGGGGCCCTGGCCATTTTCACCTTCATTAATAACTGGAATGACTACTTTATGCAACTGATCATGCTCAGCTCCACCAAGCATTTGACCATCTCTCTGGGGATCGCCAAGCTGCAGGCGGAGAACTCGACCGACTTCGGCCTGATTATGGCGGGCGCGACACTGGCGGCAGCTCCGATTCTGATGATCTTTTTGGCCTTCCAGAAATATTTCACCCAGGGGATCGCAATGGGAGCCGTGAAGGGATAAGATAAGAGCGTTAAGAGGCAAAAGTCGGGCTTTGCCCGGCTTTTTCTTCCGAGGAAAGAAGGGACAAATGGCTAAGCTGGATAAGTACACAGGAGTGATTCCTGCCTTTTACGCCTGCTATGACGGGGAGGGCAAAATCAACAGGTCCGCCGTCCGTCAGCTGGTGGACTACTATATCGACAGGGGGGTCAATGGACTCTATGTCAACGGTTCGTCCGGAGAGTGCATTTACCTGACGGTAGAGGAACGCAAGCGGATCATAGAGACGGTTGTAGACCAAGCGGACGGCAGGCTTACGATTATCGATCACGTGGCCTGCAATAACACCGCGGACTCCATGGAGCTCGCCCGTCATGCCGAGAGTCTGGGCGTAGACGCCATCGCGTCGATTCCGCCCATCTACTTCCATCTGCCGGAGGAGGCCATCGCGGACTACTGGAACGATATCAGCTCCGCCGCGCCCCACACGGATTTCATCATCTATAATATTCCCCAGCTGGCCGGCGTGGCTCTGTCCAGGGATCTCTATCTGAAAATGCTTGAAAATCCCAGGGTGATCGGGGTGAAGAACTCGTCAATGGCCCCCTATGATATACAGATCTTTAAGACCTGCGGAAAGGGAGACCATGTGGTCTTCAACGGGCCTGACGAGCAGTTTATCGCCGGCCGCGTTATTGGGGCGGATGCCGGAATCGGGGGCACTTACGGAGCTATGCCGGAGCTCTTCATCGCCATGAACGACTGCCTGCGAACCGGCAATCTCTCTTTGGCCGGGGAAATTCAGAATGTGGTCAACGGGATCATTGAAGAGCTCTGCGCCGGCCGAGGCAATATGTACGCCATGATCAAGGAAGTCCTTCGGATTAAGGAGGGGATTGATCTGGGATCCGTCAGAAGACCTCTTGCCCCCCTGACCGGGGAGGACAAGGAGCTGGCCAAAAAGACGGCGGCCAGAATCGAGGAGGCGGTAGCCAGGTACGGCCTGTAAGGAGTCTTACGCGCATGGTTTAAACATGCTCCCGGCTGAGGAAGGTGCCTCATTTTTGAAAAATATGCAGCTTGCATGCGGAGGATTATGGGGAAATATATCTGTATTGATATCGGCGGAACAGCGATCAAATACGGGCTGGTCTCTGAGGGAGGAGAAATTCTGGAAGCTCATGAGAGGCCGAGTCAGGCTGATCGGGGGGGACCCCAGCTTGTGACAAATGTCCGGGAGATCCTGGACGCTTACCTGAAGGAGACAGGACAGATTTATAAGATCACACCCGATCGGGATAAAATAAGTATACCTGATCGGGGTGAAACGAAAGGAGCCTGTGCAGGGATCTGTATCTCTACGGCCGGAATGGTGGATCCGATCAGCGGCTGCGTCTTTCACTCGGGGCCGACGATTCCAGACTACCGGGGGACCTGCTGGAAGCAGATCCTAGGCCAGGCCTATCATCTGCCGGTCGAGGTGGAAAATGATGTCAATTGCGCCTGCCTGGCGGAGGCTTTGGCCGGATCCGGCCGGGGCTGTCGAAGTGTCCTGACTCTGACTGTCGGAACCGGGATCGGCGGAGCCCTCTATCTGAGGAATGAGGACTGCGGAGGCATTTACCATGGCTTCGGCAATGCGGCCTGCGAAGTGGGCTATATGGACCTTGGCGGACCGGGCCGCTTTGAGGAGATGGCCTCGACTTCGGCTCTGTGCCAAAGAGTCGCTGAGGCCAGGGGAGAGAAGGCGGAGGACTGGGATGGTCTTCGAATCTTTACCGCCGCAGAAGAGGGGGATCAGATCTGTATCAGGGAGATCGACCGGATGGTGGATCTTCTGGGAAGGGGCATGGCCAATCTGGCCTATATCCTCAATCCGGAGTGCCTGGTTCTGGGAGGCGGAATCATGAAGCAGGAGGACTATCTCTACCCCAGACTGCGGGGGGCCTTAGACCATTATCTTGAGCCGGAGATTGCGAAAAAGACCAGGCTTGCCATGGCTGCCATGGAAAACCTGGCCGGGATGCTGGGGGCATATTACCACTTCAGATCCATGCGGGAGAATCGGCGAGGGGGAGATCCGGGTTGATTGGTTTTAATGGAGCATTTGCGGAGAGTGTCTTTCATTGTTTATGGCAGAGGAATCCTCGAAGAGGGACATTTTAGTTCTTGTGCAATAAGAAGGGCGGACAGGAAAAGAGGCGCCGATGGAAATCAGAAACGTGTTGGTTTACGGGAGGGATTTTCTCTTTCATCCGGGCAGTGTCAGGGTGGAAGGAGGGACCATCCGCTCTGTCACATTGGCGGAAAGACAGGGTGGGAGCGGGATAAATGAATCAAAACCTGCACGCGAAATAAAAAAAGACAGAAATCATGTAAATCATGAGATCATTGACGGAGAGGGAGCCTACCTGATTCCGGGGCTGATTGACCTGCACTTCCACGGAGCGGTAGGGGCGGATGTCTGCGACGCCTCGGAGGAGGCCCTGGCCGCGATTGCAGAGTATGAACTCTCGGTCGGAGTGACTTCCCTCTGCCCGGCGACCATGACCTTGCCGGTCAGCGATCTGAATCACATTCTGGCAAACATTGCGGCATATGCCAAAAAACAGAAAAAAGAGTCTGATCCCTTCAGTCGCCGGGGAGAGAGCGCAGAGAATCTCACTTGCGCCGAGGAGAGATATCGGCCCCAAGCCTCCTATGTGGGGGTCAACATGGAGGGACCATTCATCAGCAGGGCCAAGAAGGGGGCCCAGGATGGAAGTAAGATCATCCCCTTCTCCATGGAGGTCCTGGAGGGCTTTTTGTCTGCTTCTGAGGGACTGGTCAGGTTCATCGGAATCGCGCCGGAGGAGAACCGGGATCAGCTGGATTTCATCAGAGAGGTCAAGAACCGTGTCGCGGTTTCCCTGGCTCATACCAACGCGGACTATGACACGGCCAAGCGGGCATTTGACCTGGGTGCAAGTCACGCCGTTCACCTCTATAACGCTATGCCGGCTTACAGCCATCGGGCTCCCGGCGTCGTGGGGGCGGTCTGTGATTCTCCCTGGGTCGGCGCGGAGCTGATAAGCGACGGGGTGCACATTCACCCCTCTGTCGTCAGAGCGACCTTTCGCATGATGGGAGAGGAGCGGATGATTCTGATCTCTGATTCCATGCGGGCAACCGGTATGCCGGACGGGACTTATACGCTGGGAGGTCTTGAGGTTGTCAAGGAGGGAAAGTATGCCCGCCTGGCCTCAGACGGGGCCCTGGCCGGGTCTGTCAGCAATCTGGCGGACTGTATGCGCACAGCCGTTGGAGAAATGGGCCTGTCCTTAGAGACGGCGGTTCGGGCCGCTACCTTCAATCCGGCCAGGGAAATGGGGCTCGCAGATCAGATCGGTTCCATTGGCCCGGGGATGCGGGCGGACTTACTGCTTATGGACCGGGACCTGAATCTGAAGGCCGTCTATAAGGATGGAGTTCGCTGCTGACAGCAAAATTAAAGATGCCTGTCATAAAAAAGGGGCTGTGAGGAAACGGAACGCTTCCTCACAGCCCCTTTATCCGAAAAGCACCAGAGCCTTGTCCGGTCTCTTTAAGGGTCAGAAATCCGTCAGATCAGCGGCTCTCTTCTCTAAGAAGGCGCCCATACCCTCTCTCTTGTCATGGGTGTCATTGACCACGCCAAAGAGGTTGGCCTCCATTTCGACAGCGTTTCTGATGTCCATGTCATAGCCGTTGTTGATGGCAGCCTTGGCGATGGAATTGGCGTAAGAGCCCTTGGAGATGATCTTCTTGGCCATTGCCTGACAGGTGGGATAGAGGTCTTCTTTGGAGACAACCTTGTTGACCAGGCCGATGCGGTAGGCCTCCTGGGCGTCGATGTTATCGCAGGTGAAGATCAGTTCCTTGGCGCGTCCCATGCCGACCAGACGGGCGAGGCGCTGGGTGCCGCCAAAGCCGGGGATGATTCCCAGGCCGGTCTCGGGCTGGCCGAAGAGGGCATTGTCAGAGGCAACGCGGATATCGCAGGCCATGGCGATCTCGTTGCCGCCGCCGAAAGCAAATCCGTTGACTGCGGCGATGGTCACCTGGCGCATCTCCATGAGCTTGAAGAAGGGCTTGGAGGCGCGGATGCCGAAGGCTCTGGCCTGGGGGGCGGTGAATCCCGCCATCTCGGAGATATCGGCGCCGGCAACAAAGGACCGATAGGGGTCGTCGCCGCCCAGCTTCTTGTTAAAGCAGGGTCCGCCGGTCAGGATCAGAACCTTGATGTCGTCTCTGGCCTCAATCTCGGTCAGGGCGACGTTCAACTCCTCAAGGGTCTCGGTGTTTAAGGCGTTGAGAGACTTGGGATTGCTGATCTTCAAGGTTGCGATTTCCTCAGCGACATCCAGGGTCAGGTGCTTGAATTCTGTCATATTCACTCTCCTTATCAAGACAATGGCGATGCCCCTTGGCATCTCTTAAGATCATGGTAATTCTTTAACAGATGGAATTCAATTGGAATCGGCTATCTGTGGTAAACTTCATGTGAGGCAGACGGTGGATTGGATTCTGCCGGAGAAATCGAGGGCAGGCGGGCGGATGGAATTTGCGGGAGGAAGATCAGTGGACAGGAAGAAACGCAAGAGCGGGCTGTTGGAGGAACTGCAGTCGGCGGACAGACCCATCAGCGCTTCGGCGCTCGCGGGGGAATTCGGAGTCAGCAGGCAGATTATTGTCGGAGATATTGCCATTCTTCGGGCGGAGGGACATAAGATCACGGCGACGCCCAGGGGATATATTCTCCCGAAAGAAACCGGACTGCCGGTCTGTCAGATTGCCTGCAAGCACGACGCCTCACAAATCCAGGAGGAGTTGAACGCGATCGTTGACTGCGGCGGCAGTCTCGTGGACGTGATTGTCGAGCATCCCCTCTACGGAGAACTGGTCGGCAATCTGCAGATTTCAAACAGGATGGAGGCCGAGGATTTCGTCAACCGGGTCAGGGACAGTAAGGCCGCTCCCCTGTCTATGCTCACCGACGGGATTCACCTTCACACAATCAGCTGTAAAAACCCGGAGTCATTCGACCGGATTCGGGAGAAGCTTCGGGAGCTTGGTATTCTCCTGTCATAAGGCAGGGAGGGAAATTGTAATATTGCCTGCGGCAGAAGGGAATAAGCTTTTGTCACGGTATTTTTACCATGCAGCCGGAGTCAAAAGAGATATCATGTGGCAATCATGCGGCCGGAAATAAAAAATACCATGCGGCTGGAAAGGCAGGGTGTAAAAAAGGATTGACTTTTCGGAGGGCTTTCCATAGTGTATATGCAGGTGTCATGACATATATGCGCAAGGAGGCTCTCATGTCCACTCTTCAATCCTTTCTCAAGAGAAAGAATATTGTTATTTCCGGGAAGCGCTACGGGATCGACGCGCTTGGGGCAATGGCCCAGGGCCTGTTCTGTTCGCTTCTGATCGGAACTATTATTAATACTCTGGGGACGCAGTTTCATATCGCCGCTCTCTCCAGAACCATCGCCACCATCGCGGGAATCGACTATACCGTGGGCGGCATGGCCATGGCCATGAGCGGTCCTGCCATGGCGTGCGCCATCGGCTATGCTCTGTCCGCCCCGCCCCTGGTTCTCTTTTCGCTGATCACCGTCGGCTTCGCCTCCAATGCCCTGGGCGGCGCGGGCGGCCCTCTCGCCGTCTTGTTTGTCGCAATTATTGCCGCAGAATGCGGCAAGGCCGTGTCCAAGGAGACCAAGGTTGATATTCTGGTCACGCCGGCAGTCACCATCGGAATCGGTGTGGCCTTATCCTGGGCCATTGCCCCACTCCTGGGTTCCGCGGCGATGCAGCTGGGAAGTATTATTGTGTGGGCCACAGAGCTGCAGCCCTTTTTCATGGGAATTATCGTCTCGGTTGTCGTCGGGATTGCGCTCACCCTGCCCATCTCCTCGGCGGCTATCTGCGCCGCGCTCGGTTTGACCGGACTGGCAGGTGGGGCGGCCCTGGCGGGCTGCTGCGCGCAGATGGTCGGTTTTGCGGTTGCCTCCTACAGGGAAAACGGGGTCGGCGGCCTTGTATCTCAGGGAATCGGCACCTCTATGCTCCAGATGGGCAACATTGTCAAAAATCCCCGGATCTGGATCGCTCCGACTCTCGCCTCCGCAATCACGGGTCCGATTGCCACCTGCATCTTTCAGCTGAAGATGGACGGACCGGCTATTTCCAGCGGGATGGGAACCTGTGGCCTGGTGGGCCCTCTGGGAGTCTATTCCGGTTGGATCAGTGATATTGATAAGGGACTTAAGGCGGGGATCTCTGCCGGAGACTGGATTGGTCTGGTCCTTATTTCTCTGGTCTTACCAGCGGTTTTGACCCTGCTGATTCATATGGCTGTCAAGAAGGCCGGCTGGGTTAAGCTCGGGGATCAGAAGCTGTAGAGGCTTGCTTACAGAAAGGAAGCTTAAAGAGACTAGATCAGCCGGAACAAAAGCTGTGGCAGAATGAGGTGACTTCTTTTTGGGAGAGTCACCTTTTTTGTTATGTTCGAGATGTCCGAGAGATCCTTGTGATTGCAGGATAGATTATCAGTATATTCACTTATATTTTGTCTTATAACCCTTTATTGTGATAATGTGATAGGTTATTGTGACGATATAACAAGTCTTTGAGACTGTTTGAGGGATCATAGGTGGACCATACAGGGCAGTTTGTGTTTTAAAAGAGGCAAGGCTATATTATGGTATAGCTCAGCAAGATACCAATGCGCAGGGCAATTTATTTTGAAATAAATGCATGAAAGATAATTTTGGGAGGAAATAATGCTGGATCAGTTTGATCTGTCGCCCCTGGTCACCCCGGCCATGGACTGGTTTCAAGTAAATAAGAGAGATCTGCCCTGGCGGCGTGACAGAGACCCCTATCATATCTGGGTCTCAGAGATCATGCTGCAGCAGACCCGGGTGGAGGCAGTCAAGCCATATTATCAGGGCTTCCTTGCAGCTCTTCCCTCCATCGCGGATCTGGCGGCCTGTCCGCAGGACCAGCTCAATAAGCTCTGGGAGGGCCTCGGCTATTATTCCAGAGTCCGCAATATGCAAAAGGCGGCTGAGATCATTATGGAGAAGTTCGGGGGACAGATGCCCTCCGATTATGACGCCATTCTCTCTCTGCCCGGAATCGGCCCCTACACGGCGGGGGCGATTTCTTCCATTGCCTTTGACCTGCCTGCACCAGCGGTGGATGGGAATGTGCTCCGCATTCTGGCCAGGGTCTCGGAGGATGATATCGACATCAAGAGTGATCTGGCAAAAAAAAGGGCTCAGGCTGCTTTAGAGGGCGTGATGCCCGCTTCCGGATCAGGGATCTTTAATCAGGCGATGATGGAGATCGGAGCTACCGCCTGCCTGCCGAATGGGGATCCCCTCTGCGGGCAGTGTCCCTGGGAAAAGTATTGCTTGGCGAACAGGCATGGAAGCTGGGACCATCTGCCGGTGCGATCTAAGGGGAAGCCCAGGCGCATTGAGGAGAGAACGGTTTTCATTGTTCGAAACGGGTCAAGGGTAGTCATCGACCGAAGACCGGACAGGGGGCTTCTGGCGGGGCTCTATGAGTTTCCCAATGTCAGAGAGCATTTGAGCGAGGAGGCCGCCCTGGCCTATGCCGAGCAGATGGGCTATGAGCCCCTGCGGATCAGGAGACTGGAGGAGGCCAGGCACATCTTCAGCCACGTCGAGTGGCGTATGATCGGTTATGAGATCCGGGTGTCGGATGCGGAACTGGCAAAAGAGATGGTTGAAAATGTGCCCGCTGACAAGATATCCTGGCCCGTGGACATAGGGGAAATTTCCAGGAAATATGCCATTCCGTCCGCGTTTGCGGCCTATGCGAAAGCCATTCAATTGGAGCGGGGGCCAAAAAGAGAAGACAGAGTAATGGGACTTTGAGCCTCTGTAAAAGGCATATCGGCAAGGAGCGTAAAATTCGCAGCCTAAGACGACAAAGACCAAAGACCGCGAAGAGAAAATATCAGGAAAGATTAAGGGTCAGGGTCCTGGCGGACTGCTACAATAGGATCATCGGCAGACGAAAAGGGCAGTTGAAAACCCGGTTCAAATCGACCGGAAGCGTTACAATGGAGGTATCCGGGAGAGGAAGGACGCGGCAGGGGTTTTTCCGGAACCAGAGACAGGAATTTCTGTATGCGAAGTCGATTCGCGAGGTGGAGATCGTATGAAGATTATTACATTTGCCATTCCCTCTTATAATTCGCAGGACTACATGGAGAAGTGCATCAACTCCCTCCTGCCCGGCGGAGAGGACGTGGAGATTTTGATTGTGGACGACGGATCGACGGATCGGACCGGAGAGATCGCGGACGACTACGCGGCCCGGTATCCCGGGATTTGCCGGGCCATTCATCAGCCCAACGGCGGCCACGGGGAGGCGGTCAACGCGGGACTCAGAAACGCGCAGGGCATCTACTATAAGGTGGTTGACTCCGACGACTGGGTCGATCCCGAGGCCTATGTGCAGGTGCTGAGTACCTTAAAGCGCCTGGTTCGCCAGGGGACTCCGGTGGATATGCTGCTGACCAACTACGTCTATGAGAAGGTTCATGAGAACACCAGACGCCGCATGGTCTACAGCCTGCTCTTTCCCCAGAACAAGGTGATCGGCTGGAATGAGATGAAGCACAACATCAAGGGATTTACCATCCTGATGCACTCTGTGACCTATCGGACCCAGATGCTTCGCGACTGTGGTCTGGAGCTGCCCAAGCACACCTTTTATGTGGATAATCTCTTCGTCTATGTCCCCCTCCCGCACGTGAAGACCCTCTACTATCTGAACGTGAACTTCTATCGCTACTTTATCGGCAGGGAGGGACAGTCCGTTGCCGAGCAGACCATGATCAGGCGCATTGACCAGCAGCTGCGGGTCAACTATCTCATGATCGACTCCGTGGATCCCTGGAAGGTGACGGAGAAGCACCTGCGCAAGTATATGCTGGGCTATCTGGAGATGATTACAGTGGTCACCACATCTATGGCCTACCTCTCTCATGACAAGGAGAATCTGGAGAAGGTCAGGGCCCTCTGGCGCTACATGAAGCAGAAGGACCGCCGCACCTATATGAAGGTGCGCTACGGCATTATGGGAAGTGCCATGAATCTGCCCGGCCCCACCGGCCGCAGGCTCTCGGTCAAGGCCTATCAGCTGACCAGAAAGATTATGAAGTTCAATTGATGGGGAGATTTTCAGGAAGAAGAGGAGGTCTGGGATGGATCAGAACCGGCAATTTGATTCTTACGAATCGGACCAGAAGGAGACAAATCATCCCTGGCAGCAGGGGCCAGAAGATTGGGGTAATAGTCCGCGGGACGGTCAGCAGCAGGGTATGAAGCGCTATCAGGTTCCCTATGACCCCAGACCGAGGGATTCCTATGGGAGGATTATTGATCGAACCAATGGGATGAGGGCTCTTTGGATGGGAGTCTTCGCATTGGCTTTTTTTGCGACGGGACTCAATGTCTTAGTAGCTATGGCGGCGATCGCCTTTGGGGTGATTCAGCTGGTTCGCTATTCGAGCAAGGCGGGTCGCTGGCAGGCAATTATGGGAATTGCCATGGCGCTTGCCTCCCTGACCCTTCTGATTGGCTCCTATGTCAGAATTGCGGGTAATCCGAACTTTCTGAAAATGCTGACGAATCAACCCGGGCAGAATATCCTCTTCGAGCAGGGACAGGAGGCGAGCGGCGTTGATGTGAATTTCCTGAAGAAAATCTGAGAGCGGCGCTGAAGGGAACGCAGAGCGGCGCTGAGGGGAAGTGATTGACGCAGAGGGCTTCCCTCTCTATAATAGGAGCGTCTTTTATATTTCAAAGCGATGAGGAAGAGAGTAGTCGAGCAGGCGACGGATGAGCGAGCCGATGTTGGTGAGAGATCGGACCTTAGCAGCTCCATGAAAATCACTTCCTGGCAGCCGACTGAAGGGCGCGGACATTTTCTGATTTGAGAGGATCTTTTCTTCCCTTGATTTTTAATAGGGAGAAGCGGATCAGGAGAAGGGAATTTGTCGTGTGCCTGTGTAGGAAGGACGGTATCTCCCCGTTACGGAGAGCGTGTATGCGGGAATCCCGGTATCGTACAGACGCGAGGTCGACCGACGAAAAGGTGTGGTCTGACGGAGCGAGCTGAAGTCGAGCGGGAGGAATCAAGTACTTCGTATGGGTGGTTAGCAAGAGTCTCTTGTCCTGTGCGGGCGAGAGATTTTTTTATACCAGAGAAAGGATAGAGCATGTCTACTTACAGGAAAGTGACAAATGACCTCAACTTCGTTCAGAGGGAGAGAGAGACCAGGAAATTCTGGGAGGATCATCATATCTTCGAGAAGTCGATGGATCCCTCCAAAAAGCAGTCAACCTTCACCTTCTATGACGGCCCTCCGACGGCGAACGGGAAACCACATATCGGCCATGTCTTAACCCGTGTGATCAAGGACATGATCCCCAGGTATCAGACCATGAAGGGCAATTTCGTTCCTCGCAAGGCCGGCTGGGCCGCCCACGGACTGCCCGTCGAGATCGGTGTCGAGAAGAAGCTTGGACTGGACGGCAAAGACCAGATCGAGGAGTACGGCATCCAGCCCTTTGTCGAGCAGTGCAAGGAGTCTGTCTGGGAGTACAAGGGCATGTGGGAGGATTTCTCCGGTGCCGTTGGTTTCTGGGCTGATATGGATCACCCTTACATTACCTATGACAACAACTTCATCGAGTCCGAGTGGTGGGGACTCAAGCAGATCTGGGACAAGAAGCTGCTCTACAAGGGATTTAAGGTCGTCCCCTACTGCCCCCGCTGCGGGACTCCCCTGTCCTCGCAGGAGGTGGCGCAGGGCTATAAGACGGTCAGGGAACGGTCGGCAGTCGTTCGCTTTAAGGCTAAGGGAGAAGACGCGTATTTCCTGGCCTGGACTACGACGCCCTGGACTCTGCCCTCCAACATTGCTCTCTGCGTGAATCCCCTTGAGGTCTATGCCAAGGTCAAATGCGTTGACGGATTCACCTACTATATGGCCAAGGCACTCCTGGATAAGGTCCTTGGTCCCCTGGCCAAAGATGGTCAGCCCGCCTATCAGATCATTGAGACTATGCAGGGCGCGGATCTTGAGTACCGTGAGTATGAGCCCCTCTATGACTGCGCGGCGAAGGCGGTTGAAAAGTCACACAAGAAGGCCTTCTTCATTGAGGTCGATGACTATGTCACCATGTCCGATGGTACCGGTATCGTCCACGAGGCTCCTGCCTTTGGTGAGGACGATGCCCGTGTCGGCCGCAAATACGACCTTCCCTTTGTTCAGATGGTGGACGAGAAGGGCTGTATGAAGGCGGAGACCCCCTTTGCCGGGATGCGCTGCAAGCCCACAGAGGAGGAGATGGCAAATGGGGCCAAGTCCGCTGATCCGGCGGTTTTGGCCGATCTGGAGGAGAGAGGCCTCCTCTTTGACGCTCCCAGCTTTGAGCATGACTATCCCCACTGCTGGAGATGTGATACTCCCCTGCTCTACTTCGCGAGAGAGTCCTGGTTTATCAAGATGACCGCTGTCAAGGATGACCTGGTCAAGAACAACAAGTCGGTCAACTGGATTCCACCGTCAATCGGTGAGGGGAGATTCGGCAACTGGCTGGAGAATATCCAGGATTGGGGCATTTCCCGCAACCGCTATTGGGGAACTCCCCTGAATATCTGGGAGTGCGATGATTGTGGTCACCAGGAATGCATCGGGTCTCGCGCCGAGCTGGTCGAGAAGACCAAAGATGCCGCCATGGCGGACATTGAGCTGCATCGGCCCTATATCGACCGGGTGACCTTCCCCTGCCCTCACTGCGGGAAGCCCATGCACCGTGTCCCCGAGGTTGTGGACGTCTGGTTCGACTCCGGCGCCATGCCATATGCCCAGCATCACTATCCCTTCGAGAATCAGGACAAGTTCGAGCAGCAGTTCCCCGCGGACTTCATCTCGGAGGCAGTTGATCAGACCCGCGGCTGGTTCTACTCCCTGATGGCGGAGTCCACCATTCTCTTCGGCAGGGCCCCCTATAAGAACGTCATTGTATTGGGCCATGTCCTGGACGGCAAGGGACAGAAGATGTCCAAGTCCAAGGGCAATGCCGTCGACCCCATGGAGGCCCTGTCCACCTACGGGGCGGACGCCATTCGCTGGTACTTCTACACCAACTCCAACCCCTGGCTGCCCAATAAGTTCCATGGCAAGGCAGTGGAGGAGGGACAGCGCAAGTTCCTTAACACCCTCTGGAACACCTATGCCTTCTATGTCCTCTACGCCAACATTGATGCCTTTGATCCCACGAAGTACCGCCTGCAGACGGATCAGCTGTCCGTCATGGATCGCTGGGCACTCAGCCGCCTGAACTCCACGGTTAAGGCGGTCGACGAGAATCTGGGAGCCTACCGGATCCCCGAGGCCGGAAGAGCCCTGCAGGATTTCATTGACGACCTGTCTAACTGGTATGTCAGGAGGAGCCGCCAGCGTTACTGGGCGAAGGGATTAGAGCAGGACAAGATCAATGCCTATCTGACTCTCTATACCTGCCTGGTGACCTTCGTTAAGCTCGCCGCTCCCATGATCCCCTTCATGACCGATGAGATCTACCGCAACCTGGTCTGCAGCCTGGACGCGGATGCGCCCGAGTCCGTTCATTTGTGTGACTTCCCTGCCTGCGATGAGAGTCTGATTGATGAGAAGCTGGAATCCGACATGAAGGAGCTGCTGAAGATTGTTGTTTTCGGCCGCGCCTGCCGCAATGCCTCCAACATCAAGAATCGCCAGCCACTGGCCCAGATGTACATCAAGGCGGAGAATCGTCTGAATGACTTCTATGCGGCCATCATTGAGGATGAGCTGAATGTGAAGAAGGCCGAGTTTGTGACAGATGTCACCGCCTTTACGACCTATATCTTCAAGCCGCAGTTAAGAACCGTCGGCCCCAAGTACGGCAGGTTCCTGGGCCAGATTCAGAAGGCCCTGTCCGGCCTGGACGGGAATGCCGCCTACGCCCAGCTTCAGGAGAAGGGCAAGATCACTCTGCCCGAGGTTGACGCCTCCATCGAGCTGACTGAGGATGACCTCCTGATTACCATGACCCAGAAGGAAGGCTATGTGACGGACGGGGACAACAATGTGACCGTTGTCCTGAATACCAACCTGACCAATGCTCTGCGGGAGGAGGGAATGGTCCGTGAGATCATCTCCAAGCTGCAGACCATGCGCAAGGAGGCGGGCTTCGAGGTCATGGATCACATCGCCATTGCCTACCGCGGCAACGAGAAGATCGGCGCGATCTGCGCGGCACATGGTGAGGAGATCACCGCGGAGACCATGGCGGACTCCATCGCCGAGGGCGCTGTGGACGGCTACTCCAAGGAGTGGGATATCAATGGAGAGAAGGTGACCCTGTCGGTCGCCAGGCTTGGCTGACAACAAGAGATTTTTCCTAAAGAGTATGACGGCATAATCAGGCGCTTCTGATTATGCCGTTTTCCTTTTTGGGGAATTTTGACTGCCTCGATAAAGATCCGGTGAATGATTATGGTCTGCTTCTGGAGGGCTCACTTGTCTATGGCCATACATTCGGCGATTGAAAATAAGAACAGGATATTGTACAGTAATAAGTACATAAGGAGGTGCGCCATGTTAGCTGTCAATTATACAACCATGAGGAATAAGTTAAAGGACTACTGTGACCTTGTGACGGATCAGGGAGAGACCATTATTGTCACAAGAAAGGCCGACCGTAATGTTGTTGTTCTTAGTCTTGAGCAGTATAACGCGATGGAGAAGGAAATACGTAACGCCCAATATCTGGCGAAACTGGACCGTGGCTTCAGACAGCTTGAGGCGGGACAGGGGCAAATTCACGAGTTGATTGAGGACTGAGGAATGGACAAGCTGTGGTCGGATGACGCCTGGAACGACTATTTGTATTGGCAGATACAAGATAAGGATCGGCATTTGTTCGGTCCTTTTTTGCTGATTGTATATATTCTTTTAAGATATAGCATGGGTTTCAGGGGATATATGGGCACGGGCTCTGCTGTTTTGGTTGCATAAAACTAAAAAAAGTGATCTAATAGGAGCGAAGCATAAGTTATGCATGACTAACAGCTGTGAGGAGATTACATTGCGGGAAATCCGGGAAATCCAGTATAATGGTTTTTGTATACAATACAGAAGGCACTGATCAGAGGGATGGCAATGAAGAGGATTTCACGCAGGGCCTGCGCCAAAATCAATTTGGGACTTGACGTCCTGGGAAGAAGGGCGGATGGATATCACGAGGTCCGTATGCTGATGCAGCAGGTGGATCTGCACGATGATCTGATTCTGCAAAAAAGAGAAGACGGGCGGATCTCCATGGAGTGCGACAGGGAGGATCTGCCCTGCGACGAGACCAATCTCTGCGTCAGGGCGGCGGAATTGATGCGAAGGCAGTACGGCCTGTCAGGCGGCCTGCACATTGAGCTGACCAAGCGTATTCCCCTGGCGGCCGGTCTTGCGGGCGGCTCCGCGGACGCAGCTGCAGTGATGCTGGGAATGGCGGAGCTCTTTGAACTTGCTCAGGATGACAGGGAGGCCATGCGAAGAGAGCTGATGCGTCTCGCCCTGCAGCTGGGGGCGGATATCCCCTATTGTCTCATGGGGGGGACCGCGCTGGCGGAGGGGATCGGTCAGATTCTGACGCCGGTCAGACCGGCTTTGCGGGAGATTCCGACCCTGATTGTCAAGCCCGCAGCCGGTGTCTCTACGGGAGAGGTCTATCGGGCTTTCGACTCCTGCACAGACTGCCGGCACCCCGATATTGACGGACTTCTCGACGCTGTTCGCAGAGAGGCATACACCGATATCTGCCATTCGCTGGGCAATATTTTAGAAGATGTGACGATTCCTCTTCATCCCGAGATCCGGCAGTTAAAGAACGCTCTGCGAGATCATGGCGCTGACGCGGCGATGATGTCCGGCTCCGGGCCTACGGTCTTTGCCCTCTTCTCAGAGGAAGGGAAAATGCGGGATTGTCGGAGGAAGCTGTTGGAGCAGTGGGAAGACCTGAGTCTGGAAGGCGTATTTTTAAGTCATACCCGAGGAGGAGTCTGATCCTGTCATGATCTGGGGACTGGCTCGGAAAGCAATCTCATGCAGATCGAATATCAACTGGAGGATTTGGATGGTACAGTCGGAACATATGGATTTAAAGCTGGATATGGATGCCTATCTTCCCCTGCGGGACGTGGTTTTTAATACCCTGCGCAATGCGATTCTGCGGGGGGATTTAAAGCCCGGCGAGCGTCTGATGGAGATGCATCTGGCCAATCGTCTGGGGGTCAGCCGCACCCCGATTCGCGAGGCCATTCGCATGCTGGAGCAGGAGGGGCTGGCGGTGACCATTCCCAGGAAGGGAGCCCAGGTCGCCAAGATGACCGAGAAGGACCTGCAGGATGTGCTTGAAATTCGAGACGCCCTGGATGAACTGGCGGTTACCCGCGCCTGTATGTGCGATGATCCGGACTTCCTCAGGCATTTGGAGACAGCTATGAAGGATTTCGAGCTGGCCACAAGAAGCGGAAATTACCGCAAGATCACGGAGGCGGATGAGGCCTTTCACGCTGTGATCTACCAGGCGGCGGATAATCCCAAGCTTGAGAGCATCGTCACTAACCTGCGTGAACAGATGTACCGCTACCGCTACGAGTATATCAAGGACGCAGGAACCTATTCCCGTCTGATCCAGGAGCATGCCGCCATTTTGGATGGACTGCGCCGCAAGGACAAGGACTATGTCAAGGCCATCATGCATACCCACCTGGCCAATCAGATCGAGGCTGTTCGAGGAGTGATCCGCGATCAGAGCCGACATTGATGCCCATCGCCAGAGAGGCTCACATCAGGATTCTGACCAAAGAGACGCTGGACGGCCTTGTGAATGAGAGTCAAAGCGATTACAGGGGAAGGCTCCTGGAGAGGGAGAGGAGCATCCTTTTGCGCTATGAGGACGGGCCGGAAGGAGAAGAGGGACCGGCCTCGACAAGCATCCATATCCGTGAGGGACAGGTGGAGATCGTCTGCAGGGGCTCCGTCAGCAATCGTTTGGTCTATATCCCGGGAGAGTGGACCAGCTGTCACTATCAGACGCCAATGGGGATTTTGGGCTTGAGGGTCTTCACCGAGCGATTTCAGTTCTTAAAGCTCTCAGATCGGAAGATGCGTCTTATCCTTTCCTATCAGCTGGAGCTGAATGGACAGGAGGCCGGACGTCGGGAGCTCTTGATAGAGATTACTATGAGATAGGAGAATTTTGCGTCAGACCAGTCTCAGGAGAGCTTTCAGGCCGGATTTTCGAAGCTTTCAGGACAGCTTCGAAAATGTGTTCAGATCAGATCCAAGAGTGATTTCAGACCGGTCGTAAGGGCCTCTTTTTCAGGGACAGATTTGTAGAAATGCCTGCAAAAATCTTTATAGAATATTAGAGCGATTGAGGTGTTTGGAATGAGGATCCGGGGAGCGACAGAAGGCGCCCCGGATTTTTAGTGAATCAGTTTGAGAAATGCCCGCATCTCCTCGGTTACCCACTTGTCCCGGTGGTAGATACACTGACGCTGCATATGCATGTGAAAGTCCTCGACCTGAACGATGGCCAGCTGCCCCGCGGTCACCTGGTCAACGACGCAGAAGTAGGGGAGGAAGGAGACGCCCCCGTGCTCTTTGAGCATGCGGATAATGATGGCGGGGTCCTGAATTTCGAGAAAGCATGAGAGAGCCATGCCGCGGGCGGCCAGATACTGGTCCAGGGCCTTGCGGTAGTTTTCGCCGGCCTCCGTGGAGAAGAAGGGCTGGTGAATCACTTCCTCCATGCTGACATTCTCGCGTCTGGCCAGAGGGGATGTCGCGGAGGTGACGAAGACAATGGATTCTTTCGCCTCCAGAGCCTTGATCCAGTTCTTGTCGTAGATGGGCTGATCCAGGAGATAGATAATATCCAGTTCATTGTGGGTCATCTCCTGAACCAGCTCCGATGGCGGGGCCGACTTGATGGTGATCTGATAGTTGGGGTGCTGCTCATAGAGGCGGAGCAGGACATCCGACAGATGGTATTCCATGAGAGAATCGATGACCCCCAGGCGAAGCTGATGCTTCTTGAAATTTTCATTGCCCATATCACTGCGCATCTCATAGATCCGGTTTAAGATGTCGTTGGCGAAGGCCAGAAAGCGCTCGCCCTCCGAGGTCAAACGCACGTGTCGGCCAATGCGGTCAAAGAGTTGGGTGTGGTATTCCTCCTCCAGCTGCTTGATCTGGATGGTGACTGTGGACTGGGAGTAGCCCAGCTGTTCGGCCGCTCTGGAGAAGCTCAGACACTCCGCCACGCGCTCAAAGGTTACCAGTTGTCGGATTTCCATAGATTTTCCCCGCCCTTTTTTACCTTCGATTCTTCTGAACACAGAATATTTGCGGAAGCCCTGCCACAGGATGCATGAGACGTCCATACATCCCTTGCATTTTAGGAGTGAATCAGGTGCTTCCTGCGCCTTGTGCATTCGACAGAGGAATCAGATGCCTCATGTGTTTTGGATATTTGATGAACGGATCAGATACTCCGTGCATCTTGTAGATTTCGCAAACGAATCAGATACTCTTATTATAAAGATTAAGAGAAAACGATTAAAGATTTTCATAGACTTTATCAAAAAGATTAAATCCACAAATAGTACATTCAAGTTATACTATATCTGTGGTTAGATTCTGATCATTTCTGATGTTGAGGCCATCAGAGTGGTCAGGCAGTTTCGTTTCAAGAAAAGGGGAAAGAAATGAAAGAAAAAAAGAAATTGGGCCTTGTCCCGCGTCTCATCATTGCCATTATCCTTGGTATTCTGATCGGTCAGTTCATGCCGCTCTGGTTCTCGAGAACCGTTGTGACGCTGTCCGGCATTTTCTCCACGGTGCTCAAGTTCGTGATTCCGCTCATGATCCTGGCATATGTCACCATGGGAATTGCGGACCTGACCCAGTCGGCCGGCAAGCTCTTGCTGATTACGGTGGCCATGGCATACGGTTCCACCCTGATCGCAGGTACCCTGTCCTATCTGGTATCTGCGGCCCTCTTCCCGGCTTTTATGTCGCCCGATGCTCTGAGCCAGATTCAGGCGACAGCGGGCAACTCAGTAGACGCCTACTTCTCAATTAAAATCCCGCCCCTTCTGGATACCATTTCCGCAGTGGTTCTGGCCTTTATGCTGGGCCTCTGCCTGTCCTCCATGAGAGGCAAGAAGGAGATCGGAGACACTCTCTACAATGGAATGAAGGACTTCTCCTCCATCATTGACCGTGTTCTTCACGTGGCTATCATCCCTCTTCTGCCCCTCTATATCTGCGGTACCTTCGTTGATATGACCGTGTCCGGAAAGACCTATGTGATCCTTGGAATCCTCTGGAAGGTATTCCTGGTTGTTATCATCATGCACCTGATCTATCTGCTGGCGCAGTTTACTCTGGCGGGAAGCATCTCTCACCAGAATCCATTCCAGCTGATGAAGAATCAGATCCCTGGATATACCACTGCCATTGGAACTCAGTCCTCCGCGGCGACCATTCCGGTCAATCTGCAGTGCGCCGAGAAGGACGGCGTCAGCGAACAGATCAGGAACTTCGTCGTTCCCCTCTGCGCCAACATCCACATGTGCGGATCCATGATTACCATTACTGCCTGCGCGACAGCCGTCTGCCTGATGAACAACCTGCCCATCTCTCTTGGCACGGTTGTTCCCTTCATCATGACTCTCGGCGTGGCCATGGTTGCCTCTCCCGGAGCGCCGGGCGGTTCCATTATGACGGCCCTGCCCTTCCTCTATCTGATCTTCGGCAAGGAGGCCGGCGATCCCAATGGACCGATCTGCGCCATCATGGTTGCCCTCTATCTGACCCAGGATTCCTTCGGAACCGCTTGTAACGTATCCGGAGACAATGCCATTGGCGTGATCGTCAATGCCATCTACAATAAGTTCCTTGCCCAGGGTGGCGAAAAGAGCGCCCAGGCATAAGCCGCGGAGGCATTTTCATGAATGTATTTCACATCATCGGGCCGGTCATGATTGGTCCATCCAGTTCCCATACGGCCGGGGCAGTGCGCCTGGGCAGGGTAGTGAACAAGGTGTCCAATGACCAGCCCCTGGTCTCGGTCAGGATTGAACTGTCGGGATCCTTCGCCAGAACCTATCAGGGGCACGGTACGGATCGGGCCCTTCTGGCGGGGATCATGGGATACCATTCCTATTCTGAGGAGATAAGGGATGCTCTGGAGATCGCCAGCCAGAGGGGGATTTCCTACGAATTCATTCCCAGAGACATCCCCGGAGCCCATCCCAATACCGCCTGTATTCATTACCGGACGGTCAGCGGAGAAGAAGGCTGTGTTCAGGGAGCCAGCATTGGCGGCGGCAATATTCGCGTCGACTTTGTCAACGGGATGGAGGTCAACTTCACCGGCGAGAACAATACGATTCTGGTTCTGCACAGGGATCGGCCGGGGGTCATCGCCGACGTCACCAACCTCATGCGGGTGAAATATTCTGACGTCAATATCGGCAATTTCAAGCTCTCCCGCAAGGAGAAGGGATCGACGGCGCTGATGACCATTGAGATTGACCAGATGCCCCCTCTGGGAATGACAGAGGAGATTGAGAGTCTTGACAATGTGGAAAGAGCCCTTCTGATCCGGGCTGTCTGATGGAGGTCGCCATGTTTAAGTATGAGACAATTCAGGAACTGGTCGATGCTGCGCAGACGTCCGGCAAAAAGATCAGCGACATCTTCATTGAAGATCAGGCGAAAGCTATGGAGACCAGTCCGGAGGAGATCATTGCCAGGATGGATGAGGCCTTTCAGGTCATGATTGACTGTACGGTGCGCGGAGCCGACAAGGATCTGCGCTCTCACTCCGGTCTGACCGGGGGAGAGGGCTATAAGATGCTCAGCTACGCGGCGGATGCCCCGGAGGGCGGATGGATGGGCTCTTACATGACCAAGGCGGTTGGACGGGCCCTGTCGGCCTCTGTCTCGAATGCCGCTATGGGCAAGATTGTCGCGGCCCCGACAGCCGGCTCCTGCGGGATTCTCCCGGGCTGTCTGGTCAGCGCCTATGAGGATCGGGGCATGGACCGGGAGGCCTGTGTCAGAGCTCTCTTTACGGCTGGCGCCTTCGGCCTGGTGGTAGCCAGTGTGGCGTCCATTGCGGGAGCGGAGGGCGGTTGCCAGGCTGAGTGCGGTTCCGCCTCCGGTATGGCGGCCGCGGCTCTGGTAGAGCTCAGGGGCGGAAGTCCCCAGCAGGCGGCTACAGCTATGGGAATCGCGATTGTCAACCAGATGGGGCTGGTCTGTGATCCGGTGGCCGGTCTGGTCGAGATCCCCTGCATCAAGCGCAATGCCTCCGGTGTCATGATCGCCTTTACGGCAGCGGACATGGCCCTGTCCGGGATCGACTTAAAGATTCCTGTCGATGAGTGTATTTCTGCAATGAAAGCTGTCGGAGACAGTATGCCGGAAGCGCTCAGGGAGACAGCCGGAGGAGGTCTGGCGACGACGCCGACCGGAAAGAAATTAAGAGAGCAGGTCTTCGGGAAAGAGTAAGAGACCGGAACAGGAAAGGAAAAGCTGCACTCATCATGGGTTGAGGGGCTGCGGGGAAAGGAGGATTCATTCCCTGCAGTCCCTTTCGTTGCGTTGTTATGGTGGGAATTGTATTTTATTATGGCCGCATTTATGATATGTGTATACGGCGCGCATGCGCATTGTGGCAGACGATTAGACGATAAGGAGGGTTTTTGTGAAGAGACGAAGTGGTTATTTATTATCTTTTGCCTTGTGTATCTTGATGCTCTTGTCACTTATGCCGGCCAGGATTGCCAGAGCCGGTGAGTCAGATAAGCTACAGAAAACAGCTGAAGAACTGGATGAAAGTGACGAGTCAAAAGTCACCTTATCCTTCCCCGGCAAGCAGGATGCCCTGGCGTCGGATGTTGTGTTTGTGTTGGATAAATCAGGGGCTTCCGCGCAGGAAGACATTTATGCCCAGGTCAGGAAATTTCTGGAAAACATCAAGAGTACAGCGCAGGAGAAAGGACTAAACATTAAGGTGGGCGTTGTTCTGTTCAATCGAATCGGGAATGTCAAGCAGCCGCTCACAGATGTTGTCACAGGTTATACAGCTATTATTGACGCGATGAATTCCAGAGTTTCCATGGGAACCAATATGCATGCGGGTCTTCTGGCGGCTCAGAAAATGCTGGATGACGATACAGAGGTGCTGTCTTCCAATAAGCATGTCGTTTTAATCAGTGACGGCGCAACGTATCTGTATTCAAAAGGCGGAGATTATACCTCGGCATATACGCGTTCATTTGGAAATCCCGCAAATCAGACGAACCCCAATACGGGACGTCCCTTTACCAACAGTAGTGATAAAAAAGGCGGCATATGGGAATGGCAGAGCCGGGAGTATAACCTGCCCAATAATTTCAAGACATTTGGCGACGGGAGCAATTTTGTGTTTTCGCAGGCGATGACGAGTCCGGCCAAGCTGGGTGAGCTCCTGACCTATTATTATAAAAATGATC